>WBZU01002621.1_pt2 | contig 11277 bp, 6 predicted proteins | sample 5204311 | NCBI WGS metagenome assembly WBZU01 (sample SAMN12344359, study PRJNA552823) | activated sludge metagenome | biome: Activated sludge suspended growth; feature: Nitrification reactor; material: Wastewater; isolation source: activated sludge from nitrification reactor of wastewater treatment... | reverse complement strand
GTAATCGCTTCTCCCTTGTCGCCAACCGTGAACGGACGACCGGAAGGCGACATCACGACTTCGTCGATCGGCAGGCCCAGGGCGTAGCCGATCGTGGAAACGAAGTCCTGCGGAGTGGCGAGTTTGTCAGCCACTTCCCTGCCATCCTTGTCAGTGGAGCCATACACGTATCCACCCTTGACGCCGCCACCTGCGAACACCGTGGAGAACGCCTTCGGATAGTGATCGCGTCCGCTGTTCTCATTGATGCGCGGCGTGCGTCCGAACTCTGAACCGAGGCAGACGAGCGTGCTTTCAAGCAGGCCTTTCGCTGCGAGATCTTCGATGAGTGCGGCGAATGCCTGGTCCATGCCTCCTCCAGTAGTGGTCATCGCCTGATCGATGTAGTTGTGCATGTCCCAGCCGCCAGTCTGAACTTCGACGAAGCGCACACCGCTTTCAACGAGACGGCGGGCGAGCAAGCATCCCTGACCGAAGGAGCCGCGTCCGTATTTCTCGCGAATTTCCGCAGGCTCATCGCTGATGCGGAAGGCTTTGAGGTCTTCGCTCTTCATGAGGCTCAACGTCTCATCATAGAACTCCGAGTAGGCCTTCACTTCTGGGCTCTTGAACTTCGCACGGAACCCGGCATCGAACTGATTCATCATCTCCAGACGCTTCTGGAATGTGCCGTCGCTGACCGTGGAGCGAATGTTCTGCAGACCCGATTCCGGGCTGCTGATCGGGATCGGGCTGAGGGCAGGGGGGAAGAAGCCCGCACCAGGACCACCACTCGAGTTGACCAGCACGCTGTCTGGCAGAGACTTGGAAGCCCGGCCAAGGAAGTGAGACGCCCATGCACCCACCGTCGGGTGAACGATCGTGCCCCGCGGGTCATAGCCCGTGTGCATCAAGTAGTTGCCCTGGTCATGCACGCCAGTCTTGGACGCCATGGAACGGACAATGGCGATCTTGTCAGCTTGTTCGGCGAGTTTCGTCATGTAGCCGCCCAGCATCATGCCATCAGCCTTGGTCTTGATCGGATCCTTGGCACCTTTCGTTTCGCCCGTCTTCGGGTCGAAGGTATCGATGTGGCTCATGCCACCTGCCATATACAGGTAGATGACATGCTTGGCTTTGCCGCCGCCAGTTCCCTCAGCCGCCGCGCGGGCGACCTTGGAACTGACAGGAATGAGGGACACGCCCAGCGCGGTCTTGGCCGTGCGGAGCATGAAGGCACGACGCGTTTCGGCGTCGAAGCGATTGAGTTCGGATTTGAGCATCATGGTGAGTGAGAGGTTCCTCAGGTTATGGTTTTGTTGTTCGCAAGCTTTACTGCACAAAGATGAATTCGCGGGTATTGATGAGAGCCCAAATGAGGTTGGAATACCCTTCCGTCCCAGATTCACCCACGGTGCCGGCAGCCATCTTCTGTTCGTCAGCCGTCGGGCGGCGATTCAGGATGCTCAGGAACAGCGCCTCCACTTTTTCAGGCATGGAGTTCAGTTTCTCCATGTTGCGGAACATGAGGCTCTTGCTGTCGGTGAGCATCGCCTGCGAACTGCCATTCATCATCATCAGCACTTGAGGCACCGAGCCGACCTTCTGGCCGCCATCGATAAGAGTGCGCTGAGACTGGCCGAACTCCGTCAGGAAGTGGCCCGCGCGAGCAGGCTGTTCCAATTCAGAAGCGCGGCGAAGAATCATTCCACCGTAGCTGATGGACTTGCCCATCATGGCATCGTCGCCAGCCTTCTTGTCCATCATCATCTCGCCGGCATCTTCAAGGGAGCCGCCGTTCGCTTCACGCTCTTTCTTGCCCATTTCGCGGAAGGCCGCATACTTCATGAGCACAGTCTTTGCATCGAGCTTCGGATTCATCAAATCCAGGTCGATCGAGCGGCTGTAGAGATCTTCAAGAGGCTTCTTGTAGGCATCAGGATTGCCGAGCACCAGGGTCATGTAGCTGTCCCATGCCTGCTCGGCGGTCATGCGGCGAAGCAGTGGTCCCTGGAAGTAGTAAGCCTCACCCATCGGCACGGCATCAGTCGTGGCCTCACGTTGATAGCTCTCGGTGTTGTAAACGATCTCCATGAATCTCTTGAGATCGAACTTCAAACGCTTCATTTCAGCGGCGAGGTGCTTCAGCAGTTCCGGATTCGAGGACTTGTCAGGATCATCAATGTTGGTCACCGGCTCCTGGACGGCGACACCGAAGGCGCGCTTCCACATACGGTTGGCGATGCTCATCGCAAAGCGGGGATTCTCCGGGTGCGTCATCCACGAAGCGAAGGTGTCGCGCAGTTTCTCCTCGTTCTTGCGCTTGCTGCCACCTTGCGTGTAGGCAGGGTTGTTCTTGTCTGCAGCAGTCCAGGTGATGAATTTCGGACGGACTGGATCGCCAGGTCTGGCGTTCTTATACTTGTAATCCATCGGCAGGCGGAGGACATTTTCGCTCGTGTCGGAAATCACATAGCGGTTAGCGCCGATGTAATTGCCAATGCCATTGCGCTCACGCTTGATATCACCACCACCGCTGGTGATGAGGCCTTCGATGTCTTCCATCAGCTTGCTGTTGCGGCCCATGTTCATGGCCAAGGCAGCGGCTTCCTTGCCTTTAGCCTTTCCTGCGCGACGCTCAGCCGTGCGAAGATCCGTGGTGGTGGCGCCGAAGTAGGCGGCCATTTCATAGAACTGGTATTGAGTCCAGTCGGCGAAAGGATGGTCATGGCATTGCGCGCAGGAGACATCGGTGCCGAGGAACACCGCCAGGGTGTTGGCAAGGTTGTCCAGAGGCATGCCCACATCGCGCAGCAAGTAGCCTGCGGCGCCATTGTGCCACATTTTGCCGTCAGCGGAAATCATGTCATACACCATCTCATTCCACGGGCGGTTGTTTTCGCACTGGGTCTGCAGCCACTTGATATAGGGGGTGCCACGCAGATCGGGCTGTTCCAGCCGGTCCTTCACACGCAGCATTTCGGCGAAGTAGTTATACAGGTTGCTGGCGTAGCCTGGGCTGTCCAGCAGGCTCTTGATGAGTTCGGCACGCTTTGTCTTGCTGGTGCTGTCCAGGAACTGCTTCGATTGCTCGTAGGTGGGGATGTGCCCGACGATGTCCAAATACACACGACGGACAAACTGTTCATCGCTCATCAGCGGGTTCGGCGTCGGCACGATGCGCTTGTCCTGCGGCTTCGTGGGCTTTGCGTTGTTCGCTTCAATGATGGCGGCACCGCGACGAAGACCCTTGATGACGAGGTCATCGATCTTCTTCGCTGCATCCGCCACGCTCGCGTTGATCGTGATGTGCGCAGCTGCCGGCTTCAACCTGTGAGCGATCACCTGATCGGCTTCTGACAGATTGGTGATGGCGAAGGTGTAAACCGTCCCGTCGGCTTTCTGAAGAGAGATTTTGTCTCCGTCAAGACCGACAAAAGTCGCGCTGAGCTGGCGGCCTTGTTTATCGGTCCACATACGAGTTGGATCTTCTTCGGCGCGGCTGACGGTCAGCCCCAGCGCGAAGCATCCAAGCGTTATGGCAAGTGCTTTCGATGGTTTCATGAGTGTCTGGTAGGGTAGATGGGTTCGAATCCGGTCGGCAGAACGGGCTTCCGCCTGCTTTTATTAGGAATCATCGCAGAATTTTATTCACATGCAATACCCCCGGCATCCCGCCAGGGACAGAGGCACTCACGGCTGGGCCACCAATTCGCGGGCCGGCACCAGCCAAATCACCAGCCTTTTGCGTTCCCAACTCTCAGCCGGCCTTGATTCCAGGGCCTTCCGGACACCCTCAGCCCCCCCGCCCAGGACTGGCTGGCTCTCCACCTCCCGGCCAAGGTAGAGGGACAGGTGCTGGCTGAATCCAGCACGCAAAGCCTGACCCGGCGCGGCATCTTTCGGGATGTAGCCCAGCGCGGGGTCGTCAAACACGCGCAACTCCTGATCGCCTACCACCAGGATGGGTGACCGTGGATCGCCTTCGATCGAAGCAAAACTGAGCAGCACGACACGCTCTGGAGGCAGGTCAATGCCGGCCCGGACGGCCAAATCGCCCGCAAAGACACCGTCCCTCGCCTTCGCATCCACGATGAGGGGATCATTCGGCACCAGCCCGGGATACCTCTTGCGGACATGTCCCGCGATGGCCTTCGCCAGCACCTGCATCGCATCCGGCGTCCAGAGACTGCTTTGCGCCATGAACACCCGGGTTCGACGATCCTTCAATTGCAGCATGGCATCGGTGATATCCTGCACATCCGCTCCCCCGGCGCCAAGCTCGGCATACAAGCCGGGTTGCGCCGCGTGGTAGAGTGGGGCCTCGGACTGGTCCGGAGGGCTGCCGGTCACCAGTTCGGGATAAATCGCAGCTTTCATCGGGACCGGAATCAGCAGCAGCGAAACGCTTCGATCCTTCAGGTAGGACGTGATCTCCCGGATGGTGTGCGGCACGGTGCTGACCGGCCTGCGCGGGCTGGACAAACGCGGTGCCACCGATCCCCACCCGCTGACGGCTTCCAGTTCATGAACGTCAATCAGCGTTCCATCGCGAGCGGGAAAAACCTCCCCGCATTCCGCCAGTTTTGAGCCCAAACAAAAGGCGCGAAACCTGCCCGCCACCCGATCAGAACCCGCCCACAACAAAAAAACAGCCAGCGCTGGCAAGGCCGCGGCTGCCAACCACCGGTGCGCCGGCTGCAGCATGCCATGAAGTGGTGGAATGATCAGCGCGAGAACGAACGTCGCCGCCGTCGCCAGGAGATAGCCATCCAACGTCACGCGGGCACTTGTGATGAGCGCGCTTTCGGTCAGCTCCGATTGCCCAACGAGGGCTTTCACATAGATCGCAGCATGACCAAAAGTGCCGGTGCGGCACAGCGCGAGCAGGAACATCCACGTCAGCATCGTCCCGGCGATCCTCGTGATTCCCGGCAGCCAGGCGAGCCAGCGTTCGCAGGAACGCTCCACTACCAACGCCAGGCCCAGCAGGCCGGCCGCAGCCAGCGTGGGCCAGCCACCCGCCGACGGCATCACGGCAATCCCGGCCGCAACCCCATACAGCCACGTGCCATGGCGCACGGAATCGACCAGTGTTTGTCCCATCGCAGTCAGCGAAGGCCGAAGGTAGCTGAACCGAAATGCCGTCACCTCCTTTCCAACCAGCACCGCGACCGCCTTCACGCCATCAGCCAGCGCACTCACGCTGAGATAAAAGCTCAACCAGCCTGCCAGCATCCCCATCCAGGCCGCGCCCGGCGTCAGACTTTCCGGCCCCGCGCCGAACGCGATGCCCGCCACATGATTCAAGGGCGCGACCAGAAGCACCCCTTTGATCAGGCCTGCTGCGGCGAGGACGGCGACAATGCGGAACTTGGAATGCATGCGAGACGAGCATGCCGCAGCTTTGCAGTCAGACAAGAACACACATGGCGACCCCGCCTTCGCTCGGCGACTTTGTTTGGTGAAGGCCGCGTGAAATCTCCGTGCGCTCAGCATGCCTCGTTGCACCAGACGCAGGTCACGACAAAATGCCCGCCACATGTCCGCCCCCGCCCCCGAACCGACCGCAGCCAGCGAGAAAGTGAGCAAGAAGACCATGGGGCTTGTATCGCTGGCCGTCATGAGCAGCCGCGTGCTCGGACTGGTGCGGGAGATGGTTTTGAACGGCCTGTTTAGCGGCACCCGGCGTGCGCTGGGTGATGCACTGACCACTGCCTTCGCCCTGCCAAACATGCTGCGCGATCTTTTCGCCGAGGGCGCACTGTCCACGGCGTTCGTCACCGTATTCTCGCAGACCGCGAAGACCGAAGGCGATCAGGCCGCCTGGAAACTGGCGCGGAAGATGATGACGCTTGCCTTCGTCGCCATGGCCATTGTCTCGGTGCTTGGCGTGCTGCTCGCGCCGTGGATCGTGCCCGCCATCTCGCCTGGCTGGGTGGCGAAGAATCCCGACAAAGTGCAGCTCGCCGTGCGCCTGGCGCAGGTGATGTATCCCTTTATCCTCCTGGTCTCCATCGCCGCGCTGGTCATGGGCATCCTCAATGCGCGGAAAATCTTCGGCGTGCCGGCGATGGCATCCACGTTTTTCAACATCTTCTCCATCATCAGCGGTGCCATTCTTGGCTGGTGGTTCGATCCGCATTTTGGCCGCGCCTCGTTGTTCGGCTTTGCCATCGGTGTGCTAGTGGGTGGACTCGCGCAGCTCCTGGTGCAGATTCCGCCACTGCTGCGCTGCGGCTACCGGTTCGGTCTCGATTTTGACTGGAAAGACGAAGGCGTGCGCAAAGTGCTCCGCCTCATGGGGCCGGCCGTCATTTCGGGCAGCGTGGTGCAAATCAATGTCCTGCTCAATGTGTTCTACGCCTCGTATGTGACCGCGCCGGACGGTTCGCCCGATGGCCCGCGCATCTGGCTGAATGCGGCCTTCCGCCTTATTCAACTGCCGCTCGGCGTCTTCGGCGTCGTCATCAGCACCGTCACGCTGCCAGCCATGGCCCGGCTCGCCACGGATGGCATCACCCCGGCGTTCCGCGATACACTGGCCCGAGCCCTGAAACTTGTGTTCCTGATGACCGTGCCCTCGGCGGTTGGGCTGGCCATGCTGGCGGAGCCCATCCTCGGCATCATCTATCAGCGCGGTCATTGGAATGGCACGGACACCACGCAGGCAGCCCTGGCGCTGCGCACCTATGCCTGGGGGCTGATTTGCTTCTCCGGCATCCGCATCGTCCAGCCAGCATTCTACGCGATTCATCGCCGCTTCGTGCCGCTCGTCATCAGCATCGTCGCCGTCATCGTGAGTGCCGTGTGCAACTACATCACTGTCTATCGCCTGCGGCTCGGCGTGGACTATCTTGCCCTGGGAACCAGCATCAGCGCACTGGTCAATTTTGCTCTGCTCATGCTCGCCATGCGCAGCGCAGCACACGGCGTGAACGAGCGCGAACTCGCCATCAATTTCCTCAAGCTCGGCACCGCGGCCACCGTCATGGGCGGAGTCTGTCTCGCGGCAAAGGCCACCGTTCTCTCGGGCTTCGACAGCCAAACACTGGTCATGAAGGCCCTTGCTCTCGGTGGCACCATCGCCATCGCCGCAGGCATCTATTTCGGGATCAATGTGCTGCTGCGCAACGAAGAAACCGCCGAGCTGACGCGCCTGCTGAAGCGCAAGTTCGGTCGCCGCTGATCGCGGCTCTTGCACTGCGGCGGTTTCGCTTACAATCAACCCGTCCCACACCCAATCGCGTGAGATACGACATCCTCATCCCCGCAGCCATCGCGCTTACCGCGATTTGGGGCGGCGTCGCCATGGTGATGCGCGCAACGGACGATGACATTTCATCGCCTGAGAAAGTCGTCGCCTTGGTTGGCGAACGCCCGTGGCGCGATGGCAGGAAGCCCTCAGAAGCCGAACGCACCGCCTACCTGGACCGCCTCGCGCGCTTCTACACCATGCTCGATATGGAACAGCGCCGCGCGATGCGTGATGACGACTCCTCCGGTGAGATGGCAGCCTTCATCGCCGAGTTGCATGATGACGAGCGCAAACACTACCTCTCGGTCATGATCGAAGCCCAGGTGCAGCCCTTGATGAAAGCCTGGAAGCTCCTGTCCAAAGAAGAACGCCAGCGCCTGCTCGGCGGGACTCGGGCAGCCATGAAGCGCAGCGCGGGCAGCGCCTCCGCCCTGCAGGATCTGACCGAAGCCGATTCCAAATTGTTTGAGAAGCTCGTGGAGGGCAACATCGAGGACTACTACAAAAACAGCAATGACCTGCAGAAGCTGAATCTCGCGCCCATGCTCGAAGAGCTGCAGAGCCGCATGAACCGACGCTGAAACGATGATCGAAGCGCGCTCCCTCACCAAGCAATGGAACAGCCGCGCGAAGCCCGCGCTGTCCAACGTGAGCTTCACCGTCGAGAATGGGCAAATCGTCGGCCTGCTCGGGCACAACGGCGCGGGGAAGTCCACCATCATGGGCATCATGCTCGGCATGGTGCGGCCCAGCAGCGGTGAAGTGCTCATCAATGGCGCCTCCGTCCAGCGTGAGCGGGGCAAGGCGCTGCGCCACATCGGAGCCATCTTTGAGTCCGCCGTCTTCTACGATTATCTTACCGGCTGGGAGAACCTGCGCGTGCTCTGCTCGCTCTCCGGATGGTGGGATGAGCGGGAAGCGCGGCAGGTGCTGGAGCGTGTCAATCTCGCCAGCGCCGCCAGCCGCAAGACAGGCACCTACAGCCACGGCATGAAACAAAGACTCGCGCTCGCCCAGGCCTTGCTGCCGCGCCCGCAGTGCCTGCTGCTGGACGAACCAACCGACGGGCTCGACCCCGAAGGCATCCGCGAGTTCCGTGACACGGTGCTGGCCCTCCGGCGCGAGTGGGGCATGACCATCCTGCTCAATTCGCACCTCCTGGCCGAAGTAGAGCAGATGTGCGACCGCTGCATCATCCTTAAAGAGGGGAGAAAAGTCTACGAGGGCACGCTCACCAGCACCAACCGCAGCGCACCGCGCTTCATCCTGGAGACACCCGATCAGCGGGAAGCCGACGTCGTCGCCGCCCGGCTTGGCGCCAGCCTCAGCAAGAAAGGCCATGTCACGCTGCCCGAAAACGTGAGCGGGCCTGATTTTGTCAAAGCGCTCGTCGAAGGCGGCGTGCGCGTGGAAAGCTGGAGCCTGGAGAAGCCGTCGCTGGAGGACATCTACCTGGAACTCACCGGCAAACGCAAAGGATAAGGCATGGCCGCCTGCGCAGTCGCAGCCTAGCCCGCCGCACAACGATATTGGCACGTGAATCCACCGCCAGACCGTGCACGTTGTCCACTCGATGCCCGCCAAACCCGACATGCAAGCCCGGCTGCGCGATGTGCCGCACCAGCCCGGCGTTTACATCATGCGCGATCGCCTGCACCGGGTGATCTATGTCGGAAAGGCGCGCGACCTGAAGAAACGCCTGGGGAACTACTTCCAGCCCTCGCGAGCCAGGCGCGTGGACATCAAGACACGCGCACTCATCGAAAGCGTCTGGGATTTTGATCTTCAGTTCACGAAGAACGACGCCGAAGCCTTGCTCCTCGAAGGTCGTCTCATCAAAGAGTTCCGGCCTCGCTACAATGTCACCTTCAAGGACGACAAACGCTTCCTGCTGGTGCGCGTGCACATCGACGAATACTGCCCGCGCTTCTCGTTCGCCCGGCTCAAGAAAGACGACGGCGCCCGCTACTTCGGCCCGTTCGCCAACAGCACCGCCCTGCGGTTGACCATCAACTGGCTCAACAAGCACTTCGGCCTCCGCGTGTGCAGACCCCTGCGCCCCGGCGAGCAGGACTACAAGCACTGCTCGAACGACATCATCAAGAACTGCTCCGCGCCGTGCATCGGCAGGATTTCGCAGGATGGCTACAAGGCGCGCATGCAGCAGGCCATCGATGTCCTGGACGGCCAGTCCCGCGAACTCGTGGACGCCATGGAAGAGGAAATGCGGAAGGCCGCCGCACGGCTGGACTTCGAGCGCGCCGCCGAACTTCGCGACATGGTCGAGGCGCTGCGCACCACCACAAATGCCGCTCGCTTCCGCACCTTCGAACGCGGCGCGCGCCGGAAAGCCATGAGCAGCATCAATCCCATGGCGGATGTCCGCGAACTACAGGAGCAGCTCCACCTGGAGAATCCGCCCCTGGTCATGGAGTGCTTCGATATCGCAAACATCGGCACCGCCCACTGCGTGGCCAGCATGGTGCGATTCGAAAATGGAGCGCCCGACACCGCAAACTACCGCCGCTACCGCATCCGTGTAGTCAGCGGACAAAACGACTTCGCCGCCATGGCAGAGGTCGTGCGCAGACGCTACTCCCGCTTCCTCCTCACCGCCCGCGATCAGCTCGGTGAGGATGCAGCGTTCACGAATGAATCGCCGCTCGAAGTGATGCGCCGGCTCGACAAGCAAAAGCAGTCCGAGGCCCCGCACGATCTCGATGTCACCGACGCATCCGACAACAGCGAGTTCGATGAAACCGAAATGCCTGACGGGTCACGCACCCAGAACCGGCCGCCCGGATTTCCCCATTCACCATCGAGCATCCGACGCCCAAAACCATCCTGGGTGCGGCTGCCCGATCTCGTGATCGTGGATGGCGGCAAGGGGCAGCTCGGCATGGCGGTGGAGCAGCTCCAACGCCTCGGCCTGCACGGCCTGCCCGTGATCGGCCTGGCCAAGGAACACGAAGAGATCTACCTGCCGGGACGCAGCGACCCGATCGTGCTCTCGCATGAACTGGGCGCTCTGAAACTGCTCCAACGGATTCGCGATGAAGCTCACCGCTGGGCGAACAGCTATCATCAACTCCTGCTCCGCCGCCGCGTGGAAGAAAGCGTTCTGGACGACTGCCCCGGCATCAGCGAGACACGCAAAGCCGCCCTCCTGCGTCAGTTCGGCAGCGTCGCACGATTGCGCAAGGCCACGATCGCCGAGGTCGCGTCCGTCCCGGGCATCGGCAAAGGCGTAGCCGAACAAGTCGTCGCGTTCCTGGCAAATCACTGACCCTCCCAATACTCGCCGCTGACCATAACAGGGTTGATACGCAACCAACTGCGTGCCTTGTCGTTCCTATACTCGCATGACTGATTCTTCCCTCACTCCGCCGCCTCCCGCCAAGGGCCGTGCCGGGTGTTTCATTCTGGTTCTCGCCATCGTTTGCGGAGGTGGCTGGTGGTGGTGGAACTACCGCATCAATGCCGACGCAGCATCCTCTGGCGGACCACCCGGAATGGGCGGCGGCATAAGCAAAGGGGGCGGCAAGGGCGGCAGCAAAGGCGGTCCCGGCGGCATGTTCGGAGCGCCGTCCGCCGTCACGGCCGCAGAAGTAACGAAGGAAGACTTCGAAGAGTGGGTGAACCTCTCCGGCACCATCACGCCGCTGAACGTCGTGACCGTGCGCAGTCGCGTGGATGGTGAACTGAACAAGGTTCACTTCACCGAAGGCCAGATGGTGAAGCAGGGCGATCTGCTCGCGGAGATTGATCCGCGTTCCTTTCAGGTCGCTCTGGATCAGGCCAAGGCAACGCTGACTCGCGATCAGGCGCTGCTGGAAAACGCGAAGGCCGATCTTGATCGCTACGAAGCACTTCTGAAGCAGGACAGCATCGAACGCCAGAAGGTGGACACGCAAAAGTCGCTCGTGAACCAATACGAAGCCTCGCTCGCCGCCGACCGCGCAGCGATTGCGAGCGCCGAGTTGCAACTCAGCTACACCAAGATCACCGCGCCCATCACCGGCCGCGTCGGCTTGCGCCGG
>WBZU01003015.1_pt1 | contig 11283 bp, 16 predicted proteins | sample 5204311 | NCBI WGS metagenome assembly WBZU01 (sample SAMN12344359, study PRJNA552823) | activated sludge metagenome | biome: Activated sludge suspended growth; feature: Nitrification reactor; material: Wastewater; isolation source: activated sludge from nitrification reactor of wastewater... | reverse complement strand
AACGCGCCATCGCGCTGTACTTGATCGTTTCCTGGCGCATTGCGATGCTGATGCGATTCGGCCGGACCTGCCCAGACTTGCCCGCCGACTTGTTCTTCGATCAAGATGAATGTAAGCGTTCAGCGCCCCCACCTTTGCGCACACACGATCACTCTCGTTTTTTGAGCGGCAACAACTCGTCGATGCGGCTGTTGGGCCAGGAGGGGAGTTTCTCGAGGGTGTCGATCAGCCAGGCCATGGGCTCGATGCCGTTCAGGCGCGCGGTTTCGAGTAGCGATTGAATAGCCGCGGCGCGCTGGCCGGCCGCCTCGGAACCGGCGAACAGCCAATTCTTCTTGCCGATGGCGATCGGGCGAATGGCATTCTCGACGGGGTTGTTGTCGATCGGGTAGAAACCGTTCGTGACGTAACGGGCAATGGCCGGCCAGCGTCGCAGACTGTAGTCGATCGCCTTGGCCAGAGCGCTTCCGTGAGCCACCTTCGTGCGGGTGCTCAGGAGCCACAGATGCAGAGCGTCGAGCAGAGGTTGACTCGTCTCTTTCCGTCGCCGAGCCCGCTCCTCTACCGTCTTTCCCTTCGCCGTGGCCTCGATCGCATACAACGCGGCGAAGCGGTCCAGGGCCTCGGCCGCGACGGGGCTCCCATTGGCCTGATGGAGGTCGAAGAACTTCCGTCGCGCGTGGGTCAGACAGGCGAGTTCGATCACGTGGCCACGAAACAGGGCATCGTAACCGGCGAAGTCATCAACCATCAGAGCCCCTTGCCAGTCGCGGAGGAACGCCGCCACATACTTTCCGCCGCGGCCAGGCTGGTAGTCGAAGACGACGATCGACGGATCGCCCGCCAAGGCATTGCTGCGATACGCCCAGAGATACGCCCGTTTGGTCTTTCCCCGGCCCGGATCGAGTTGCTGCACCGGCGTTTCATCGGCATGCAGCACCGTCCCCTGGCGGAGCACTTCGGCGAGGCGCCGCCAGAGCGGCTCCAGGGCGACACCGGTGCGCCCGACCCAGTCGGCCAGCGTCGAACGGGACAGCGTCACCCCCGCGCGAGCGGCCTGCCGTTCGAGACGGTAGAGCGGCAGGTGATCGGCGTACTTGCTGACCATTACCCAGGCCAGCAAGGCCGGTGCCGCCAACCCACCGTCGATGATCGACGCCACGGCCGGTGCGGCGGTGAGGGTCTCGCAAGGCCGGCAGGCGTACTTCGGGTAGATATGGCGTTCGACGAAGAACTCGGCGGGGACGATGCTCAGCTTCTCGGTCACGTCCTCACCGATCCGCACCAGTGCCTGACCACACCGACCACAGGTGCAGGTTTTGGGCTCGTGCAGGTGCTCGACACGGGGCAACTGGTCGGGCAAGGGCTGACGGCCGGCGCGTTCGCGTTTGGGCTTTTCGGGGGGAGGGAGAGGCGGCCCCATTTCGGCCGCTTGACGCTTTTCGGCCAAACGGGCTTCGCAGGCGGCGAGATCGGCAGCCAGGGTTTCGTCGAAGAGGTCCCGTGAGCCGGCGGCCAGGGCTTCGCTCTTGGCGCCGAATTTCATCCGCCGCAAATAGGCCAGTTCGAGAGTCAGCTTCTCGATCTTGGCATCGCGCCAGTGAATCTCCGTGGCGTTGGTCTTGACCTGTTCGAGCAGCCCACCGACCCGGTTCTCGGCCCAGAACAACAGTTCCGGTGAGGGCGAGAAGCGGGCAAGTTCGCTGGCTAAATCCATGACGAATTATACCATAGCAATCTACCAAAAGACGTGGAAGTGGCGGATTTTGCTTGTGTTTTTATCGATACTTGACACCTCTAGACTTGCCAGTTGGCGGGTGCCGGGGCGTCCCGACGTTGCCAGTCAACGCCGGCAGTCAGCCAACGCCATTGCGCCGCCGTCAGGGCGAAGACGGGGTCGCTGGCGCTCGGCCAGGTGAAATAACCGCGGTGCAACCGGCGTTGCGACAGCCACACGCCGGTGCCATCCCAGACCAGCAGTTTGAGCCGGCTGCGTCGCCGGTTGGTGAAGGCGTAGGCGGTACCGTCACAAGGCGAGCGCCCGAGACTGGCCTGAATGCGGGCCGACAGGCCATCGATACCCAGGCGCATGTCCACCGCTTCAACAGCCAGCCAGATGCGCTCCGGCGCGGCGCCGATAGGCGCGCTCATGCGTGCTCTCCCCACAGCGCCATCAGCCACCCTACCGGCGGCAGCGTGGCAAATTCGAGTCGCCAGCCTTGCGGGCCGTGAAGTAACAAGCTTGGCAGCGATGCCCCTGCATCGGGAACCCGCACGGCAGGAACCAGGGTCAGCGGACCTCCCCCCTCGCGCGCTCCCGACCCCTCCGCCAAACGCACGTGCCAGTAACTGAGCGAATGGCTTCTCAGACCGTGCTCGTCACAGTACGCCTTCTGAGTGGCGCCACTCTCCCGCCACGCGCCCACATGCCGTCGCCAGTACGCTTCTCGTTCCCCTGCCTTGTCCATCTCGTCCTCCTCTCGAAAACCAGGAGGTTGCCCCAGATCTCAGCCGCTTTACAGGTGGAGGGGCTGGACGCTTACAGATGAATGGCATGCCGCTTATCTCCTCAACAAGAATAAACCTCCGGCTGACCCACCCACGCTCAATCAGGTCCTCCGCTTGGTGGCCATGCTCGGCGGTTTCTTGGCGCGCAAAGGCGACGGCGAGCCGGGCGTCAAAACGATCTGGATCGGGTTGCAGCGCGTCATGGACTGCGTCGTCGGCCTCCAGTTCATGCGTGAGGCGGCCCCGGGGTGAGTTGTGTATAAGGATATGATCTCGCCCGGCACCCCAGTAGTAGTCGAATGGCGAAGCTTCAATTAGCGGCCGACCCCGCGTGGATGCGAGGAGTTCTCGAAGTTGCGATCGAGCAAACTTCAGTCGCGGAGCAGTCATCATCACCGCATCGCGCGCGATCTCCCAATCTGCACGGATCGGATCTTTCGGGTTTGACCAAGCTCTCGCGCTCCTTTTGGTGTAGGCGCGTCTCGGATACGCTCGCGATGTGCGGCATCTTTGAATTTCTGAACTTGGAAGAAGTGCTCGACTGTGGGCCAGTATTTCCCGTCTAGCTCGAATCCGAAAGGCGCGAAGTTCGAGAGCTTAAAGTAGGGGCCGCTCTTGGTGTAGAAATGGATCGGCTCGCTTACACCACACGGTTTACTGACGGCAGTCATAGCCTGCGATTCTGGGGATGAAGGAATCAAGGAACCGCTCACTGACGTTCGCGGTTCAGTATATGGGGCCGTTGTGGCGGCTGATAGCAGCGCTGGCCATTCTGCACTGGGCCGGCAGGGTCGGTGATCGACACGCTGGTGGTGGGTAATCATTCACTCCCCTACACGGTTGCCGGGATGGCGGGGATCGTGGGGAGTTGCAAGCCTTTGCGAGCGGCGGCGATGACGGTGCCGAGGTACTGCCAGGCGGAGGCTCCGCGACGGCGACAGGTTTCGATCAGGCTGGCGAGGAAAGCGAAGGCACGGGACCCCTCTTCAGAGCGTGTGCCGTGCCTGATGTGGCGCGAAATCACCCCGTGCCGCAGCGCCTGTTCCGCGGCGTTGTTGGAAAGCGGCAGGTGGGGGTCGGCAAGCGGGCGCAGGATCACCTTCCAGTCGTAGAGGAATTCGCGCACGACGCTACGCAGCACCGAGTGGTCATCCATCTGATGCGCTTCGCACAGGTGCTGCAGTCGCCCAATCTCGTTTGCGTAGCGGGCCGGGAGTCCTTCCGGCGGCGGATCGATCCGCGCCGCGTAGATGGCGGCCATCAGCGTTTTCATGAGGCCTTCCATCTCTTGCCCCACCCCGGAGACTCGCGCATCGCTCGATTCAGCCAGCCCTCTCAGTTTGCGCAGCAGGTGCGGCCAGCAACGCAAGCGGTTTGCTCAGGCGCGATAGACGCTGGAGCCATCGCGGGTGAGCAGGCCGGCAAAGCCGTCCTGCAGGGCGTTCTCGAGCATTTCCCGGCTGCGCGGGCCGATCAGGAACAGCACGGTGTGGGTCGTCACCAACGCCCACCGCCACCGCAGTACACCGGACTCCGGCCACGAGGTTTCCTCGACATGCCGTTGCGCTGCCTGCACGATGTCAGCCACCAAGGCGTCCTCCAGCGGCAGACTGGCGCGGCCCGCTTCGCGGATGGTTTCGTCGATGACACCGGTACTCCGCGTCAACTCGAACAGTTCCATCCGCAATTCGCGAATGCTCGCCCGCGACAGGCGCATGCGCAGCGCCAGCAGAACGATCACCCCGGCCAAGCGGGGACCCACGAGACGCCATTCCCCCAGTTCGACCTTCTCCCATTGCCCGTCGGCTGGCGCCCGCCAAGGTTGCGCACGGCTGACATGGCCGCAGGAGCAGTTCCCTTCCAGCAGCGTGTGACGGGTGACGCTGAACGTCAACCCGATCAGGCCCTCGACCGGCGGCGCAATGTCGACTTCGTCCCAGGCCGTGTAAGCCTGCGACGCCGCATCCGCCGACAACGCTGCCCCACAAGCGGCGCAGATCTCGGGGCGGTGCTCGCACCGGGCGGTGATCGCCAGCTTCTGACTACGGCCATGACCTGGACGGCCCGGCTGCTTGCCGGGCCGCTTCCCAGACCCCTTCTTGGCCGATGGCCGCTGGCCATCAACCGGTGGAGCCTGTTCCGTCTCTTCCGTCGAGCTTCCCGTCGCCGTCTCCGCTGTGGCGCCGCTAGTGCCGCTCTCGTCCACCGCGCCAGGCGGTTCCTCCGAATCGCCTGTCTTCGCCCAGGGCGCTTGACTGGTCGGCGGACGCGAGCGGTTGTCCGGGTTCTGATTCAGCCGATCCTGCAACTCCTTCACGTCGTGCAGCAAGCGCTTCGACACTTCCCGCAAGAACTCCGCCGGCAGCTTCTTCAGCCACTCGTCGTCCATCTGGAAAAGGTCATGTCTGCTCAGGTGCATCGCCCCGCGTCGCTCAGGTCGTCCGAAAGTGCCGCAACTATGCTATACAAATCATCACACTGGAAGCTTTTCTTAAGAGGGTGTGAACGATTACGGTGGTGGTGGCACGCGCTTTGCCGGTGAGGGTCAGCCTACGGGTCATACGCCGCGTTATCGAAACCGAACCACCGGGGGTCGGAACCGAGTAGAACCTGGTCCAGCCATCGCTCGTACCAATCCACGAAATTCAAGTCCCGAACGAAGTAGGGGGGATACCAACCTTGGGCATCGACGTTAACGATTCGACCACGTGCGGGCCCGGAGATGATGAGCCGCGAAGAGTAAGTGCATCCGTGGTCGCAGACATGCATGCTGCCCCGAGCCCAGTCCCAAAGGTCGGGGAAGTACTGCTCCCAAGCGTCGCTCGGACCTGCGCCCGGCTTGATGACCCCGCTGCGCATGCGTCCATCACGCTCGCGCACGGCGGCCCAGGCCTGCTTAAGAGAATCGTTATCCTCGATGGGACTTGGTGATGCGAGAAACCCGGGCTCCTCGGATTCCTGCTCGCACCAGTAATCCCACTCCGCGAGTGGCTCGATGCCGTAATAGGGACCGGCTCCGCCGTCGCCGGCCAGCAGGAGGAATTGCCGGTAGTCCTCGGGCAACACGACGCCGTGTCGGCTCTCAAAAGCGACGAGCTCGGATTCCGGGACGGGCGGGCGGAGCTTGAACTCGTGCTTGGCGACACCGAACCAATCCGCCGTGCCCGGCAGTGCACGGGCCTTTTCCAACGTGGTGAGGATCACGGCAATTCGTTCGGCAAAAATTGGGTTTCCACTGCGCACGAGTTAGCACACCATTTCGGCGGCAACGGTGATCTTGTGCTGCTCGCTCCAGATAGTGGCGTTGACGGCTCCGAACAAGGTGGTGACCTGGTCAGTGTTGAGCGCTTGAAACATCGCTAACTTACACACCGTCGTTGTGGTCGAAAACGTCGTAGTCATAACTTGTGGCATAAAGGTCGGCATCATAGCAACCGCAAGAGCTAACGGAGGGTAGCCAGACGCGGTTGCCCGCGCCCAGCCCCCGAGGAACCCATCCTCCCAACTTAGCACTTTCGCATAACTTTGATGGTGCTCCCAAAGCCGCGCAGGCGTTCGCCTTGCGGCGGGTGTAGTTGTGTTCCATAATCGCGGTGTAATTCATTGTTTATAAAGGACTATCACATGACGGCCTGAATATTCGAAGATACTTATATACCTGTCCAACTATCTGTTTTCAAGCACGTTTCTCGAGGCGGCACGGATCAGCTCCAAGCACTTCACCCGGCAGCGCACGCTGACGCTGCCGACCGTCGTGAGCTTCCTCCTCTCCGGCGTTCAGGGCGCCGTCCAGTCCGAACTCGATCAGTTCTTTGCCCACCTGCGCAATCGCGCCAACTCGGTGCGCGAAGTGACGGCGCAAGCGTTCTGTCAGGCGCGTTACCGGATCAACGCGTTGGTGTTTGGCGAGCTGAATCAGGAACTGATCCGTCTGGTCGAGGAGCACTTGCCGATCCCGCGGTGGCAGGGGCTGCGGCTGGTCGCCGCCGATGGCAGCGCGGTTCGCCTGACGTTGATGAAAGACGGCGTGCGGTCGATTGTCCAGGGGGTGGCTTTCGGCTTGTACTTGCCAGGCATTGAGCTCTTTCTCGACTTCCGGCTGTTCGAGCCGCTGTGCGATGAGCGCCAGATGCTCTTCGAGGCGATCGATAACCTGCGCGCCGACGATGTGCTGCTGCTGGACCGGGGCTTTCCCTGTCGTTGGCTGGTGTCGGCGCTGACCGCACGCGGGATTCCCTTTTGTATTCGTTGCGATTTGTCGCGAGGATTCAAAGCAGTCCGTGAGTTCATGCGCTCCGGGCAAAGCGAGACGCGGGTGGTCTTGCGGGCGCCGGATGCCCGTGATGCCGCAGACTATGAGTGTCCGGCAACGCCGACCACCGTTCGGCTGGTGCGGGTGGTGACGCCGACCGGACGAGTGCATGTGGTGATGACTTCGCTGCTTGATCCCGTGCCGATCTCTACCATGGCCGGTGGCGGATCGAGGAGGCATTTAAACGGATCAAGAGCCGGCTTGGCCTGGAGCATACCTCGGGCTTGTCCTGGCACGCCGCGCATCAGGATTTCGGGGCCAAGGCGGTCTTTGACAACCTCAATGCGCTCGCCGCCTATGTCGCCACGGATGCGCTCATCGACCCGGATTCGCCCTATAAGATCAACCGAACCCTGGCGATCGACAAGATCAAGCGGCAGATCGGCCGCTGGTTGCTCACCGCCGCCGCCACTCCGCGTCGCCTCAAACCGTTGCTTGAAGAGCTTGCCTTGAACCTTCAGAAGCTCGTTCCCCATCGCTCGCGACCTCGAAAGCCGCAGCCCAAACCACACCGCTCTCATGCCTACAAGCCTACATGACAAAAGGCTAAGTTGTGAGGATGGCCCGAGGAACCGAGCGTGATAGTTTCCCATCACTCGGCTCGAGCAGCACAAAGGCCAGCCTCAATAAGTGCCGACCCGGGAACTCGGAGTACTCCCCGAGCGACCTTCGCGATACCCACCCGCAGCCGTTGTACATGTCTTTCGACAATGCTGAGAGCGCACACGCCCAATGGTGCAGCGTTCATTTGCTTTCCCCCACACTAACGGTTCTCCGAGCTTTCTCGCGACGTGCCACCAATCGGACGTGGGCCCGCTTTCGCGTCGGGTAACATTGAAACCCGTATCCGCACCATTACAGCACGGCATTCGCTTCTTCCGATATCCTACTCCCGCACCGCCATAGGCACAACCTTGCGGCCTGCTGTCCCCGAAGGGAGCAATACGGGGTTTCCACGTTCCACTTGCAAAAGTACATCGGGTTAGGTGCCTGCTGTGGACCGGAAGGCTTATGGGTCACGAGGACGTACTATCCAGACGTCACTCCCACCTTCATTACCTTTTGGTTCAAGCGTAGTAGCCACTTCCGCTTGCTATAAATGACGATCCTTAACGCAGATTCAAATGTTTTCACCGTACCAATTATCTAGCACTATTCCAGCTGTGGCTGCCAGAGGGATATGCCTCTCACGATTTATATCCCGCACCTTGCGGCGCTTCGTTACATTGTCAGAGTCGCTCTTTATTCAGACTCCTAGATTCACCGAGTGACATCGGTGGTTCCCTTCATTTAAGTTGGAACAACTCTTACAAGCGACTTCGTGTCGCAGGAATAGCGTTTATCTGCCGCGCCAAAAACGTCCGGTCCAACCGCTGGTACATCCGCGGCAGATAAACCTTGTTGGACTGAACCGCCGCGCTGGCGGTCGTTATGGGGATTGTAAGGCTGAACAGCCCGAAGTCAATCGTGTGGCATGAAGCCGCCCAGCGGCCAGTTGCTCAGTGATGGGCAGCAAAGCTGGGGGAAAGCCGACGAGCCGGGATGCAGCCGGTAAACGCGGGAGTCCTGGAACCCGTGGGCAGCCAAAAAGGCGAACGACGCTGCGGATGGCAGCGCCACCCGATGGCTGCGGAAGAAAGAAATCGACGCCGATCATCACGGCGGCCCACGCGGATTCGGGAGATCACGTTTCGGCAAGAGGGTGGCGACCACACGAAACTGCCCAACCCCGCAATGGGAGCAGCGCGCGTGCTCAATGTGCGCCACGCGTTGCATGAAGCCAGCGACCGACTCGATCACTGCTGCCTGCGGGGGTGGTGCATCGAGCGCGACACGTGCCGCAGCCAATGCGTCCTTCTTGCGCGCGGACGACAGCAAGCCGTAGTGCCGGATACGCTTGAAGCCAGCCGGAAGGACGTGTTGGAGAAAGCGTTCGATGAACTCGACGCCCGGCACGCGCAGCGTTCGCTTTTTGCCGCTGGCAGGATCGGCGCGAACCCGGAAGAGCACGTCGTTGCCCTCGATGCCGACGATCCGCTCGTTGGAAATGGCCACCCGGTGCGTATAGCGGCCGAGGTAATCGAGCACCGCTTCCGGGCCACCGAGCGGCTGCTTGGCATAGACCACCCAGTCGTTAACGTACAGTCGTTGTCTCAGGCGTTGCCAATCGCCCGGCGTGGCGACCAGCCCGGGCAAGCGCTCGGCGCTTCGCAAGGCCTGGAGTCCGGCGACGAACTTGCCGCGAAAGACACGCGACAGCGCGCGCACCGGAAACAGGAAACCTTTCTTCGGCGAGATCCATTCGCCACTGGCCGCCAGCGCCCCGTCGGCTACCAGCGCATGCAGATGGACATGCCGGCCGAGATCCTGCTTCCACGTGTGCAGCACCAGCGAGAACGCCGACACGCCGCCCAGGTGTCGCGGGTTGGCGGCGAACTCGGCAAGCGTTGCCGACACCGCGGAGAACAGCATCTCGTAGAGCGACCGTGGTGCGGCGGCAATCAGGCCATTGAGGTCGTGCGGCAGGGTGAACACCAGATGAAAGTAAGGCACGGGCAGCACTTCACGCCGCCTTGCGGCGACCCAGGCTTCCTTCGCCCGGGTCTGGCATTGCGGGCAGTGCCGGTTCCTGCACGAGTGATAGACGTGCCGGGTCGTGCCGCAGTGGTCACAGGTTTCGACGTGACCGCCGAGGGTCGCCGTGCGACAGGCAAGGATCGCACGCCAGACGCGGGCTGCTCCGCGTGCCAAAGGCTTGCTGGCGAGGTAAGCCTGGCCGAAGGTGGCCAACACCCCGGCCAGGCCGGCCGCTTTCACCGGCGCCGGTCAGCCGGGCGTGAGCAGTTCGAGCGGAGAGGTGGTACCGGTTAGCCGCGTGCGCCCCAGATGGAAGTAGCGCATCGTCGTGCTGACGTGGCCGTGTCCCAGCAAACGCTGGATGGTGTGGATATCAACGCCGGCTTCAAGCAGGTGGGTGGCGAAAGCGTGGCGCTAATGCCGAGCTCGGCATTAGCGCCACTATGCCGAGTCCCGGATTATGCCGACCAAGGGTTTGTGTAGTGCCGGAAGCACGCTACCAGCAACCTTGCCTGCGCCGAATGGCATTTTTGGTCGGCATAGTCTCTTGATGGTGCCGACCCACAGTCCTTTGAGGAAGGCCAAGAGCTGGTCCTCTGGGTGGTAGCGGCCGGCGTTGCCACTGGGAGGTGCGGCCTTGGCCAAAGCCTGCTCTTTCATGGCCAAGTTGGCGTCGAGATAGATCTGCGTTGTTTCGACCGATTCATGACCGAGCAACAAAGCGATCACTGAACGGTTCACGCCGGCCTGTAGAAATTCCATGGCCGTGGTATGACGCAGCACGTGAGGAGTCACCCGCTTGTTGGCCAAAGACGGGCACATCTTGGCGGCAGTTCGGACGTGTTTAGCCAGGAGGTATTCCATCCCGTCGGAACTCAAGCGAGTTCCGCGGGCGCTGGGGAACACGATCGCGTCAGCGCCTCTGGAATTTCGTACAACCACGCTTTGAGAACGGCTGCAGCTTCTTTGGTACCCGAGCTGGCATCGGGGCTACAACCGGCGCACCGCACTGGAACGAATCAACAACCGTATCGACAACAGCTTCGGCTTCGAGCACCACTTCATCCGCGGCATGGACAAGATGAAGCTGCGCGTAGGGCTGGCCTTCGCGGTCATGCTCGCGATGGCCCTTGGGCACATCAAGCAGGGGCGTGCTCACCAAATGCGCTCACTGGTTCAGACTCCACGAAAGGCCAGCGGTTAGCGCCTCCAGGCGACTCCCTCGTATCAGGCATACCAGACCGCGATTCTCCGGCGGGGACGGGTGGCGCCCACAGTTCGTCAAAACTGGAAAAAACCGGGCGCCGACGACAAAAAAAGCAGCGCAGCCTCGCCTCTGACGGCTGCCGGTCGGTCGACGCCAGTGCCAAAAACGCGTACGGCATATTTTTTGACGCTGGAAAATCGACACATCGCAAATGTCTCAATCAGATCCAAGGTTGACGGCTATACATCGACGGTCATACACTTTTGAGCGTCCATTTGATTTCCTATTCTTCGGATTACTGCGTCAAGCAGAAGCGAGCGGTCATGCAACGGCCAAGTCGGCTTTCGGTTGCACTACGGCCACGCAATATGGGCCTGGCCTGCTATTCACTGGCCGGCCTTTGCGTCGTCGCCGCGGTACCTCATCTTGTCGCCGGCGACGTGATGGGCGCACTGAGGTTCGGGCCGCACGCATTGATCATGATGGTACTTGGAGCGGGATTGGGGCGTGGAACAGCGCCTCCGCCCGCAGAAGAAGACCCGCGATCCGGGCCTCCGCGTCTACCTCGTTAGGTACTATGGCAATCTGGTCGCCGTAAACGAGTATCGTGGCGCGGAGGACGATCATGAGTTATTGCTGCTTGAGCGCTTCCTGGAGCATATCTCGATGGTTCCGAATG
>WBZU01003013.1_pt1 | contig 11286 bp, 15 predicted proteins | sample 5204311 | NCBI WGS metagenome assembly WBZU01 (sample SAMN12344359, study PRJNA552823) | activated sludge metagenome | biome: Activated sludge suspended growth; feature: Nitrification reactor; material: Wastewater; isolation source: activated sludge from nitrification reactor of wastewater... | reverse complement strand
CGCCAACCCGCTCGCACGCTATCACGCTTGCTAGCATGCTCGCACCCTACCCCCTTGCCCTGGCAATCATTGCCTAGGCAAACACCCACCTACCCCACGCCACCCTACCCGGGGACTTTGCAAGCGAGCAAGCAGGAGGGCGGGAGGGGGCGGGACCCACCTCCGAAGCGTTACCGAATCCGACCGGCGCGGTAAACGACAACGAAAACGACGACGGAGAGGATCACGGTTTCGAGAAGTTGGGACAAGTGGTTACCCACCCAACTCTAGAATCGGGTTCAGCGTTTGTCCAGTTGACCGTTTGTAGTGGATTATCTGGTGGCAATTCGCGCAGAGCACATCGCATTTCGCGATTGACGAACGCGAGAATGATCAACAGGTTGAGCGTGCGGTCACTCACGACTAGATATCCTCCGGACGATCGGGACGCTGCAGGCGCGGCATGATCGCGCGTGATCGGGGGTACGCCTCGCGAAAGATCCGTACCGACTCGACCCCAATGCCGGGAATCTGCAGCAGCCTCTCGTCGGAATACCACGCCATCTGCCGCAGGAACCGGGTGGTGTTCGGACCATCCACGATCCACCCGAGCTCCTCGTCGGGTTTGGCGAAATGTCGATCGTGATCCGTGGCCCAAAGAAGGCGGTTAAAGACCTTGACGGGAATGCCGCCCGCGAGACGGACGACGTTGGGATTGATGGTCATGGTAGTCTCCTCGCATGGTTCACGCGCAAAGTTCGCAGGACGAACTCTACGAGTACTGGAAAACGGATGCCGCACAGAACTCGCTGAGAATGGCGAGGCAGCTTGGCATTCCGGAAGGGACGGTGCAGGCGTGGGTCAGCCGTGGCCGTTGGCGCGCTCGCGCGAAGGCTGATGACGCGCGTGACTTCGCCGACGCGGTCGCCTACGCCCGTCGCGGCGTGGCTGCTCAACTGCAGCACAGCGTATCTGTCCTGGCGGCTGGACTCATATCCGTCATTGACGACCAGGGTAAGCCGATGGAGGGAACGCCCACGCCGCAGGCGATCAAGATCGCCCGCGACAATCTCGCGACCTTCGGCATCACGCCGCAGAAGCAGGTCGTCTTCGAGGCGCGAGACACCGAAGCCACCTCACTCGCGGCGATCTCAGCCATCCTGGAATCCGAAGACCACGAGGCCCTGCTTGCGGTCCTGCAGGGCAGCCCTCCTCCCGAGAAGTACGCGGCGATCGAAGCCGAGGTCATCGACCCCAATCCTCGCCAAACACCTGCTGCGCCATCACCTGGAGAAACAGGAGATCCCGACCGAGATCGCTGAGACTGCAGACGTGGAGATATTCATCCATGTCATAGTTTCGGGATCCGTCCGCAAAGGTGTACCAGCGCGCGAGGTCAACACACCCATCCTCTCGGGCAACCATCTCCAGGCCACGCTCCTCGTCCCGGAGTGTGAGCCGAACGCGACGGCCGGTTTCCTCCTCCGGATCGCCCTCGATGTACTCGACGAAGCGGGACCGACGCGCGATCTTGGCGTCGTAGCGCGCATTATCCTCGTCGACCTGCTCGGTCGTTGCCATCCAGAGCCACACCGAGAACAACAGGAAGAGCGAGGTGGATCCGGCGATTCCGACATTCGCGACCTGCAGAAAGAAGTGGCCGACCATGGTGGCAAGAAGCAGGACCGCCGATGCTCCGGCGATCAGGTGTGAGGTCTTCATCTCATGCTCCGATGGGGAATGGTGGAGGGGCGATTCTCACGCCCCTTGTACGGGAGGGTACACGTTCCCGTTGCCTCTTCGTTGTCCTCAGACGCCTCGGCCCACCAGGGGCCAGTATACTTGCAGATCTGAAAGCCTACCACTATCCATGATCTACGTGATATTCCCAATCACGCCATTGACTCGCCCGCTGATGGTGTTGCCGGTTGTGTTCTTGGCCGTGCCCAGGACGTTGCCCTGCCCCATCACGTCGATGCTGGCGACGCTTGTCCAACCGCTCAGGTAGAGTCCCCACTGCTGTCGTGTGGTGTTGGCGTTGCGATCGCGGGTGTGCAGGGTGAATCGGCCAAAGTCGCTGTTATGGACCACCACGCCGTGACCCGTGAAGACCTGACTGTTGTGCCCGGCCCCGTTACTGTCGGCGACAAAGTCAAGGCTCATGTGATCGGCGGCGTCGAGGTATGCGCCGTGCCCCACATTGTCCTGCCCCTCACACCCAATCAGCTTGCCGAGCAGGGTGTCGTGCAGGTAAAAGCCGTGACCGCTGTCCTCCAGTCCGCAGTAGTACGTCTTAACCAGCTCCAGTTGGTTGTTCGCCTGGACGATCTCCACGCCGTGGCTCCCGGCTCCCCCGATGGTGATATTCGTCATCATGTTGTCAGGGGCGTTGATATACATCCCGCGCGCCCCCGCATCACGGATCTGGATATTGGTGATCTTGGCCTCGCCGCGACCGGCCAGCGCAATTGCGTCCGCTCCGCAGTCCAGGATGTCCAGGGCGTCGAGTCGGTACATCCCGTCCGCGTACTCCTGCGGGGAGGCGCTGGGGGTGTTGATGCTGATGCCGGTGACATTCTCGCCGTTGCCCCACACGGTGAGGCCGCGTACGGAGAATCGGCGATCCCCGCTCGCCTTGTTCGCAATCATGCTCCCCGTCAGTCCCGATCCGGCCTTGATGATTGTCCCCGATCCATGTCCCTCCAGGGAGACGTGGTTCGGGACCAGGATCCCCGTGCTGATGGTGAGCACGCCCGGCGGCAGCACGTAGCGCGCGCCTCCCGGTCGCTCTCCGATCGTCGCGCTGAGCGCGAGGAGCGCACTGTTCAAGGCGCTTGCGCTAGCGGGCATGGTCGATGGCGCGTAGGTTTCGGCGGCGGAAGACGCAGAGCCTGCCGTGTGGTACTTCCCCATGCCGGTGAAGCTCATGCGCTCACCCCCATCAGCTTGATAGCGATCGTGCCACCGCCGGAGATGGAGGCCACCTGGAAGAAACACTCGCTGTTGTTGCCAACCTCCCAGTCGCGAGACTCGGCGACGGGACCGGACCCGCCCGGCGCGAGTGGGCTGAGATCATCGGTGCTGGCTCCGCGATACCAGGTGCCGCTGCCCACGTCTCGCACCCACAGCCGCACGCTTGCGGCATTCACCGTCCCACTGTATGCGAAGAGCGTCCGGATGGTCTTCATCCCGGGCTTTCCGGGCTTCAAACGGTACCCGTCGGTTCCAGAGCTAGGGGCGGATGTTGCGCTGCTCGTCGCGGATACGGCGAGAATCGGAGAGGACGAAACGTCGGTCACGGCCATACTCGGCTCCTTTCGAAGCGAAGCATAGGTCAATAACCCCCCTCGTAGATGCGTGCGCACGGCACCGCGCCATCCGGGTCATAGTCGGTCTGGATCAGGTCGCATCCCGCCCGCAGCGCGTCATCAATCCCCTTGTAGGCGGGATCCCAGGAGAAGCTACTGACCTGGTAGCCCTCACACCACAGGATCTGCATCAGATTGGTGCGAGCCTTCTTCACCTGGGGATTGGTCTTCCAGTCCATGTCGTAGCACACGGCAACATCCCTATGGATTTGGAGATCCTTGAGCGCGGGGAGTACGCCCCGAATGTTGTTCACCCCCGGCACGGCGATGACATTCCAACAATGCTCCGGGGATGCGAGGTAGTCCGCCTTGAGCGGCCCCTCCGTGATGATCGTTGGCCCGGCATCGTTATTGTTCCGCACATGGACCGGGGATCCCGACCCCGTTCCGCCTGGATAGCCACGCGAGGAGAGGAATGAATAGCGCGGCTCGCCCTCATCCTTGCGGATCTGCATGCCGACGATCTGACCCGCTGCGTTGCGGATGGGGATGAGGAGGCCGGGTGCCCCGGCGATCAGCGTCTCTTGCCCGTCGAAGTAAAACCCCGGAACCCGACTCAGACCTTCCGATATTCGCACAATCCGCCCAACGTCGTCTGCAATCTCGAAGCGATACCCCTCGGGGAGAGTTCCATAGTGGTGGGACATCAGCCCGCGCGCGGCAAGGAAGTTCTCGTGTTCGACGCTGGGGCGGCAAATCGAAAGCAGTGTTCGATAGACCTGATCGAGTCGCTGGTCGGGGAGCTTCTCGGTGACGACCGTGTTTACGGGCGGGGCGGTGATGTGGTCTCGCCAGTCACCATCGGGGTAGTGCATCCACCCGCCGGACTTGCAGGAGACCGGGGACTCCACCCGCATGCACTCCACCCCGCCGTCCTCGAACGTCCGGCACCAATCGGTCTTGCCGCAGATGGGGCAGGGGTTCTGCCGGTTGACCCGGTGAAAGGCGGCGCTACTCATGGAACATCTCTGCTTGCTTGAGCTTTTGTTCAGAAACGGATCCGCAGTTGTAGCACTTGCCCTCGGCGTCGCGGAACATGCACTGACACGACTCACACCACCAATACGGCGCGCCATGCCTTGCCTCGCGGCGGCGGGCCATCTCTTGCTCGATGGCACGAAGATGTCGCTGCACATCCTGGCGCACCTCCTTCAGCTCGTCGTCCGGAAGGTCGGAGTAGTCGGCGTCCATTCCCAATCCTTTCTAATCTGAAAGTGTTGGGGGAATGGTACTACGAATGCCCGATCAGATCGTGCATGATCTTGTAGAGCTGCTGCTGGTGGAGGGGGTTGAGCGTGACCTGCTCGCGAACGGCGTCGTCGCCGGATGTGCGGTTGACGGTTACGATGAGGATCTCATGGATGTGGTCGTAGTCGAGGCGGAGTTCGGTGCCCTGACTGACCATGGAGATGGCGAATCGGGCGTCAAGGCTTCTTGGCGAGGAGAGGGTTTCCTTGGATGGTGTTTCGGGATTCGTACTGGGATTGGAGAGTGTCAAGGTCGCTCATCCTCCAGAGCATGGTGCGCTGGCGTCCGAGCCGCATCGGGGCGAGCAGCGTCCCCTTGTTCACCATGTACACGATGTACTGGGGTGTGCAGCCGAACATCTCGGCCAGTTCCCGCTTACTGATAAAGTCTTGGTCCATGCGCTCCTCACAAATGAAGGGGGCGGCTGGGCCACCCCCTTCCGTGTTTCATAGTGTAAATAATCAGGAACGCTTCGTCTACTCGACGATGTTCCGATCGTAGCGGTCCTGCGGGTTGATCTTCGCGTGCTGCTCCTCGGGGCTGACCCAGTTGCCCTTGGTCACCGCCTTGCGCATGTTGCGGACTGCCTCGCGTACACCCTCGACGGCGTCGACCGTCGCCTGCGGCGGGATGTTCGCCGGGTTGAAGGTGACATCGGCCGGATCGCGGCGGTTCGACTGATCGAACGCGGCGAGCGCCGCCTCGAACGCGCGGATCGCGGTCTCGGCGTCAGAGAAGTAGTAGGCCTGGTATTCCTGATCATGGTCGCCCGGACCCTGCCCGCTCTGGGCGTCGGGGCGGTTCAGTTGCTCGTGGAGCTTGCGCATCTCAACTTCGGTCTTTGGCGTCTGGCCAGGACCCGGCTCGGGACGCGTGACCGGACGACGCTCAGACGTGCGACCTGCGGGAACGTCCTCAGTAGGGCTGCCCTGTTCGTAGGCAGACTCAACGACCGGGACATTGCCCGCCATCCGGTCTGCATCCTCGGCGACCTTCTTGGCTTCCTTGGGATTCTTGGGCTGGTCCTCCGTCGAGGCAGCCGCCTTCTTCTCGGCGTCATTGTGGATACCGCCGACGTTCTTGCGGGGCACACCGCCCAGCCGGGCTTCCGTTGGCATCATGATCCTCCCACGGGGCTGCTGCCTCGCACCAAACCGAGGCAGGCCAGCCGCAGCGTGGACACTGCCTTGTCAATGACCTCATCTCCCAATCGCATCAACTCGATGTCGTTGGCGATCCGCTCCACCACCTTGATGTGCGACTCGATCGCCTCGCGATCCTTCACGCTGAGTGCAGCACCACCTCCTCGTCTCTGCTCGAACTTCGCATCGGCGTACGCCTTCTCACGCTGGATGGCGTCGGTAATCGGGGGCTTGACGTTGTGAATCTTCACGTCGTTGACGCGGCCAATGTCTCGCTGATCGTGGATGATGACCGTATCGTCGGGAACAGACGGGTCAACCTTGACCTCAGGCCAGACGAATGTTTGGTTATCCGGCCACGGGTAGGTGCGGTCGCTCGTCGTCATGCGCCAGCGCCGACCGTTGAGCATGCCCGCCAGCCTCTCGGCGTCATCCATCATCTGGAAGAGGACGGCTTCGTTGGGTTCGTTCTGGCTGGAGTAATCCACGCGGACTCCTCGTGAGAAGGGGAGCGCGGCGCGTGCCGGTCACCCCGCGCCCCCGGAGGAAGGAATGGAGCATCGCTCCATTGCCATCATAGCATTTTCACGTCTATGATCCCCATAACACAGGAGGGTGTATCTTGGCAACTATTTCAGCTTTGTCAACTGCAAATCGTCGGAAGTTGCGGACTCACGGCTTCGAAAACTTCGTCAACTCTCTGCAGACCCTTACCTCAGACGTTGAGCTGGTGCTGGTCGTGACGGTGGACAGCGACGACGGCGACATCCACATCACCCACTTCAGCGACATGTCCACCATTGTTCAGGCCATCGCCAACTCCGGGTCGGACAGCGGCATCACCGTCTCCCGATCAGCGGGCGGCGTGCTCTCGGCGACCACCTAATGGATAGGATGCCGATGCCCAAGAAGTCCGCTGCCTCTCGCATGCCTGCGCTGCCGGGTCCAGTGGCGCAGATGAGCGAGGAGTGCCAGCAGGTCTACCGTGACGCGCTCAATGAGTGCATGGACTCGGGGGCCGAGGAGCGGCGCTGCATGGCGATGGCCTTCATGGCGGCGCAGGAACACGAAGAGGGCTACGCCGACGAGGCCGAGCCGGACATGGACGAGGACGACGACGAGCTGCTGTGAGCGCCACCGCCACCCAGCCACACGAACACTTCATCGCCGACCGCGAGCCGAGGGTGATCTTCGGCATGGTGAACGCGGACGGGTCGCCCGTGCTCTGGTACTACGACGAGGAGCGGTGGGAGACCATCACCAAGATCCAGGTGATGAAGCACCGTATCCGCGTCAACATGGCCACCAGCGGCACGGACATGGCGGCGATGGATGCGCGTGCGGTGCAGCGCGCGCTGTGCGCGCGGCCGGGTGCCGACGGGCTGATCTACTGGTTGGCGACCTTTGGATGGATTCTTGAGCCGCGCAACGAGGGCGTGCTGGCCAAGCTGCCCTTCATCCCCTTCCCGCGCCAGCTTGACCTGATCGACTGGATCTACTGGGTGATGGATCAGCCGCTGGGAGCGAACAGCTCCGGGCTGGTCGAGAAGTCGCGATCGGTCGGGGCGACGTGGCTCTCCGCCGCCCACACCGCCAAGCACTGGCAGTTCGATCCTCACATGTGGGTGAGCGGGGTCATCAGCAAGACCGACGAACTCGTCGATAACAAGGGCGACCCGGCGAGCTACTTCTGGAAGGTTGACTTCCTGCTGAAGAATCAGCCGGAGTGGCTCCTGCCCGATGGATTCGCGGGCTTCCATGAGCGATCTCCGCACCGATCGCACGCCAAGCTCCTCAACCCGGCCACCGATAGCGTTGTGGTGGGCAGCACGACCACCGACCTCTCCTTTGTGGGCGCTCGCCTGAAGAAGCTGGACATCGACGAGGCGGGAACGCTCGAGGGATTCGATGAAATCTGGTCCAACACGGCCACGGTCACTGACCATCGATTCGCGATCACTACGCCGCGTACGCGTCACACGATGGGTGTATACAACCTCCGGTTCGGCTTGGAGGGGTACGTTACGCCAGCGATCTTCTCGTTTCGGTGGAATGAGGTACCAGGAAGAGATGAGTACTGGTTCGCCTCGATGCGCGAAACGATGCAGGCTGACCGTTTTAAGCGTGAGATCCAGCTCGACTGGAAGTCAGACCAGGGCGAGTTCGTCTACCCCAACGCCAATCCGATTCGTCCGTCGGACGAGTACGGCTTCGTGCCCGGCTGGCCCGTCATCGTCGGCATCGACGATGGCTGGGACGACGAGTTCGCCATCACCTGGATGCAGAAGGATCTTGCGCGCAACCGCTACCGCATCCTCGGCGGCTACAGCAATCGCGGCAAGCCCATCAAGTTCTACGGCCACATCCTGACCGGCAACCCGGACTCTCCCGACTTTGAGTTCGATTGGGCGGAGCTGGAGCTGATGAGGTGGGTCAAGTCGTGCGGCCTGTATAAGGCGATCTTCTACGGCGACCGTCACGGCGACAACACGGACCTGTCGTCGGGGAAGTCGCCCTTCAAGGTCCTGCTCGAGCAGACCGGGATCTTCGTGATCACGAACCCGGACCCGCGACACAACGACATCCAGTACCGGATCGACGCCACGTCGGAGGCGATCCCGCGCATCGACTGCCACACCGAGCACAATGCGCCGACCGTGCTGCACGCGCTGCAGAACGCGCGCTACCCACGGCGGCGTGAGACCGCGCAGCCCACGGGCGAGGTGCGCGGCCCGATCCACGATGGAAGCAGCCACTATCGCACGACGGTGGAGTACATCATGATCAACGACCGTATGGCGAGCGTTGCGCCGCGACCTGTCCGCCGCAATGCCGGGTGGCATGAGCGTTCGGTGTCACAGGGTCCGCGCCGATCCGGCAGCCAGCCGATGTGGGGGTCGCGCTAATGGTGCTTCAGCAGCCGCGACCGCCTATACTTCCTTCGCTCGGAAGCGTTGCGGGACCTTCCGGGATCGGAACACCTGGGTTGGGTGGGCTACCGTCAGGTGGTCCCCCGCCCGCTCCACCGCTCTCCGGCATTCTCCCCGGCAAAGATATCATCATCCCGGACGGGGTCTTTGGTGAGGACACCAATCCCTTCGCGCGTGAGTACCCGTCGTGGATGTACCGTCGCAACAAGGACGGCTTCCGCGAACTCGTCACGCCCAAGACGCCCACCAAGAAGCAGTTCGATGACTGGATCCAGGCCGACGTGCTGCGGCACGGCCAGCTCCTCGCGCGCTTCCGCCGCGACCTGCGCTACTACCGTCGCCGCCTGAGCGGGGTCTTCCCGGGATTCAACCCCGACACCGACGACAAGCACATCTCGGCCGAGATCGCCATCCAGGTTGAGAAGGTGTGCGCGATGATCTCGACCACACCGATGCAGATCAACTACCCCAACCGCTCGCGTCAGGAGCGGGAGGACGCGCAGGCGATGGAAGCCTGGGCGATGTGGTTTGTCGAGCAATCGAAGGTCCACCACCGCAACACGGAGAACGCCGACCTGCTCTGGGGCATGGCCTGGTACGCGCTCGTCTACGGACGCATCGTGCTCCAGGTCCGTCCGGACCTCGAGGACAACAGCTTCCCGTGGTGGTTCAACCTGGAAGACCCCGGAACCTGCTTCCCGCTCGCGGGCAAGGGCAAGCACGGCATGATCCGCATGTCCCGCCAGTACATCGCCAAGGCGGGCGAGGTCCTCGACGAGTTCGACCCCACGGGTGAGAAGGGTCTTGGCGAGAAGCTGCTCGGCAAGGCGAACGAGGATGACCGCGACTACGATCTCGACCAGGACGTGACGGTCACCGAGTGCGACACTCGCTGGTCGCGCTACATCGCGGTCGATGATATCGAGGTCCTGCGCACCGACCACGAGCTGGGATTCGTTCCCTACGTCTACAACCTCGTCGGCGGCGAGGCATCGTCCTCCGCAAACCCGATCGCGATGGATATCGACGAGGGCCTGCACCGGCGCGACATCGTGCGCGGATACGGGATGGAGGGCGGCAACCGCGAGTGGGACCTGCGCGAGAAGGGCACGAGCTTCTTCAACAACGTGATCCCGGCCCTGATGCGGCGCGAGGAGCTGTACACGCTGTACCAGACCTCGCTGCTGCAGACGATCAACCCGGCGACGATCACGACCTCCGACTACCCGACCCTGCCGGAGCCGCTCGATCTCTCGCCCGGCGCGGACAATCACCGGCGTGGACAGGAGTCGACGGTTCCGGCGATCCCGCACCCGACCCCGGCAGATGTCACGCCGCTGCTGGCCAGCGTGGAGAAGGAGATCCAGAAGGGACTGCTGCCGGATGCCTTCTTCGGACAGACCGGTGAGAGCAACATCACGGGATTTGCGCAGGACTCCCTGCTGGCGTCGGCGAAGGACAAGCTCCAGCCCTTCTTCAATGTGGTGCAGGATACGTGGAGTGACGCGCTCTTCCTGGCCAGCACCGAGTTCCACGATGTGGGGCACGCAACGGAGGGGCTGCCGGATGGGGTGTTGATCATCCCACGACAGAACCGTCGCGCGGACTTCACGGGTGGGAACAAGGCTCCGGTGATGCCGCCGTGGGTGGGCGAGATCATGCAGACCATGATCCAGAAAACCACAGCTCCGGGCGGTCCGCTGGGTCCAGCCCTGCCGCCACCGCCTGCGCCACCGCCGCCGGGTCCGCCGAATCCGTTTCAGAGACCGGGAGCTGCGCAACCCCCGCCGGGGATGATTCCCGGGAACGCAGGTGCACCTGGCCCGGGTATGCCGCCTATGGTCGGAGGCGCGCAACCACCGGCACCGATGATGCCGCCGCAGCAGATCGGCATGCCGGGGTATGTGAAGCCGCAGTGGACGATGACCGGCAAGCCGCCTCCGGGTGACATGCCGGAGTTCCGGATTACGCGCGAGATCATCGAGAACATCGGCGGACGTCCGAAGGTAACCCTGAACGCGCTGTCGCTGAACTCCAAGACGACGCTGGCCAACTACCTCGTGCAGATGGTCAACGCCAAGCTCATGCGCCGCGAGACGGCGATGGAGCAGATCCCGGAGATCACCGACGTGCTGGCCGAGTTCGAGGGCATCCTCGCCGAGGACGCGGTCACGAACACCGACCTGTTGCAGATGATCTACTACCCACGCTCCCTGTACGCGCAGGGCGATATCGAGGGCTGGGCGGTCTACTGGGCTGGCATCATGCTGCAGAAGCTCCAGGAGATGTCGATGGCCGCAATGGGCGGGATGCCGCCTCCGGGTGGAGGCGCACCGCCACCCGCGCCGAAGGGGCAAGCCCCGCTTCCCGAGCCATCCGGTGCGGTGGCAAACCAGGCTGCGGCACAGGGCCAAGGCCCCGGATCGAAGGGCGCACCCGTTGGTCGCCCCGGATAAAGGAGTAAACAATGCCTCCCGTACAGCCAGATAAGAAGGAGCGCGCGCGCATCAACCGCCGCGCGCGCCGGAGCAAGATCCGCCAGAACGCGTCGAACACGATTCCCACTCCGGGTCCCAGTGGCGGCGGTGCCGTTCCGAATGTGACCGCTGCGCCACGCCG
>WBZU01003008.1_pt1 | contig 11291 bp, 9 predicted proteins | sample 5204311 | NCBI WGS metagenome assembly WBZU01 (sample SAMN12344359, study PRJNA552823) | activated sludge metagenome | biome: Activated sludge suspended growth; feature: Nitrification reactor; material: Wastewater; isolation source: activated sludge from nitrification reactor of wastewater treatment... | reverse complement strand
CACCGTGTACGAAAAGTTGCACGTGAGCAACCGCACCCAGGCTGCACTCTATGCGCTGCGCCAGGGCTGGGCCGTGCTGGAAGAACCGCCGGCCTTGGATTGACAAGCTACCCGGCGGTGTAGCGAAGTTTTGCTCCGCGCATGCCGGACAATCCACTAGGCCCTGCGCTGCCTGCCACCCCTGCCGGGCGCATCTCCCCGTCGACGCTACATGATATTGTAGTGAACCCACCGCAAATTCAGATTCATTCTTGTCTATCTCCAGCCGGGGAAGGGGCGTATGCTGGCAACGTGGCCAAGAACAAATCGGTGCCACGCCAGGTTAGTTCTTCCCCAGCCGTTGTGTCCGATACGTGGGGGGATCCAGCCAAGTTGTGCAAGAGTACTCCAACCGGAGTCATTAAGGAGAACCACCATGTTTACCAAACATTTGAAACCGCTGGCAGTGGCCGTCTTCGCTGCCACCCTATTGTTGCCCCAGGTTGCGTTGGCCGCGCCCGACGTGAGTACGGCGCCAGCTATCCCGGCGCCGGTCGTCGGGGAATGGACGGAGATACAGTCTGGCGGGAATCACTGGTACTCGTTCAAGTACGACTTTGACACCCTCAATCGCCCGGCCGAAATCCTGATGTTTACCGAGCCGAACGAAAGCGTGACACTGAAGTTGCTCAACGGCGATCAGGCGAGAGCCTGGCAGCAGGTCGGCGGCGACCGCGAGAGCTTTGGCGCCGCTACCACCGTCCACGGCAACGTTATCGACACCAGCCGGCATACTGCCAATGACAGCGAGACGGAGCAGGACAATGACTCGGACGCCCAGTCGCACCGCATGATCGATGAGATGGGCACCTATGCGTCATGGTCCGCCGTCTTGGAAAGCTCCGGCACGTACTACATCCTGATCCACCGCGACACGCATGCAACTGGACCGGCAAACTACCGCTTCACGGTCAACGGTGACGGAGTTACCCTCCAGCCAACCGTCAACTGAACCGATCGCAGAACGTGCTGGTCCACCCCTCAAGCCGTCTGTACGTAGCTATCGCCTTCACATCGCTCAATTGGCGAACGCAGCTCGAGCGTCTGGTCCGCGACAATATCGCGGACCAGACGCTCGACCGATCTCGCGCCGCACTGCCCCAACAAACGAACCAAGCGCCTGGTCCGCAGCAAAATGCTCCAGACGGTGCCAGTCAGCTATATGTTCCGAATTCTTGAGAGAGGCATCCAAGTGACCCAGGTTCTCAGCACTATCACGATCAACGCAGCGGGCGACGCAATCTGGAAAGTGCTTGGCGCCTTCGGGTCAGCCGGCGGCTATCTGCCGGGCGTCGTCGATTGCACGGCCGAAGGCGCGGGCATTGGCATGCGACGCACACTGATCGGCGCCGATGGCGGTGTGATCGTCGAGCGCCTGGCAGCGCTGGACGAAACGGCACGCCGGCTGAGCTACGCCCTGCTGAGCGACACGCCTTTCGGCGACTGCATGACGACGCTTGCGGTGCGAGAGCTTGGCCCGAACCTTGCCGAATTGACGTGGTCGGCAACCTTTGAGCCCGATGGAATCCCGGCGAATGAAGCGGCGGACCTGATGGAGGATGCATTGGCCACGAATTGTCTCGCGCTGAAGCAACTGTTTGAACGGTGAGGCGCGCGCGCCGGTGCGCCCCCAACGAGACGGCGGCGCCGGAGCGGAGAAGCGCACCGATTGAATCGGCCCGGCGCAGCCCGCAACAGAATGGTATCACCCCTGGTAATTGAGAAGGAGAATGCAATGAAGATATTGATGAGAAATGCAGTACGACCGATACAGAGAGCGATCGTGATTGTCGCCATCCTTGCCGTCATGGTGGGATCCAACAGCCTCGGGGCCCGTGCGCAAGACGCGGTGCAAGGCAACCTCACGACCTTGAGCGACAGCGAGATCGTCGCCTACCGCTGGCAGGCAATGGGCCGCTACTATGCGGCGGTGCCCACGCCGGTCAACCTGACGACGCTGAGCGACGGCGAGATCATCGCCTACCGCTGGCAGGCAATGGGCAGGTACTACACGGATGGCACTGCGCACATCGTCTTGCCCACATCAACGGCAGACGTGCTGCGCGGCGTCGCTGCAGCACAACCCTCGCTTGGCGCAGCCATGGTGACCGTGAACTCCGAGTTTCGGAGCGGGCAGTACGCAGCACCGGCCCAGCGCACTGGCCCGCAGGCGGGGAGCAGGCCGGTAGCCGACGTGCTGGGCATGGCCCGTACCGCGTTTGGTTCGCTCTCCACACTAGCCGATTCCATCGTCGCCGTCTTCCGCTTGCCGCAGTAGGCGGCGAATAGACCTCGATCCGCGCGCCATCACATGCGCAATTCCGTGCACCACGTTCCAGCCCGGCTGCCACATTGGCCGGGTTTGTTCGTACCATCTACCATCAGGAGAATGTCGTGAAGCTTCTACATATCGTTGCCACACCCCGCGAACGCAAGTCCAATACGCTCCAGATTGCCGACGCGTTTCTGGAGACACTACGCGCCCGTTACCCTGCGATGCAGGTCGACGTCCTCGATCTGTTTCAATCGGATATGCCGGCGGCCGCCGGCGACAACATCGATACCAAATACACCTTGATGGCCGGGCAGCCGATTGACCGAGAGCATCAGCAATCGTGGCAGCAAATCGAGATCCTGATTGAACGCTTTTTGTCGGCGGATATCTATCTCATTTCCGCGCCCATGTGGAACTTCTCGATCCCATATGCGCTGAAATACTATATCGACTGCATTTTTCAACCCGGCTATCTCTTCCGCTACAACGAACTGGGGCAGGCCATTGGCCTGGTTCAGGACAAGAAGATGGTCTGTGTCACCACGCGCGGCGGCGATTATTCGCCGCAAAGCCCGTTTCATGTCTATGATTTTCAAGAACCGTATCTGCGCGCGATCTTTGGCTTTGCCGGCATTCGTGACCTGCAATTCATTAGTGCCCAACCAATGGATGTGACGCTGGCGTTGCGCGAAAGCGCGCTGGCCGCCGCAATTGCGCAGGCCCGCAGCCTGGCATCAAACACCGCGTGGGCAGTCGTTCCCAGTATCGACGGCCAGACAAATCCTCCGGAGCTGAAACCCGTCCGGCGCTAAGCTGTCGTCACGGAGGAAGGCAGCCTTGCGGACGCGGGTCGAACCGTCGAAGGCTAGGGCGCCGGCTTTCCCGACGGTCAATCGTCACTGACGATGCGCCAGGCGGGCGCCGCCGTCTCCGTGGTGACCGCCGCCTGCGGGCATACCCGCAACCGCGTCGATGGCGCGGTTGCGGCCGGCGACCCATAGGCATCAAGCGAAGCGTACCGGTGCCGAAACCACCGATTGAAATCGGCATCTGATAGGCAAAACCGGCTCAAAGCCGGTTGGGTTGGTGCCGCGATCGCCTGGTCAGTGCGTTTCAACGCAGCTTCGTATACCGGCCGCTGCGTTTCAACCAGCGGGTGTCACCCACCAGAGAATCCTTCGCTTGATGCACATGGGCCGGCGACCCCACGTCCGCGCAGCAAGTAGAGGTGCCCGCCGCGCCGGTCCCGACCCACTACCTCGTTGCCGGCGGCGGTTTCGGCTGGGCCATGCTGGGCGGGCGGCTCGTGTTGGTCATCGTCCTGGTGGCTTAGCGCAGTGCGCATCCGAGTTGCACCATGGCCGCAGGCCACGCACGGCGATACGCCAGGCAGCGTCCCCCCGCCGCGCAGTGCGCATCCTCAGATGCGCCGTGGCCGCAGGCCACGAACGGAGCTGCAAATCGGCGCAGAACGAGATCGCCATCATCTCACGGGATGCGCGCCAGCTCTACCTGAACACAAAGCGGCAACGGGTACTTCGAAGGCTCCACCCACATGACCCCACCCTGAAGCCGGCCGTCGACCAGATCGAAGGGAATGGTGAACTGCTTCGGATCGCCTTCATCTTCGCCGGGCACGATCGCGCCGGAGAGCACGCCATCGGTAACGATGTAGTCGCTCGCCAAATTCAGCGCCCTACCCAGCTCGCTGCGGTTGCGCTTGAGCACGCTCCCGTCGATAGCCGCCTCGCCCAGCGCGCCTTCGACCGTGGCGTCCTCGTGAATCGTGAGGTCGAGGCTCACCGTCGTGTACGTGGGTTCCACGCCCTCCGGGATCGCGCCGGGATCAAAGATCACCGGCAGCCCGATCCGGCACTCCCCTTGCCAGTCGCCCACCAGCGCCGCATCCACCACGGCGATGGGCGTTGCCAGACAGCCGGCCAGCAGCACGCCCACCACGGCGATGACCAGCAGAATGGGGAAAAATCGCATCTGTTTCATGGCGCTGTACTCTCCTTTGACGCGTCGTCAACTATGAGGAGCCTATCCCCAGTGTAGCACAGCGAACAAGCCGTATGGGTGCGAGGTGGTTCAGATGCGCCGCACATTTGACTGTGCCGACCCTCTACCCCCTTGTTGGCGATGTCTTTGGCTAAGGCCATGCTGGTCGTCGTCCTGGCGTGGCAGTGGCGCCGCGTGCCGCAGCCGGCGCTGGGTTTCGTGCCGGTCAATGAACACGCGCTGTCGTAGAGATCGCCGCGGCTACGACTGAGACAACGATCGATGGCGAGGCCAAAAGGGCAGAAAAAGCAGCTTCTATCTGGTTCTTAGCGGTCCGTGGGGTGTCAACCGTGATAGCTGGCATAGTGTTCCGTTTTATGCACGTTCCTGACGAGCAGAATAGACAAGAGAGAAATGGGAGCATGTCTGCTGCGGGTGGCCTGCTCTCTCTTGCTTATTTATCCGTGGTTTCCCTGATGTAATTGTGACCGTCAAGTGTCCAGCGTTTGAATAGGGCTTCACCATCCGTCATTTTTTGGCTCATCAAGAAACAGGCGCGAGGGGTCTAGCTGCGCGAAATGAATTTGAAGAATGTTATGGATAAAGGCGTAATTCCTGCCGTTCCAGTACATGAACTTGAGTTCTACTGTATGGCGGAGGAAATTCTTGTAGCGCCAGGGAAGCATACCGTCAAGCGAGAAGAAGATACGAGGCATTGACATATCGAAAAATAGCGACAATACAAACGCAGACACAATTGCTAAGATGAAGACCGAGCCAACAAGCTCACTGTAATTCTCAAGTATGCTTGACGCAATAGCTAGATATAAAAGAGACAGCACAAAACATATAAACATTCTCGTGAAGAATTCTATGGTGTGGTAAAACTTCAGACTACGTCGGTCTTTGTTTTGCATGATAGCTCGATAAGACAATGGCGACCAAAACCGCATCCACCTTCCAATTCTGTCTAAGGTATGCGTAGTCCAGGCAAGCGTTTGCTTCAGAAATTCGCGGTCAACCAAACCAGCTAACTCGTCGACATCCATGCGGGTGGCATTCATCCACGGTCTAGATCTCCTGGAACTGGGCGGAGCAGTCTCAGCGAGTACAAAGGCGAAGACAGCCACGAAAAGTGCAAACAAAAGCTCAACTGGTCTCTGCAATAACCATGCTGTTGACAATGGCTGATCGAGAAATAGATGCACGAAAAGCCAAAAGTTAAGCGCAAAAAACCAGCCGCCAGCCAATGTTATGACATGCGACTGCGTCCAGTATCCAATTGCGCCGACATAAGCGTCTCTATATCCATTGCCTAGTGGAAACTCTGCCATTACGTTGACAGAGAAATAGTTTTGTCTTCTAAGAGTCATTCCCCAAGCAAGCCATCTAAGAGAGTGAAGGGTTCGCCATCTGGGATAAGGTGGTGGCCTACGAATGCGCTCGACCCGTAATACTTGCTCTTCGATATAGGCATCAAATATGGCTTGCCGTGCGCTCGCAGTTCCTTCGCTAATTTGCCTGTCGGCAATTCGTGGCATAGCTACAGTCATCGCACTCAACAACAGCGGCGTCTTTGCCATCTCCCACAGTTCAGGCTCTTTGTTCATCAAGCCTCTGAGAGTGTCACCTGATGAACCGAGCTTTAGCAGATACTCGTTTATATCGTACTCGTCCAATGGCAGAATTTCGACTGACGTATTGACTTCAAGGGGCCGCCTAAGCTGCTCGTACTCTGGTTTTCGCGATGTAACCACCACATCACAATGATAAGCGGAGCGATGGGCGTTTATGGCACTAACACACGACTGTCTCAACTCTGGCGACGAAATTTCATCAAGCCCATCCAAAAGCAGAGTCAATAGACCTGCCTTTAGCCAGTACCGAGTGAACCTTTCCTCAATACCAAAATTCTGCTGTATCTCTTGTTGCAGCCAAAGAACCAGGTTGTTGTCGCGTGCTGTCCAGTAGTTGAGGTTCAGCGTAACGGGTATCTTCGCTTTTGGGTCTTTTCTTGCTTGTTCGAGCAGTGCTTCTGTCATTTCAATGACCGATGTAGTTTTCCCTGCTCCCGGCAAACCAGTGATAAGAAGGCTACCGTCCGCTTGCTGAAAAACAGATGACATATCCGAAATGGGTGGCAGGCTCCCGTCACGCTTACCACTCAAGGGCGTCACAACTCGCTTGGGCCTAACCAGTAACGGCACTTCAATAATGTTGAAGTCATGCTTTGCGCCAGCGTAGATAAACCTGTCTTTGAAGGAGTCAATTCGCACACGTTGAATACTGTCAAGCAATTCATTGCGTCGGAGTTCGATCTCGTTATCTGGCGGTCGTTTTTCATCTTCAAGCGTCACTGGGAGCATTGTTGCTTTTCGCCAAAGCCACTTGGCAAATGAAAACGAAAGGACACTTGCGGCAATTAGAGCAAGGCCCTCAAAAATGGGTGCGAAGTCTATGGGGAAGGTCACGACCCACTGATACAGCGGTCGCAGAAACAGAGGTATTGCTTGAACAGCGTCAGGCTTTACGGTCGAGAGTCCCCAAGCGAACAGAGCAAACGCGGTCGCTGCCCATACCGTGATGCTAAACAGCCACAACAGGAGCGCAAGGCCAATTAGGAGTGCTCGCCTAACAGATATTCGCATGAGGGTTCTATTAAGACGCTTATGCTTGATGAGAATGAATTCAGTTATTGATCGAAAACCATTGGAGTCTGCTTTGGCTTGTCAGGGTCATACGGCTCCACATTTGGCGCGTTCTTATGGCTACGCTTTGTCGGTGAAATAGAATGGCGCTTTGCCGTTCCACATAGGGGAGTCGCTTTCGTGTTTTGTTTGGGTCACTGATCGTGTTGACTACCAGAAGAAAATAAAGTCGGTTCAGGTATGTTCATTGTTGCGTCTGCCGGAAAGTTATAGAATGACACCCCACGGCCTCCAGTCTCCCTAAACCTTGATACACTTGTACCGTTAATGACGATAGACACAATTGAATATTTCCAGAATTCCACAAGTGCATCATGGCACCACTTGTGCATGTTGTTGTATTCATCTGGATAGCCATCGAGTACCAGCACCAGAGAGCCACTCGATAACCAGTAGGCCCCAATATCTGTGGGTACTTTATAGTCAAAGTGAAGGCGGTACAACACCCATTCTTCGAACGACCTGTTTTCATCAGCAAACCATTGGCTCAACGAGATCGATACCGGAACCGGAGCCGAGGAGTTAGAGTGTGCTTTGTCTAGCAATTCCTTGTAAATGTCCAAGGCAAGGATATGATCTGAAAATGTATACGCCTTTGTTCCTAAAGTGATGATCCGCCAGCCCTTAGTATTGCGGACGACATCTATCATACTCGAAGTTGCCGACAACACGATGCTTGGTTCATTGGGTTTCTTAACTTCAACAAAGTATGGTCGTCTTGATGAGCTTGTGCGGATATTCCAGTCGGTCTCGCCATATCCACCTATCCATGATAGTGATGAGCGCGTCGTAAGAAGAAATTCGACGCCAGAGATATATTCTAGACGCGAAGCAGTCAACAGCAATTCTCGATGACGAGACAATTGCGCTGCGCTGGGCTTGGCTTTCGCCAACGCCTTTGCTTTATCGTCTGGAGCGTCATGGCGTGATGCAGTTGCAGTGCCTGTCTCGACCTCTTTCACGTCCGGTTGCGTCGAAGTTGCAGTTTCAACGGAGATCGTTGTTGCCTTGCGCCATACCCAGATCGCAAACGGCGTAGTTAATGCTGTAGCTGCCAAGACAAGGAGTTCAAACAGCGGAGCAAAGTCAAAGAGACTTGCATCTGCCCACGACCTCAGTTGCGACGCTACAGGGAACGCACTTGTAAGCTCTGGTTTCCAAGTTGACAGCAGCCATGCCAAGCCAGCAGATATAGCTGACAGCCAAACCACTATGTTGAAGAACCAGACAACAACCGCAAGAAATATGAGAGTGACGCGCTTTACGCCTATCTGCATCTTAGGGGATACTCGCATCTCCATACGTTGATGCAAGTAGTTTAAGCGGCAATTAAGACGAGGTCAAGTGCAGCCCGCACAGCACCCCTACACAGGCTACACTCGCAAAAGCGTCTACAGGTTGTCTACCACTCCGAAACGTCTGTAGGCGCTGCACAGGTCGTCATCGAGATATTTGCACATAGTGTTTGAACACGGTCGTATCTTCATGCCAATCAACCGCTGCAAGGTAAATAGGTTCATACCGGCGTGCGGACTGCCGGTCGGAACAGGTCGGCGCAGCATGTGAACGTTGCGCTTGCCGCCTCATAATTCGAGCTAGGATTGCTTGCGTGATGGTTTCGAGGATGGCCCTACAGATCGGTTGTGTTTCCGATGGTTGCTATATTGTGGTCTGATCATTACGCCGAGAGTAGAGTTACCAGATTCGCGGCCCTGATATGCCCCTGCCCCTCTCGCCGCTCACTCCCCATACAACACCCTCTCTTCCGCCAGCACCACCTCGCGGATCACCGGCTTCAGCCCCGCCCGCGGCACCAGATCCACCGGGCGCCCAAAGAGCGCCGAGAGTTCCCGCTGCATCCGCGCCAGCGCCAGAAAGCCGATGCGGGCGCCCGGCACGAACTCCACCAGCAGATCGACATCGCTCTGCGCGCCCAACTCGCCCCGGCCGGCCGAGCCGAAGAGCGCCAGGTACGCAATCTCATTGCGCCGGCAATAGTCGCTCAGCGCTGCTTCGGGAATGGCTAGATCGGTTGTAGCGTTCATGCGCTCCCTCGTCGCCGCTGACCGCATTGGCCGGCGTCATGCCTCAGCCGGGCACGCAACGGCGCTGCCGCCAGAAACAGCACAGGCAGACCCGCCTGGCCTGCCCGTGAATCCATCCTCTGCTGTGTGAGCCCCCTGGGACTCGAACCCAGAACCCACGGCTTAAAAGGCCGTTGCTCTGCCAATTGAGCTAGGAGCCCGTAACCTTTCGCAGCATACCACGAAGGGCCAATTGCTGGCAAACCCTCCAGCCCAAATCGGTGCGGCTGGTCTACTCCTCTTCCTCGTCGTCCGCCTCTCCCTCGAACTGCGCCAGCTTCTCCGGCGCAAACTCCAGGTACTCCAGCGGGCGCTTGCTGACACCGATCCCGTTGTCGATCAACAGATCCAGCAACTTCTCGCCGTCGATGAGCGTAATCGGCGCCGCGCCGCGTTCGAAGGCCGCTTCTTCCACGCCCTTGGAGAAGCGCCCCGTCGTGATGATTGTCCCGCGCACCGCGTTGAAACGATGCAGTGAGCCGCGCAACTGATCCAGCACGGGCCGGTGGATCGTGCCGCGGTGGCGCTTGACCTGGATCACCTCGCGCACAGCGCTGATGCCCAGCTTGATCGTGCCGACGACATCGACCCCCTTATCGTTCGTGGGCGACGTCGTGGCCACATTGTCGTAGCCCATCTCCTCCAGCAGCAGCTTGACCAGCTCCTCAAACTTGAAGGCATTCATCTCCAGCAGATAGTCGTGCAACTGCTGCCGGGCCTCCTCGCTCAACGAACTCGCCAGCCGGAACAGCTCGGCACTGCGATTGGCCGCCTTGGGCTGTTCCGGGGTCAGCCCGCCAAAGCGTTCGAGATATTGCAGCCCGGCCTCGGCAATCACATAGCTGTTGCCGCGCGCCACCACCATGCCGCGGTCGATCAGATTGCGTAGCCGGTCGTAGAGCGATGACTTGAGCACGTTGTCGCTTTGAAAGGTCGTGTTGCTGCGGCTGTATTCGCCATAGCCCGGCAGCAACGTGCTGCGCCGCGCCGTGCCTTGCGCCGCCACCAGTTGCAGGATCACCGGCACGCCCTCGTAGGTGTCGATTGATGCCACCAGCGCCCCCGCCGGCTCGTCAGAAAAGGTCCGGCCGCGCTCGGTGATGTGCAGAATGTCGCTGCGGTCGCGCGCCAGCAGGTCGTGCTTGGTGACAAAGTACCAGCAGCCGCGCGTGTGGCGCGGGTTCAGCTCGCGCTGCGATCCCAGCCAGATACGCCGTGCCAGATCGCGGTTGGCGCCCTCCAGCCGCTCGTCGATCCACTCGTCGGGGTTGCTCCAGTCGACCTGCTCCTGCGGATTGCCGCGCTGCTCCCAGATCGCACCGGCCATCGCCTGGTATGCCGCGTTCGTCGTGCCGTCCAGGATGGTGAGAAAGCGGCGCACGTTGGAATAGGTCGGGAAGAGCGGCGTCGGCGAGCGCAACGCCGGCACCGCATCGGGCGCTCCCGGCGCGGCCGCATCCCCATCCTGCGCAAAGATCGGCTCCTGGCCGTTCTCCTCGGCCTTGCGCGCGCCCATCTGCCCGCGCACAAAACGCACGACCTCGCGTGGATCGACCTGCTCCGTCTGCCGGCCTGTCTCCGTCAGCACCCAGACGCTGCGCCGCGGGCTGTCGATGAGGCCGAACTGGCGCAAATAGGTGCGCGTCCATTGCAGCCGGTACTGGAGTTCGGTCAGCGCAGAGCCGGGCTTGTGCGGCAGCTCCGACACCGACAGTGGCAGATCGAGCGCGTCGATCACCGCCGCGCAGATCTGCTCATTGCTCGCCTGCCCGCCGGCCGCCCGCAGCACATCGAGCACAGACTGCATCATCGCATCGTAGGTGGGGACAGCCTGCTCGGCCATGAGAGCGCTCCGTCGCATAGTTGGTTGGTTGGTTGATGGAATCGAACCGCTGCCTGCGCTGTCGGGGACCGGCCCAAAGGCCGCCGTATGCATGGCTGTGGCAACGCATCTCCATTTTACGCGCAACTCATGATTCGGAGAAAACCACCGCTGTCATCGCCGGCGTGCCTCTTTTCATGGACTATTGACAATCAGCAATTGCGCCCCACACTTTCCAGGAAGCACGACACCTTCCCGGAAGCTTTGGAGCTTCCGGGAAGGTTACCGGCCACCACCGTTGCGCGCGCCGCCCCAGCCGGTTTCCAACCGGCTTCGCATACCAGACGGCGGTTTCAACCGCT
>WBZU01003007.1_pt1 | contig 11291 bp, 9 predicted proteins | sample 5204311 | NCBI WGS metagenome assembly WBZU01 (sample SAMN12344359, study PRJNA552823) | activated sludge metagenome | biome: Activated sludge suspended growth; feature: Nitrification reactor; material: Wastewater; isolation source: activated sludge from nitrification reactor of wastewater treatment... | reverse complement strand
GCCTTTTGAAGCACTATCTAAAGAAAATTTATTCAGTAAAGTGTCAAAAAATATTGACCCTTCACTGATCCAAAAGTTCCACATCACCCATGATGTAATCCCTGAAAAAGGTATAGAGAGATTTGTAAAAGAAAATCAAATCGACCTCATCATACTTGTGGATAGTGGAAAAAATAAAATCAGCTCTTTTCTAACTGAAAGTGTAAGCAAAAATCTGGAATACAACGCCGACTTTCCTCTTTTGATTTTACATCGACATATGGACTAAAAAGCTCCCTTCAAAATCCTCGATCGTCCAATGTTAAAAAAAATAGTCATCCCTGTAGATTTCGGAAATGGTGCAAAAGCTGCCTATTACTATGCGCAGCAAATGACTGCAAATTCTTCGGCAGAAATTTATCTCATACACATACTGAATCCTGAAAAAAGCGGTCAAAATATGAACGAAGCAACTGCACTAAAGGATCTTCAGGACTTTGCTACACAAAACAAGGTAACCGTCCTGAAAAATCCTAATAATGGATTACACACAAGCATCCTCAAGGGAAGTTATCAGGATTGTATTCAGGCATTTTGTGATAGTTACAACTGTGATATGATGATATTGGGTAGGAGAGATAAGCACAGTCTCATGGATAGAGTGCTGGGCTCAATAGGATCAAAAATCGCAGAGCAATCAAATTGCCCTGTTTTAATTATTCCTGAACACATTCTCGAGGCACAATTTAAAAACATATTATATGCCACCGATCATAATTCTATACAACTGGGAAAATTACAATCCGTATTAAATCTCATTCGTCACTTTGGATCCAAATTACATTTCATTCATATCAATGCCTTTGTGAACGAAAACACTTTACTCAAAAACAATGTGTTGTCAATTTTGTGTCACGATGGAATTCCGGTCGTTCCTTTTGTCTACAAAGAATTTAAATCGGAGCACATTGCAACAACGCTTAAAGAATATTCAAAAGAACAAAATATTGATCTCGTAATACTATCACCTAATCAAGAACTTACAATTTGGGAAAAATGGACGCACAGCATCTCACAGGATCTTATCCATTTCAGTCAAAAACCCATGCTCATTCTCAATAAAAAAAATTTATAAATATCTAATTTGAAAATATGATTCCGGATAAAATTATAATCCAACCGAAAATTTCCTTGTCAGAATTAAAACGACAATTTTCTCATCAGTATCCTTATTTGAAACTGGAATTTTTCAACAAATCACATGAATTGCATGGGGGAAATCTAGCCAAAAACATGATTAGAAATACGGAGGTAAAAATCGAAGATATCTCCAAGTGCAATGCAAGTGCATATGTTGAAATCAAAGCTGACCTGCAAGTAGGAAAATTTGAAATTAAATTTCAGGAGCAATTCAATCTTGGCGTTCAAGTGTTCAAAAAATCTAGAGGTACGTATATAGAGACGACGAGATCAGATGATTTTACTTTCGGTCAATTGAACAAAGCTGCGCAGGAATACAACGAACAACTGTCTGAAGATCTGAGTACCGAAGACGATCAGGAAGTAGATTATTTCCATTGAACTGTATTCATCAGGTGGATAATATCTTCCTTTAAAAATAATGCAAGCGGCGCCAATGAGTCCGGTCTTGTTTGGGTATGAAAGTACAATGATCCCCTGAGAAAATGCTTGGCGCTGTCTGTCACATAAAACTGCACAGGTGAGGCAGCATGTCCTTCCATATCAAATAACATCCCACTTAAGGACGAAGATTTTCTAAATGGAATTTCATCCAAATAATTTGCTACTCTCTGGTGTTTTCTCGCCAGAAGAAAAGCATCGTTGATACATTTGCTCATGTCTGCTTTGGACTTAATCGGAGAGTAGGTGCAATAAATTCCTGCATCTAAACTGTCGAGGTACAGAGTAAACCAACATTCATTCGATGGTTTTTCATCAAAAAAAAGTGTGTCCTTCACCACCCTGGAGTATGCAGGAATTTCGCAATCAAATGGACAATCTGTATTGCTGAAATTTTGATAATTTCTTTCAGGAAAATTTATTCTCGGAAAAGTCCGCGGTTTCGGTACATAAACCGGATCAGCGCATGAACTCATCCACAACAAAATATATCCCCACACTAAGATTTGTAGTCGCAATTGCATTGAAATAGCCAAACTCTGACTTAGATTTTTTCAAACTTACGTTGTATCCATTTCTGACCACTCAGAATGTGGACCACATACCACCCGGATGTAAGATCTTTGACCTCCATTTTTAGTTCATTTTGATGAAAGTTGGATTTTCTCAATTCCTTGCCTTCTAGGTTTACTATACGAACCTGCACTATCGGATGATTTGATTTGACGATCAAAAAATCTGCTGTTGGCTGAGGATAGATATTAACCTCATTTTCCGATAAATCAAAAGTGGCGGTATTCAATTTTACTTCAAAGCTCTGCATTTTAATACAGCCATTGGCATCTGTTACAATAGCCACATAATTTCCGACAGGAAGATCATTGAGAGGCCTCTGTGGATCTAAAGTAATTTTATAAGGTGGTGTCCCGCCGGAAGCTTGAATGTTGACAGAGCCATTTTGACCTGGTTTCGCATCTGTCACACTTAAACTAAACTGGACTTCAGTCGGGTGCTTTACCTGAAAAGTAAACTTGTCTGTAGTATTGAGACGGGATCTGACGGTAACATCGTAACTACCATCAGGTACATTGATAAGATCTCTGGTTGTCGCACCGGTATTCCACAAAAATTTGAATGTCGCTGCTCCTGCTATGCTGTCCAGAAATATCGAGGCCGGGGGATCTCCAGCACATTTGACATTAGTTATTCTATGTGAAACAAGGGTCGGAATCGAACAAGCATAGTTTAGCGTCTTGCACAATGTGTCAATATTGCAATACCCTGTAGTGACCTGACATATCGTCGACTTGCCATCCCTGCATGGCATAGCTATTTGTTGTAATGTATCGCTACCAACCACTTTTTGATTTAACACCCATTCCAAACTTGATTCCTTTGTTACATTGTTGCGCACGATTGCAAATTCATGATCATTGGTGAGTTCAAAATCTGACTGAACAAAATAGTCTATCGTGCTCAATACGTCGCCCTTCACTCCAGGGGAAACATTGTAAAAAGATCCGCTGGCATTTTTTTCGAGCTTACGTGCTTTTACCATGTATTCATACAGTATATCTTTTGTGAGGCATTTATCCTGAAAATAATTGGTATCAACTATCGCTATTTGAGAATAAATCGTGTCTGTGGCTTTTTTGCGGTAAACGACGTAACCTTCCGTGGCATCAGAGGAAGTGGACCAGTTAAGATTGACCAAATGTCCAAATTTATTGATCGACAGGCTAGAAGGCGGTTTGATCGGAAACAATACCAGTGTAGGATCTCCCATCAAAGCAATATGTGTCCCTCTCGCTCCAACGCGCCCTGCGGTATAAATGCCAACATTATTACTGGTAATCAACATACTACTTCCGATATGATCTCCCATAGACATCTGGTGCAAGTGCATGGCAGGCCTTCCCGCCCAGGCAGTAGTCAATACTGTACCGCTACCCAATGCACTACGCATAAAAGCATTCTGAATATCCCAGTCTCCAAAATAAGATCCAAATAAAAATGTAAAGACGGTTTGTAAGGAATCTTTTGCCATCAAACCACTACTTGAAATTCCGGATGCTCCCTCATAATTACCGCCACCTGCTCCAAATGAGCACAGGTAAGACCCGGTGAGAAGACTATCTCTGAATGCTCCTGAAAATACGTTGTCAGAATTAAAAAATGGAATAAAGCTCTGGTAACCGGATTGGCCAAAGCCTTCATCCTGGAAGTTAAAATTGTCCTGAACCATCGCACGTCGCATGGCTCTAATCTGCCCGGTACGATAGAGATGATTTTTATTGAGATAGCGCTTCATCATGACAGTGTCTGAAACACCAAACACAGGTAAATTTGAAAAATCCACCCTTCCGATTTCCATTTCGAGGTCTGAAGGGATGCTAGAATTATCAAATTTTCCATCATTCGGGATATTTTTATTCTCGGCTCTGGAGGCGACAGTATTGTTTACAGCTGTATCCGTCCAAATTCCGTCAATATCCGCATAATATGAATCTGCCGGCCAAGCTCCCTGATGATCTGGATGCCCATCGTAGGCGACATTTCCGGAATATGGTACATCAATGTGGCCTAAAAGCAAGATCGTCTTTAGGCTGGGGTGAAGTTTGACAAGACTCGTGATCAGGGCCTTTGTTCCTTTCACGTCTATAGCATTGGGGATATCCCTCACCAGTACTGTCCAGTTCTCGTTTTCGAGGTCATCAACCAGTTGATTGACTTCGTTTTTAAGTACAGTCGAAAACTTGCTTTCCACAAATACAGCGATTTTCGGCTTGTATATAGGTGGTACATATTTGATCCCTGCTAGAACATATCCATTTGCAGTAATAGTGCTGGAAGTTCGGCTGACGCGATATTCATAGGTTTTGCCAACTTCGACATTTCTATCGGTAAAGCTGAGAGAATCAGACGGATAATTAGCTATAAAACTACCCCAAGACTTTGCTTCTTTTGTTTTCCTATAGACAAAATATCTGGTTGCATTTGGGTAATAATCCCAGCGGAGTGTAATGGATGCCGGGTTTTCTTTTACAAGTACCCTCAAGGACACCGTTGCCTCCAAAGACCAATTCTGAGCTTTTAACCAAATAATAGATGAGAAAAGTATCATGGTTGCCAGATAAAATTTTCGCATGTCGTTCTTTTTTTGCTGCAATTTAACTCATTGTGCATTAATATCTGCATAACATATTAAAAAACGACCTGTATTGCGTTCTTCAAATACCTTTTTGTGCTTTTTATTTGTTTTAAACGTCTTGAGGTGAATTTGAAAAATGGCTGGCGGGGATTTTATATTACAAAAGAGATGAAGAAATTATAAATTAAACTAATTTTACATGTGAATTTTGAGATCTTATCTTATGCCGGAAAAACAGACATACCAGGAAGAAGAGTTGAGCTTTAAAGGACTGGTCCTGTCCATCAAGGTTTACATTCGTGCCATTCTAAAAGCTTGGAAATGGATCGCATTGTTTGTTTTACTTGGTTTTGGAATATTTACTCTTCTTGGTATTAAAAATCACAAATGGTACGAAGCTGAAGTCAGCTTCATGATCAATGACACTCAAGGTGGATTAGGAGGAATCTCCGCACTACTTGGCCAGTTTAGCGGATTTCTGGGAGCTTCAGAAGAGCAGGCTAACCTCCAGAAAATTTTGGAGCTTTCAAAGACAATGCGCATTGCCCAAAGCATCTTCTTTACAAAAGCTGTAGTAGACCAAAAAGATGATTTCCTCGCAAACCATTTGATCCGCGAGCTTGACCTCAAAAACAAATGGTCTCCTGATCCGATCATCGGCAAGAAAAATAAATTCAAAGGTTTCCTTTTCAAAAGTTCCGATGTGGCACAGTTTTCCCGATTGGAGAGCGAAGCTTTTAAGCGCTTGCACAAAATTTTTTCAGCGACGGTACAAACCGGTGCTTCTGACAAGACCGGGATCATGAAGATAACCATTCAGTCTCCTAATGAAGAGCTCGCATATCAATTGTGCAAAACCATGTTTTCGGAGCTAAGCCAGTTTTATGTCGACAAAACCATTGAAAAACAACGTGAAACATACCTGAGCCTCAAAATGAAAACGGATTCTCTCAAAAATCTGATGGTGAGAAAAGAATACGGTTTGGCGGGATTAAAAGACAGTTACCGAGGTACTTGGTTACAAACAGAAGAGGTCCCAAAAACAATCCTGGACAGGGATATCAGAATGCTCCTACTCATCTATGGCGAAACCGTAAAAAATTTAGAGCTCGCCTCTTTTTCATTAGAAAATGTTACTCCGTATATACAGGCTATAGATCCTCCTATGCTTCCATTAGAAGTGAAACAATATTTCTCTATTAAAAACATAATCCTGTGTATTTTCGCCTGCTCTTTTTTAGCGATAATCACAGTGATCGTATTGACGTTTTATAAACAAAAAATGTCGGAAGCTTGACAGATAACAGTTAAGAATAAATGATGTACAAAGATTTAATTGAAAAGAATAAAAATATTGCTGTAATAGGATTGGGTTATGTCGGATTGCCTTTAGCCTTGTCTTTTGCAAAAAAATTTCGGGTGATTGGATTTGATACAAATGCTTCTCGCGTTCAGATGATGAATCAAAAGGTTGATCCATCTAAGGAATTGCGAAGTGAAGATTTTGAAGGTCGAGATATTTCATTTACTTCTGATGCCGCAAAACTTAAAGAAGCTCATTTTTTTGTTGTCGCTGTTCCTACCCCTGTGGATGAACACAAAATCCCGGATCTGAATCCTGTCCTGCGCGCTTCCGCTTCAATTGCTTCTGCACTCAAAAAAGGTGATTATGTAATTTATGAATCCACTGTATATCCGGGTTGTACAGAAGAAGATTGTCTTCCCATTTTAGAAAAAAATTCAGGGCTGAAAGTAAATGTAGATTTTAAAATCGGTTACTCTCCGGAAAGAATAAATCCGGGAGACAAACAAAGGTCGGTCGAAACAATATTGAAAATCGTTTCAGGAAGCGACCCGGAATCATTAAATGAAATCGCACAGGTATATGGTGCAATAATCCAAGCTGGCGTCTATGAAGCTTCTTCAATTAAAGTTGCTGAAGCAGCAAAGGTGATTGAAAATACTCAAAGAGACTTGAATATTTCTTTCATGAATGAATTGTCTATCATTTTTGATAAAATGGGTATCGACACCCGAGAAGTTCTTGCCGCAGCGGGAACGAAATGGAATTTTTTGAAATTTGAACCGGGACTTGTTGGAGGACATTGTATTGGCGTTGATCCTTATTATTTATTGCACAAATCCAAAGAATTGGGTTATGATCCTGAGGTTATCCTCAGCGGCAGAAGAATCAATGACAATATGCCGGCTTACATCGCCAAAAAACTCACTCAAATGCTGATTGCCAAAGGAAAAAATCCAAGCAATTGCAAAGTTCTTATCAAAGGAATTACTTTTAAAGAAAATGTTTCCGATATCCGCAATTCAAAAGTAGCTGATTTGTACAACGAACTGAATGATTATTCGATAAGTGTTGATATACAAGATCCAAAAGCAGACTCAGAAGAAGTGTTCAAAGAATACGGTATACATATTATCGATCAAGTAGATACTTTATATGATAGTATCATCATTGCAGTTGCACATGACGATTTCAAATCGGATACATTGGAAGATTACAGAGCTATCATGACAAAAGATCCTGTATTAATAGATCTCAAAGGAATTTTTGAAAAGCCTTCAAAGTCAGATTTGACATATTGGAGGTTATAATTAATAGAAAAGAAATCCTGAAATTTTTAAAACATGAATGTTGCAGTTGTTGGTACGGGTTATGTAGGTTTAGTCACTGGAACCTGTTTTGCAGAAACAGGCAACCATGTAATTTGTGTTGACAACAATGAAGAAAAATTAGCACAGTTACAAAGGGGAGAAATACCCATTTTTGAACCGGGACTGGAATTGATATTTGAAAGAAACTGCAAACAAAAACGACTTTCCTTCACGGCGGATCTCAAATCGGCAGTCCAAAACAGTCAGATCATTTTTTTAGCCTTGCCTACTCCTCCCGGACAGGATGGGTCAGCAGATCTAAAATACGTATTAGGCGTTGCTTCTCAACTTGCAGAATTAATTGATCAGCATAAAGTCATTGTCAATAAAAGTACAGTGCCTGTAGGTACAGCAGAAAAAGTAGACGCTATTTTGGCTTCAAAATTGGATCGCAGGTTTTTTGATGTTGTATCCAATCCTGAGTTTTTAAGAGAAGGAGCCGCAGTCGAAGACTTCCTTAAGCCGGATAGGGTTGTAATTGGCGCTATGTCTGATCAGGCAAAGCAAATTATGATTGACTTATACGAACCCTTTGTTCGTCAAGGCAATCCCATATACAGCATGGATTGGAGAAGTGCTGAATTAACAAAATATGCAGCCAATGCATACCTGGCTACTCGTATCAGTTTTATGAATGAGATTGCAAACCTGTGCGAGCTCACAGGAGCAAATGTTGACAACGTACGAATAGGCATGGGGAGTGACAACCGCATCGGCAAAAGATTTTTGTTTCCAGGTGTAGGATATGGCGGAAGTTGCTTTCCAAAAGATGTAAAAGCACTTGACTTCACCGCGACAAATAGTGGATATCATTTTGATATTTTACAATCCGTAATGCATGTCAATGGCAGACAGAAAAAAAAGTTGTTCGAAAAAATCAACAAATACTTTAATTCTGATTTGTCAAATAAAAAAATTGCAATTTGGGGCTTGTCATTTAAGCCCAACACAGATGATATCAGGGAAGCGCCGGCTATTGAATTGATAGTAGATCTACTCTCAAAAAATGTAAAAATCAGCGTATTCGATCCTGAGGCAAACCAAAATGTAAAAGCCATTTTCGGCGATCAATTAGAATATGCTGAAGATATGTATGAAGCCGCTCATAATGCAGACGCCTTGGCTATCGTTACAGAATGGAGCCTTTTCAGATCACCTGATTTTGGAACAATTTCCGAGAAAATGAAACAAAAAGTCATTTTTGACGGTCGTAATTTATATGAACCTGAGAAAATGAAACAGCTTGGATTCTATTATTCCAGCATAGGAAGACAAACAATTATTCAGAATTGATATGACAAAGATGAAATTACAGATGGTTGACCTCGCAAGTCAATATTCCAAGATCAAACCGGAAGTAGATAAAGCTATTCAGGAAGTAATCAATACCACTTCTTTTATTAACGGAGCTGCTGTAAAGTCTTTTGAAGAAAATCTTGAACTTTATCTACAATCTAAATATGTAATACCATGTGCAAATGGAACAGATGCTCTTCAGATTGCCTTCATGGCTTTGGATCTAAAAGCCGGAGATGAAATCATTGTGCCTGCATTTACATATGTGGCTACAGCAGAAGTGATTGCTTTACTGGGCCTGACACCTATCATGGTCGATGTAAATCCCGATGATTTCAATCTCAATTTGGAAGAAATCAAAAGAGCTATCGGCCCAAAAACAAAAGCAATTGTTCCTGTTCATCTTTTTGGCCAGTGTTGCCAAATGGAAGAAATCATGCAAATAGCAAATGAACATCATTTGTGGGTGGTTGAGGACAATGCTCAGGCAATCGGATCAGATTATACATATTCAAATGGTCAAATAAGAAAATCCGGCACTATAGCTCATATCGGTTGCACGTCCTTTTTTCCTTCCAAAAATCTAGGTTGTTACGGAGATGGCGGGGCCATATTTACAAATGATGAAGCGCTCGCTGATAAAATAACCATGATCGCAAATCATGGCCAAAGCAAAAGATATTATCACGATGTAGTCGGTGTAAATTCCAGGCTGGATAGTATTCAAGCTGCTGTATTGGATATTAAATTGAAACACCTGGACGCCTATGCTTTGGCACGCCGACAAGCAGCCGACTACTATGATTCCGCTTGGAAAGATCTGCCTTTTATCATCGCACCTTTCAGAAACTCTCATTCCACCCACGTATTCCATCAATACACCTTGAGAATTACCAATGGAACGAGGGATGCTTTGAAGGAATATTTGGACTTAAACAATATACCTTGTGCTATTTATTACCCCGTTCCGCTGTATGATCAAAAAGCTTTTGTTCCATACAGAGGTAACGTCACCAAACTACCGGTTACAGAGTTGTTGTGCAACGAAGTGATTTCTCTACCAATGCATACCGAAATGACTCACGAAATGCAGGACATTATCATTCGAAAAATATTGGAATTTTATCAATCAAAATAAATATTGTGTCATCCATATATTTTGCTCATGAAACCGCAGTAATCGATAGTGGCTGCACCATTGGTGAAGGTTCAAAAATCTGGCACTTTAGTCATATTATGCCGGATTGCATCATCGGTGATAAATGTAATATAGGCCAAAATGTGGTGATTTCTCCGGGCGTTGTTTTGGGCAATAATGTCAAAGTTCAAAACAATGTCTCTATTTACACGGGAGTGATTTGTGAAGATGATGTCTTTCTTGGTCCTTCGATGGTATTTACCAACGTCATCAATCCCAGAAGTGCTGTGATTCGAAGAGATCAGTACGTAAAAACTACTGTCAAAAAAGGAGCTTCAATAGGAGCAAACGCAACCATCGTTTGTGGTAATGATATTGGTGAATTTGCCTTTATCGGGGCTGGAGCCGTGGTGACAAAATCGGTGCCTGCTTATGCGCTGGTCGTCGGTAATCCGGCAAGACAAACTGGATGGATGAGCGAATACGGCCACAAGCTTGAGTTTGACACAAATGGATTGGCTCTATGTCCGGAGTCCGGAGCAAAATATCAACTGAAATCAGGTGTAGTTACAAAATTAAACACATGAAAAGATTTGCACTAATCGGGGCCGGAGGATATATCGCTCCTCGACATATGAAAGCAATTAAAGAAACCAAAAATATTTTGGTTGCGGCTCTCGATAAAAATGATTCAGTTGGGATCATGGACAGCTATTTCCCTGAAGCAGATTTCTTTACTGAATTCGAACGATTTGACAGACATCTGGAAAAACTCAAAAGAAAAAAAGAGGGAATTGACTATTTGAGTATTTGCTCACCAAATTATTTGCACGATTCCCATATTCGTTTTGGGCTTAGGTTAGGCGCTGCTGTCATCTGCGAAAAACCCCTAGTCCTCAACCCCTGGAATATCGATGCGCTTCAAGAAATAGAACTAGAAACTGGAAAAAAAGTCAATACAATACTTCAACTGCGTCTTCATCCTGCTGTAAAAGAATTAAAAAATAAAATTGAAGCAAATCCTTCTCAATCGTACGATGTAGATTTGGTGTATATCACTTCTAGAGGAAAATGGTATCACACGTCCTGGAAAGGAGATGTCCAAAAATCCGGAGGTGTTGCCACTAATATTGGCGTTCATTTTTACGATATGCTGGGATGGTTATTTGGTGAAGTCAAACAAAATATTGTCCATGTCCAACAAGCAGATCGGGTAGCTGGCTTCCTGGAATATAATCGAGCACGGGTGCGTTATTTTCTTAGTATCAATGAAACGACGTTGCCCGCGGAAGTGGTTTTAGCCAATAAAAAGACATACAGGAGAATGCTTATAAACAAGGAAGAGTTTGAGTTCAGTGAAGGATTTGGCGATCTGCATACGATTTCCTACCAACACATCCTCAGTGGTCAGGG
>WBZU01003005.1_pt1 | contig 11294 bp, 10 predicted proteins | sample 5204311 | NCBI WGS metagenome assembly WBZU01 (sample SAMN12344359, study PRJNA552823) | activated sludge metagenome | biome: Activated sludge suspended growth; feature: Nitrification reactor; material: Wastewater; isolation source: activated sludge from nitrification reactor of wastewater... | reverse complement strand
GAATAAGCTGCTTCATTTTTTCGTGAAGAGGCGGAATAAGTTTTCTCATTGTGCTGTCAAGATGTTCGAATTTTTTATTCCCGTAACTCATCCATCCTACCATTGTTCCGAGTGCTGCGCCGAGAGATGCAATAAGAGCTGAAACGCTTCCTCCGCCCGGTGCAGAAGTCCTCGCGCCGACAAGTTCGACAAAGCTTCTCACGCTCAGCGAAGCAAGCGGTTCGTTTGATTTTTCACTGATCATGTATTCGATAATCCTTTTTTCAGGAATGAATGCTGATATTGATGAAAGTCCGAGTCTGTCAATGACAAGCCGGATCTTCTGCATTTCATCGAGTATGAATAAATTTTCTTTCTGAATATAATACTCCGCCGCCATAAGCATAGCTTCAAGAGGAATAAGTCCTACGAGTTCGCTTCCGCATACCGCAAGGTTCATATCACGTGCATCCTTTGCGCACTCTTCAAATGCAATGTGAGGCGGTGTGATCTTGTAATTATCCAGATTCATTGACACCTGAGCCATATTGTATTCATTAACATACCAGCCGATTCCTTTTACAGCTTTCAGTCTTCCCGGAGAATCCTCGCTTCTACCCTGTTCCCGGACATTCAATGCGATCTTATGCGCCTGTTCTTTTGTGCCGAGTATATTCACATTGTAGGCGACAAGAAAAAATCTCGAACCCGTAACAGTCGCTCCGGACTTTTTAACAAATTCCTGCGGACCGAAATCGGGTTTCCATTCAGGTTTGTAAATTTTATTGTTTATGCCTTCATATTCTCCGGATCTTATCTGTCGCAGCATTTTCCTTTCGGGATTCACAGATGCTTCTTCATAAAGATAAACCGGCACGCCAAGTTCTTCGCCGACTTTCCTGCCGTATTTCTTCGAACATTCAACGCACTCTTCAGTCGTTACATTGGCAACGGGAACAAAAGGAACTACATCAACAGCTCCCATTCTCGGATGCTCTCCGGAATGTTTTGACATATCAATAAGTTCATAAGCGGTTTTGGAAAACTGAAATGCCGCCTCCACCACTGATGCCGGGTCTCCGACAAATGTAAACACAGTTCTGTTGGTTGATTTACCCGGATCAATATCGAGCAGAGTTACACCCTCAACTTTCCTCACCGCATCGGCGCAGGCATTGATAATTTTTTCATCTCTTCCTTCCGAAATATTCGGAACGCATTCTATTATTTTTTTCATTATCTATTTCTTTTACTTTTTTCTTTAGTAATTATTTTTTTCTGCAGACAAAATATAATCTTTCGGAATTAACGTTCATTCTTTTGCCTGACTCTTCTTCAATTTTAATTATTCTGAAATACTTTGAAAGCTCTTCCCTTATTCTTGAAATCTCAAAAGAAGATTCCTTTATATCTGTTTCAGTGAGCCTGAAATTTCTTCCGCCTGTGTTTTCAAATACTTTCAGATTCCAGTTAAAAACATTTGTGTTTAACTTTTTCACATTTACAATAAGATAACTGTTTTCAAACTTGTTCATTACAGGTGAAACGGAAGCAATGAATTCAAGCTTATGCAGAGTATTAATATCAAAGATAAAAAGTCCGTTCTTATTAAGATGCGAGTTTACATTCCCGAATATTCTTTTCCAGTCGCTGAACAGTGTAATATGATTTATAGTATCATAAAGGCAGAGAATAAGATCGAATTTTTTTTCCAGATCAAAATCCCTGAAATCTTTTCTGTGAAAAACAGATTCCGGAAGTTTGCGTCGTGCGATCTTAAGCATTCCGGCTGAAGAATCAATTCCGGTAAGACCGAATTTATTTTTCAGAAATAAAAGATTATTGCCTGTCCCGCATCCGAGTTCAAGCGCTTCGGGCTTGTTGTGAGAATTAACTTTAAAAAGTCCTTTAACTTTATTTAAAATATATTTTTCAGTTTCACGGGAATCGCCGAGCACTCTGTCATAAAACCCTGCAATATTATCATACCCGTTTTTTAAACCTGTCATTTAATATTGTCATAAAACATTTTCAGAAAATTCCCGACACCGTCATCTTCGTTAGACAGATCACTGACATAATCAGCCATTTCCTTTAAATCCTCAACAGCATTTTCCAATGCGATATTTGTGCCTCCGAACTGAAATAAATCTCTGTCATTATACCAGTCCCCGAAAACCATCACATTATCTTTTTTCATGTTAAGATATTTTGCAAGCTTTTTCAAAGCTGTTTTTTTGCTGACGCCTTTTCTGATTATTTCAATGTTGTATACTCCGTGAAAAGTTTGCGATCTGTAATATTTTACCTTAAGCCGGAGTCCGAAAGGCAGAGTCATTTTGCTCTGAATGTTTTTTGTCACCTTTCTGTCGTTTCCGGACATGATTATTTCAAGAACATTGTCAGTGTAATTATTATAACTGTCAACAAGAGAATATGTAGTCCCGAGTCTTGACATAAAATCTCTCAGTACGGAATTATCTTCAGTGTAAACAATTTTATCGTTGTAGCATAACGCAATTTTTATGTAATTCTTTTCAGCAAGGTCTATCGCCTTTTCCACATACTTTTTGTCAATAAGAGATTTGTTAAGTATGACTTTTCCTTTGCAGTCCTGAATAAGAGAGCCGTTAAGCGATGCGAACGGTATCTGAATGTCAAGCTCATTGGCAAGCGGGACAATGGAAGAGTGAACTCTCTGTGAAGCAAGAGAGAATAAAATATTCTTTTGTTTTAATTTTTTTACAAGATCAACTGTGAGACCGCTTATTTCATTATCACTGTTTACAAGCGTACCGTCAATATCAGATACAATCAGTTTTATATTCCTGAATCTCTTCTTTAGCTCGTTATTTGTTAAACTCAATTTTAGTTTTCCCGGTATTTACTTAATATGAAAACCGGATTTCTGTGGGGTTCAGAATGGTCCGTGATAAATTTTTGTAAATGAAAGTGCTTAATTTTTTTCAAAAATATTTTCGAGTTATTTATAACCATGATTATTTTTTTTCAAAGCTGTCAGCGGATCAGGCACAAAATGATGCAGACCGCCCGCAAGTTCATCATTAAAGTTAACAGGAATATTTCCGAGTTCAGTTCTGTCTTTCCAGGTTTCATACTTCTTCCCGTCATCTTTTCTTATCATTGCAATACAGCTTTCCACTGGACAGACAAGCGAACACAGATTGCAGCCAACGCAGTTTTCTTCAATAATGAAAGGAACTCTCGTACCGTTATCTGAAAGTCCGATCGCCTGATGAGCGCCGTCTTCGCAGGCAATGTAACAAAGTTCGCAGCCGATGCATTTATCTTTATTGATCTCGGCAATGATCTTATAATCAAGATTCAGGTTTTCCCAGTTAGTAATATTCCGGAGAGCTTTGCCTTTCATTTCATCAATTGTACTGAATCCTTTTTCAGTCATGTAATTTTCAAGTCCGGGGATCATTTCTCTGATAATACCGAATCCGTAGTGCATTACAGCAGTGCAAACCTGAACTGTACTTGCGCCGAGTAGTATAAATTCAACTGCATCCTTCCAGTTCTCAATGCCTCCAATTCCTGAAATCGGAAGATTCACATCCGGATGCTGAGCGCAGTTCTTCAGCATGTTCAGAGCGATCGGCTTCACAGCCGGACCGCAATATCCGCCGTTTGTGCTCTTTCCGTCAACGACAGGGTAAGCAACAAAATTATCTATGTCCACTCCTACGATGCTCTGTATTGTATTAATGAGCGAAATGGCATCTCCGCCTCCCTGTCTTGCAGCGATTGCCGGATCAGTAATATCTGAAATATTCGGAGTAAGTTTTACTATGACAGGTTTGGTCGCAACTTCCTTAACCCAGCTTACGATCAGTTTCAGAACTTCAGGTTCCTGTCCGACAGCCGAACCCATTCCTCTTTCACACATTCCGTGAGGACAGCCGAAGTTCAGCTCAAGACCGTCAGCTCCCGCATTCTCTGCGTCTTTCACTATCTGATGCCATTGCTCTCTTGTCTCAACCATAAGCGAAGCAATGACAGCATGATCCGGAAAATATTTTTTTACTTCTTCTATTTCTTTAAGGTTGTCTTTTAGCGGACGGTCGGTGATCAGTTCAATGTTATTAAATCCCATCATCCTTGTATTCCTGTAATTAACGCTTCCGTATCTGCTTGATACATTGACTATCGGCACGCCGAGAGTTTTCCATACTGCGCCGCCCCATCCAGCATCAAACGCTTTCATTATCTGATAGCCGGAATTGGTCGGCGGTGCTGAAGCCAGCCAGAAAGGATTCGGAGATCTTATCCCTGCAAAGTTTACTGAAATATCCGGCATAGAAATTTTTTATGTTAATTAATAATTTTTACTAATCTGAAGTTACGCATCAGACTATTATTTCCAATTTTAACTTTTATAAATCAAAAAAGCTGTAAGTTATTTTAAAAGTAAGACTCATTTAATCAACCTCCCACTGCCGCCTTCGGCGAGGCAAGGGGGCTGTCTAAAAAGTCTCCTCATTCCCAAGCCCCAGCTTGGGAATGTTGAATTATAGCATACAAAGCCGGGGCTTTGTAAACAGGAAGGAGAGTATACTTGCTTTTGGACAGCCCAATTAAAGAGGTGGTCGACAGTTAGTTTGATCTGGTTACAAAATATGTTGAATTGTAATTCAAAATATATTGAGCTATTTTTGAAAAACAAACAACAAATCAGGTCAGAATGATTAAAAAATTTCACGCTCCTTCCTGCGAGTCCTGCCAGACAAGAATTGATTCAGTATTCAGCAAACTCACAAGTGATGAATTTTCGGTTTTATCTTTACATAAGTACTGTAATTATTATCAGAAAGGTCAGACTATATTCACTGAAGGAAATATGCCCGCAGGTTTATATTGCATAAACAGCGGAAAGGTTAAGATTTATCAGTGCGGTTATGGTGGAAAAGAGCAAATCATACGACTGGCTAAGAACGGAGATATACTTGGTTACAGGGCTCTTATCAGCGGCGAAGGTTATTCAGCAACAGCCACAGCCATAGAAGATTCAAAAATTTGTCTTATACCAAAAGAGATTTTTTATCAGTTTCTGCAGTCGAATGAAGAGATTACTAAATCCATGATGAAACTACTTGCAAACGAACTTAAAGAAGCTGAAAGTAAAATTATCAACCTTGCTCAAAAACCAGTTATAGAAAGACTTGCGGAAGCTTTAATTATGCTGAAAGAATATTACGGAAACGAAGATGATGAAAATTCGCTTAATATAAACATTACAAGGGAAGAGATTGCTAATATTATAGGTACAGCGACAGAAACTGCAATCAGACTTTTATCCGAACTGAAAAAAGAGGGAATACTTGATTTGTCGGGTAAAAAGATTACAATAATAAATAATGAGTCATTGTTGAAACTTGCTAATCTTTACGATTAAAGAAAAATTAAACTTAAGTGTTATGTTTGAGAAATATTCAGATTCTTTTTTAAATAATTTTAACTTCGATATACTTCTTGGAAAATTTACAAATAAGAAATTTCTGACTTTTAAAAAAGGAGAAATTATCTTTTGTGAAAATTCAGTTATTTCCGATATATATTTTATTCTTTCGGGGGAAGTAAATCTGACAAAAATAAAAAATGATCCCGATTATTGTTTCAGTACAGCCGCTCATTCAGGAGACATACTTGGATTTTATGACACTCTTACAAGCAATGAATATTCAAGTAATGCAGTTGCACTGATGAATACAAATGTTTTTGCTGTCAGCAAAAATGAATTTCTGCGTTTTATCAATAAAAATAATGACTTCAATCTCTGGGCTTTGAAATATCTGAGCAGGAGAATTGAAGCGCTTGACTAAATGATGGAGTCTTCTCAGGCTTATTAACAGGATTAATTCTTCTTTGAAATCTCTCTGATTATTATTTCCGAATGAATAATAGAATTCTCAATAAAATACTTATCGGTTCTTTTTCCTCCGCATACAACGCCGGCAAGATAAATTCCTTTCATGTTTGTTTCAAATGTCTTTCTGTCAAAAACCGGATTTGAATTTTTGTCGGTCTTCACCCCAAAGCTATTAAGAAAACTATAGTCCGGATGATATCCCGTCATTGCAAATACAAAATCATTTTCAAGAGTAATTTTCCCGTCAGGTGTTTTAATAATAATTTCCTTTTCCGAAATTCTGATAACTTCCGATTTAAAATACGATCTTACCGATCCTTCTTTTATCCGGTTTTCTATATCAGGTTTTACCCAGTATTTTATTGACGGCTTGATCTGATCTTCCTGTATTATCATCGTAACTTCTGCGCCGACTCTGTATAGTTCAAGCGCAACATCCACTGCAGAATTGCCTGCGCCGATAACAGCGGTTTTATGATAAGCGTATGGATGAGGTTCATCGAAATAATGTCTGACCTTTGGAAGTTCTTCTCCCGGAATATTCAGATAATTGGCATTGTCATAGTAACCCGTTGAAATAATAACGTTGTTTGCTGAAAATTTATTCTTACTTGTTAATACTGTATAAAATTTTTCCTTGTTTGATTTCTTTGAAACGGAAATTACTTTTTCATATGTGTTAATTTTCAGATCGTAAAACGAACACACTCTTCTGTAATATTCAAGCGCTTCCCTTCGCGTCGGCTTAATTCCGTGAGAAACAAACGGCACTCCTCCTATTTCAATTTTTTCCGAAGTGGAAAAGAATGTCATATTGGTAGGGTAATTGAAAATAGAATTTACCAGACAACCTTTTTCTATGATAATGTATCTAAGTGAATTCTTCTTTGCTTCAATTCCGCAAGCAAGTCCAATCGGACCTGCTCCGATGATAAGAACATCATAAATATTATTTCCGGTCATATAAAAAATATTATGTTTATAATTGAGTTACCTGTATCATATTTGCAGATTCAGACTGAAGAAAAGGCATTGGAGCGATTATTACTATTCTGTCGCCTTCGTTCAGAATTTTTGATTCAATAATTTCTTTTTTTATAGATTGCGATGTCTCATAATAATCATCGCTTTGTTTTATCAAAATTGATTCCACTCCCCAGATGAGTTTACATTTTTTTATTATTGTATCATCAAATGTAGCCGAAATAATCTGCGCTGCCGGTCTGTGATTTGAAAGCAGAAGTGGAGATTTTCCCGTATGAGTAATTGTAATAATTGCCTTTGCATTGACTCGCGTTGCAATTTCAGTTGCCGAATTACAGATAGTATGAAGAGTATTCTCCGGAGAATCTTCTACGAACATTTCCTTAAAGTAGCTTGTCTTTTTTATGGTTTCCGTTTTAAGAATAATCTTGGTCATTGTTCTGACTGCAAGTACCGGATAAGCTCCGGTGGAAGTCTCTGCGGAAAGCATTACGCAGTCAGTACCGTCGAGAATTGCATTTGCAATGTCAGAAGCTTCGGCTCTTGTCGGAGTCGGATTTTCAATCATTGACTCAAGCATTTGCGTCGCGGTAATTACAGGCGTTATCGTTTCATTACATTTGCGGATGATCCGTTTCTGAATTACTGGAACTTCCTCTGTCGAAATCTCTACACCCATATCACCTCTTGCAACCATTATGACATCTGTCTCAGCTATTATTGAATCTATATTCTCAACTGCTTCCGGTCTTTCGATCTTTGCAATGATCGGAATGCTCTTTCCCTTAGATTGAATTATATTTCTCAGAAGTTTAATGTCTTCCGCTTTCCTTACAAAGCTCATTGCAACAAAGTCAATACCCTTCTCTAGTCCGAAATCTAGATCTTCCAAATCTTTTTCTGTTAGTGAAGGCAGATTCAGATTTGTATTCGGAAGGTTAATTCCTTTATGTTCTTTCAGAAGACCTCCGTTAATAATTTCACATTCAATATAATTATCAGGCAAGTTAATTGAGATTACCCTGAGTTTCAGATTTCCGTCATCTAATAAGATCATCTCATCTTTTTTTACATCATTCACAAGATTGAAGTAATTTGTAGAAAACATTTCGCTGCTTCCTGTTATATTGTCCGAAGTGATCTTAATAATCTGATTTTCTTTGAGTACAATGCTGCCGTTCTCAAGCAAACCCACTCTGATCTTAGGTCCGGACAGATCCTGTATGACAGCTATCATTTTATTTTTTAGCTTACCGGCTTCTCTGACATTGTCAATATACCGGCTGTGCAAAGGATGAGTCCCGTGTGAGAAATTAAATCTTGCGGCATCCATTCCGGCATCTATGAGTTCGCATATCTTATCTACTGTCTCTACAGCCGGACCAATTGTGCAGACGATTTTTGTTTTTTTGTAAATCAATTTTTAAGTTTAATTCTTGACTGGTTAAAGTTAAATTAAATAAAAATATTCCATCTATGTCTTGTCATGCATTTAATCAGAAAAGGGAGAAATTATTTTTAATAAAAATATTCTTTCATAAACATTATAAAAAGTTAAATATAAATGAAAGACCTCAAAGGTAAAACAGTTTTTATTACCGGCGCAACAAGCGGAATAGGGAAGTCGGCAGCATACAAATTCGCTGAACTCGGAGCTAATCTGATCCTTGCAGCAAGAAGGACTGATCGTCTTGAAAAGACAGCATCCGATCTTAAATCGGAATACTCCGTGAAAGTATTTACTATCGAAATGGATGTACGAAATTATGATGAAGTCAAATCCGGGATCGAAAGTCTCAACGGAGAGTGGAAAAATATAGATATACTTGTCAACAACGCCGGACTGGCAAGAGGATTAAGCAAGATTCACGAAGGATCTGTGAATGACTGGAATGAAATGATAGACACAAATGTAAAGGGACTTTTATTTGTTTCAAGATGTATCATTCCTCTGATGCTCAAAAATAATTCCGGACATGTAATTAATATCGGATCAATAGCAGGCAGAGAAGTGTATCCGATGGGAAATGTTTATTGCGCGACGAAGCATGCAGTAGATGCAATAACCAAAAGCATGCGCATGGAGTTGGTTGATACAGGCATAAAGGTGACTACAATTGATCCGGGACTTGTTGAAACCGAATTCGGTCTCGTCAGATACAGAGGAGACGCAGAAAAAGCAAAGACAGCATATATTGGAATGGAACCTCTGACTCCGGATGATGTTGCAGAGACCATTATCTTTGCTGCAACAAGGAAAGATAATTTTGTGATTGCTGAGATGATATTATTGCCAAAAGCTCAGGCAAGCACGATGGTGATTAAAAGAGATGTTTGAATTTCTTACGTTACCAATCAGGAGATTGGTAACGAGGGATAAAAAACTTGCCACTAATTTCACTAATTGACACGAATCTTAAAATTTATTTTTAAACAATTAGTGTTATTTAGTGGAATTCGCGTGTAAAACATTATTCAAAGATCAAAGCGGTCAACTTGCGCAATTTATTAAAGTGAAAAATATTTTTCCTTAATTACATTTGTATGATGCAGAGTATGACCTGCCATTACGAAACCAAGCGCAAGAACGGAAATATTTTTATTAAAACAAACCCCGGTTCTGCCGAGCATTGTTTTATCAAAACTATTGAATAAGCATACAGTTGATTTCCTGAGAAGATCAAATTCAGTCAGCATGTCATCAATATCCCTTTCCCCGGCTTTTGATTCCAGAGCGAAAACATTTTCGTCATAACCCGGTAGCTCAGTTTTGTCATTTCTGGCGAATCTTAAGGCTCTGTAGCTGAACACCCTTTCAGAATCAATAAGGTGCTGAATGATTTCTTTTACTGTCCATTTTCCCTTAGCGTAAACTTTATCTCCGGTTTCGTTCAGTTCTTTTTTATTTTCAGTTAAAATGTTTGCTCCGAATTTTTCAAGAGCTTCCGTCAGTTCAATATCTTCAATAAGGTTTATATATCTATCAAAATAAACCGGCAGAACTTTTATATCTGATCTTTTCATAAAATTGTATTTTGTAAAAGTTATGTAAGAATATTTATTATTTGTATAAAATATAATTTTCTCTTTTTAAATTGAATATATTCAGATTGTCTTTATAACTATCTGTAATTTCTTCAAAGCTATTTCCTGACGTGATCATTGTCCGCAGCGCAGAAGTGCCTGCAAGCTTGTCAATAAAATTATTTTTTTTAATTTCAAACTCCGGAAAAAGTTTATTAAGAGTAACGAGAAGAGCAATTCCTGTCTTTACCGGTTCGAATGAATTTTTATCTGTCACATTAATAAAAACTCCTTTGCACAATTCACCGACGTATTTCGGAGGATTTGAAGGGCTTGTAATTACATTTGGAGTAAAAGTAATTCTTTCAAAACTTACTCCGTTTAAATTAAATTTATTCATTTCATCTGCAAGAATATCACCGTCGCAATACGGAGCGCCGACATACTCGAATGGTCTGTCAGTGCCTCTGCCTTCTGAAAAATTAGTTCCCTCAAACAGACAGGTGCCCAAATAGCTGACTGCTGATGACGGGTAATAAATATTGGGAGACGGCTTAATCCAGGGAAGATTTAAAGAAACATAATCAGTTCCGTGAGAATAATTTTCCATCATTGCAATATTCAGCTTGCATTTGTTTTGAAAATATTCTCCGTTAATAAAATTTGCAAGTTCACCGCAAGTCATTCCATAAGCGATGGGAACATTTATCATACCTACGAATGAACTTACCTCGCTGTCAAGCATGAATCCGTCAGTGTACTTGCCGAAAGGAATAAGAGGTCTGTCGCATACAATTACTTCTTTATTATTTTCGACGGCTGATTCGATACAATAAAACATAGTATTTATAAAAGTATAAAATCTTGCACCGACATCCTGAATATCATAAACAAGTACATCCGTGTTTTCCAGATCAGCGCTGTCCGGCTTCTTCTTTGAGCCGTAAAGCGAGACAACCGGAATACCGGTTACAGGATCTGTAAAATCAGATTCATTATCATCCCCTCTCAGACCGTGTTCAGGAGAAAAAACTTTCGTGACATTAAATTCTTTACTGAGAGCATCCAGAAAAAGTTTACCATCCTGTGTCACTCCGCTTTTATTCGTTATCAGTCCGATCTTTTTGTTCAAAAGCATAGACCGGAATCTGCTTATCAGGACTTCATTTCCGAGTCTGAAATTGTTTTCAGTCCTGAGATGCATTTCATTCATTGAACTGAATGCTGTTAGTAATATAAAAAAAATGATCGCTGAAATTTTTGTTTTCATAAAATACACATATAATTCAAATTAACTTTCATAAATTATTTATTAAAGATGAAAATATGATGTAAGATTGTTTCTGAGCGCATCTGCAGGTAAAAATTTTCAGGAATACAGTGTATTTATTCAAAAAGAGATCTCAATGAATAT
>WBZU01003003.1_pt1 | contig 11302 bp, 8 predicted proteins | sample 5204311 | NCBI WGS metagenome assembly WBZU01 (sample SAMN12344359, study PRJNA552823) | activated sludge metagenome | biome: Activated sludge suspended growth; feature: Nitrification reactor; material: Wastewater; isolation source: activated sludge from nitrification reactor of wastewater treatment... | reverse complement strand
ACCGCTGGCGGCGCAGGATGGGGCCGATCTCAAGGCAGTGCTGGCCGGACTCAACCAATTTGACGTAATCGACCCGCTCAACAAAGCAACGATGGTGCAGGCGGCCAGCGCTGACGCCACGAAGATCATGGCGACAAAGAGCAGGCCGCTGCCGGACAGGACCGTGGCGAAAAAACGATCCTCCAGGTCGCCCAGCCGGTCGCGGATGACTCCCAGAAACCAGAGAAACGTGATGCCGGCGAAGGGCGCTAACGTGGTCGCCAGAGTGACCGATGTCACCTGCTGCTGGGTCCAGGCTACCTGGCCCAGCGGAATCTCGGGCAGGGCCAGGCGCAACAGGATCAGGCTGGCGCCGAACAGCAGCGCAAACAGGACGCCGGCAACGCCCGCAGCCCGGGGGGTGGTCAGTCGCCGCTCGATGCGCTCGATGGTCAATCCTTGTTGCATGCCGTCTTCCCTCCGTCCAAACTTCACGCACCACGCCCTACATTCCCCGCTCAATCTCCGCCAGCGTATCCGCCAGCCGATCCAGCATTGCGTCGATCTGCTCGTAGGTGATGACCAGCGGCGGCTCGATGCGGACGGTGTGAGAGCTGGTCAGCGTGCCGGCCACCAGGACGCCGCGCTTGAACAGTCCGGCCGCCACCTTGTAGCCGATTTCAGCGTTGTTGAAATGCTGGCCGATGAGTAACCCCTTGCCGGTGACACCGTGATAAATCTGCGGGTACTGTGCGGCCAATGCATTGAGCTTGGGGATCAGGTACGCGCCCTTGGCCGCGGCAACTTCCCACAGCCGATCGCGCAGCGTCACATTGATCGCGGCGATGGCCGCACTGCACGCCAGGCCCCCGCCGCCTGTCGTCGAGGTGTGGATGAATGGGTTGGGGTACATCATCACCTGCCAGATCTCCTCGGTCGAGCAGAAGGCGCTCACCGGCATCACGCCGCCGCCCAACGACTTCCCCGCCGCAAGGATGTCCGGCACCACGTTCCAATGGTCCACGCCCCACAACGTGCCGGTGCGGCCCAGGCCAGTCTGCACCTCGTCGGCGATCAACAGGGCACCGTAGGCTCTGGTAACCTCGCGCAGCCGCGGCCAGAAGTCGTCCGGCGGCACGATAGCGCCCGCCTCGCCCTGGATCGGCTCCATCAGTACGGCGGCGATATCGACGCCAACCTGTTGGCAGATGTCAAACTGTTTCTCCACGGCGCCGGCATCACCGTAGGGCACGTAGTAGACCGGGCCGCCGTAAAGCACGCCGGCCGGCTGGCGAAAGTCGCCCTTGCCGATCATGCTCAACGAACCCATGGTCTGCCCGTGAAACGCCTTGACGGCAACGATAAAGCCGCTCTTGCGGGTGTACATCTTGGCCAGCTTTAGCGCGCCCTCGATTGCTTCGGTGCCTGAGGCGCAGAAGAAGCTGTACTTGATGTCGCCGGGGGTGATCTCGGCCAGCAGCCGGGCCAGCACACCGCGCAACGGATCGATCAATTCCTGGCTGGGCATGGGGGTGCGGCCAAGCTGTGCCTTCACCGCGGCAATCACATCCGGATGGCTCCAACCGAGATCCATCATCCCGTAGCCGCCGAGACAGTCGATGTACTCACGGCCCAGCACGTCGCGAAAGACCGCGCCGGCGCCGGTCCATTCGGTCGCGGCCCAGTCGCCCGCCTCGGTCACCGCCTTGCGGTATTCGAGCCAACCGCGATTGAAGTGCTCGGCGAAGTTACTCTTGCTTTCTTCAACGATCTGCTTGCCCTGATCCTCGTTCACGACCGGGTTCTTGATCAGGTCGAGCCACCGATTTGAGTAAGACAGCGCCTGGTCCAGCGACTTGTGCATAGTACTTTCTCCTTGTTGGTAGGTAAGTGGTCGATTGGGTAACTGGTTGATGTGCGCAGAGGCAGCCGGCCTTTTTGACGAGACGACAACCCTTTGCACCTCTCAATCACCCAATTTCCCTGGTAGGTACGCCAGACCTGGATTGCGGCGCGGGCAGTGGCTTCGAACTGGGTGCCGGCTGCAGCCGGCCGTGGCATTGCTTGAACTTGCGCCCGCTCTTGCAGGGACAGGGATCGTTGCGCTCGACGTTGGCGAAGGCGCGCTCCAGCACCGCCATGACTTCACGCGCCTCCCGGCCGCGCCGCAGCAGCCCGACCATGAGCTTCATGGGAAAGTCCACATGGTGGAAGAATGCCTTAAACCCATCGCACAGGTAGTTCAGGCCTGGTTCGCCGTCGGGCGTGGTAAGAAAGCGGTTCTTCGGGCACTCGCCATGACAGGCGAAGCGCACGTCACACTCGCGGCAGAAACGCGGCAGCGTGTCGCGCTTGTCCTGGCCGAACTTGACCTGCTGCGGCGAGGAGACCAGTTCGATCATGTGCTCTTGCTGAATGTTGCCGAGGAAGTAGGCCGGCTCGACGAAGTGGTCGCACGCGTAGAGGTCGCCGTTGTGTTCGATGGCCAGGCCGGCGCCGCAGGTTTCGTTGAAGACGCACATGCCCGACGACCCCATCCCCAGCCAGTTGCGCAGCGCCGCCTCGAAGGTCTGCACGTAAATCGTTCCGACGTCGTGGCGCACCCACTCGTCGAAGATGGCGATGAGGAAGCGCCCGAACTGCTCCGCCTGCACCGAACGCTCCGACACCGTCGTTCCTTCCTGCAGGAGCGTCAAGCCATCGCTGTTGATGCGCTCCACCACCGGGATGAACTGCATCCAGGTCGTCCCGACCTCGTCGCGCAAGAAACGATAGACCTCCAGCGGGAAGTCGGCGTTAGCGCGGTTGACGGTGGTGAGCACGTTGAAGTCGACGCCGTGCTTCTGCAGAAGCCGCAGCCCGCGTATGACATTGTCGAAGGTTGGCTTGCCGCCTTTGTCCACCCGATAGGCGTCGTGCAACGCACGCGGCCCGTCGATGCTGATGCCGATCAGGAAGTTGTGTTCCTTGAAGAATGCGGCCCATTCGTCGTTCAGCAGCGTGCCGTTGGTCTGCATCGTGTGCAGAAAGTTCATGCCGGGGCGCCGGTATTTTTCAACCAACGCCAGCATGCGGCGATAGAAGTCCAGCCCCATCAGGGTTGGCTCGCCGCCCTGCCAGGCGATGTTGACATCGTTCGTCTGGTGCGCCTCGATGAGCTGGCGAATGTACTGCTCCAGCACCGGCTCGCTCATGCGGAACTTGCTTCCTGGATACAGGATCTCCTTATCCAGGAAGAAGCAGTAGGCGCAGTCGAGATTGCAGATCGCGCCGGTCGGCTTCGCCAGCAAGTGGAAGGCTGGCGGCGCGTTGGGCGGTCGCTGTGTCACCATGGGTTGGAGCACCTGAGAACTCATTCCGCAGATCAACTTTACTTAGAATATGCGCCCAGTCCGGGGATCTGATTGCGATTGGCCGCAGCATCGGCATAAGCGCGCAGGTCGATCAGCAGGCCGAGAAAGACGACAAGCCAGCCCCAGAAGTTGGTTGATCCCAGCGGTCCCACCACCAGCACATACATCAACGTCGTAAACGGCAGGAAGATGACGCCCAAGATCGGCCACAGCCAGGGAATGGCCCAGCCACTGAACGATGAATTGACCAGTGGGGTGAAGATCCACAGGAAGAACAGGGCAAGACGCGGCGCAAACGCGCCAAGAATCGCGAACAGGCAAGGCATGGTTTCCTCCATTGAACGATGAAGAACAGGGTAGCGTTTTGGCAGGCTCAAAGAGCCGCTTTATGGGGATGAGTATGCAGCGGCCGCTGGGGGGATGTCATGATCCACAATGGATAATTTCAGCGGGGAGGAAGGGGCAATGTTACAGTTCGTCGTTCAGCAGCCCAAGCTGCTGGGCACGCTCCACGGCGGCGCGGCGGTCGTTGACGCCAAACTTGGCAAAGATTTGCAGCGTGTGGCGCTTGACCGTGTTCGGTGTGATGAACAATTCCCGGGCGATCTCTTTGTTGGCGTAGCGACGCGCCAGCAACGCCAGCACTTCCATCTCGCGCGCCGTGAGCGCGTTCACGGAATCCCCGGCAGGAGCGGCCGGCGGCGCCTGCTGTTCCTGCTCGCTGGCCAGCGCACGCAGCAACAGGCGCGCCATGGCCGCCGTCGACCGCTTCCGTGTCTGGCGGGTCAGCGGACCTTGCAGACGCGGGCCAATGTCCAGAAAGGTGCGCTGGTAGCCGGCATTCTGTCCCAGGTGCAGCGCCGTGTGCAGCGCCTCGTCAGCCGCCTGCGTGCGGCCCAGCCCATCCAGCGCCACGGCGCACAGCGCCGCGCACTCGGCGCGACGCCAGGCGGAATAGCTGCGTTCGGCCCATGCCGCGACCGGCGCCAGCAAGTCGAGCGCGCGGCGCATGGCCTCGTCCTGGCCGGTGACAGCCAGAATACGTGCGGCAGTCAGGGCGGGGATTTCCTGCCACTGGAGGAAAGGTGGCAGCGCGCCGGGTCGAAAATTGTTCGCCCAGCGTACGGCGGCCGCCTGATCGCCCCGCGCCAGCGCCAGGCGCGCAGCCAGCGAATCGATCTCGGGGTCGAGACCGGCGCGAAGTTCGTCCAGCCGGGCGATGGTCGCGGCGGCATCGTCAAAGCGGCGCTGCGCCATCTGCGTCAACGTCAACCCGAACAGACATTCGCGCACGGCGGCGGCGTGGGCAACATACATCATGCGTACGCCAGCGGCATAGTGCATTTCCGCCTCCGCCAGATCGTTCGTCTCGTAGGCGACGTGACCGAGAAAGACGTGCGCCCAGCCTTCGCCCAAGGATAGCTGTCCCGCCTGCGCATCCGCCAACATGCGGCTTGCCGTGGCGCGCAGCGTCTCCAGATCACCGCCGGCCCGATAGTTGCTGTTGAGGGCAAACTGGAGCCGCACACTGAACGCATCAACCCGCCCGCGCGCCGCGCGCAGCAAATCAATCAGCCACGCTTCCGCCTCCTCGCCACGGCCGACCATTTGTAGCATCAGCGCATGAAAGTAGACGGCCATACTGCGAATGTAGCGGTCTTCGTCGGGCGTCTGTGTGAGGCTGATTTCCGTCTGGACCAGCGCTGCCGCCGGGTCGCTGCGCAGCACCAGGATAAAGGCGCGCAGGGGCGCAGCACGCGCGGCAAGCGCGGCGGCAGTGGCCGGGTCGAGCATCGGCAACAGCGCATCGAGCCGCGCCAGCAACGGCGGAACGGAAGCCAGTGCGAAGTGAAATTGGTCGCACCAGGCGCGGGCCAGCAAGAGCACCGGATGGTTCATCACCGCTGATTCGGGCAGCAGCGCCAGCCATCGCTCCAACTGCGGCCAATCCTCCCGGTTCAAGACGGACTGGAACTGCCCTGCCACGACTTCGGCAGCCGCCGCGCTGTCGCCGCCTGCCAGCAGGTGACGAATTGCCTCGTCGACCAACCCCTGGCCGGCAAACCAGTGCCCGGCCGCGCAGTGTAGTTCGGCCATGCGGGGGGCGCCGTGCAGATGGTGCAGCCGCAGCCGGAGCAGTTCGGCAAAGAGCGGGTGATAACGACGCCACTCGCCTGCATCGTCCAACAAGGTGACAAAGAGCCCGGCGGCGGTCACGCGGTCGAGCATTGCGCGGCTGGCGCGCTCGGCCTCGACGGTCGTCGCTTCGCCCGTCACCAGCGCCGCACAGAGCGGCGCGCAGAAACGCTCCAGGATCGAAGTCTCGAGCAGAAAGCGCTCCACGGCCGCCGGCTGCCGATGGAGCACCTCGTCCAGCAGATAGTCGCGGATATTGACGCTGCTGGCCTGTTCAAAGGTCGCCAGCAGCCGCTCCGGGTCGGTGCGCTGCAGGGAAAGTGCGGCCAGCCGCAAGCCGGTCACCCAGCCTTCGGTGCGCGCGTGAATGGCGGCCACGATGGTGGGGGAGAGCGGCGCGCCGACCAGTGCCGACAGGAGCACCGGCGTCTCGGTGTCGTCGCTGCGCAGTTCGGCGGCGCGGATTTCGGCCAGGTCGCTCCGGCCGCGCCAGCGCGCCAGCGGCAGCGGGGGACTGGAGCGCGTCGTCATGATCAGGCGCAGCGTCGGCGGCAGGGCATCGACGAGCGCGGCAACAAACTCGTGCGTGGCGCCGGATGCGATGCTGTCGTAGTCATCCAGGACGAGCACGATGCGCCGGCTCAAGCCGGCGAGGTCGTTGACCAGCGCTGCGAGCAGCACCGGCGCCGGCGCCTGGCCGCCATTTACCAGCAGCTCGCTCGCGGTACACGCGCCCGGCGCCACACGCTGGATGGCAGCCACAACATGGGCCACAAAGCTGATCGGGTCATCCGGCGCAGCGCTGAGCGACAGCCAGGCGACTGGCGCTGGCTGCTGCTGCACCCAGGATTGGACAGCGGTCGTCTTGCCATAGCCGGCCGGTGCGATGACGAGCAGAAGCTTGCGTTCCACGCCACCCTGAATCAGGGCGCTGAGGCGCGGACGCGGCGTCACGTCCGCCGAGGGGAGCGGCGGCTGTAGACGGGTCTGTAGAAGCGTTTGCTGGCCAACCAACTGACTCACGAATGCACCTGACCTGGGGCGAAAGTATAAGCGCGTTCGATACGCAGCGCAACGATGGCGCGGTAGGCGGAGACACACGTCGTCTCTGCCTCGAACCTGAACGAACGGACAGGACATCGCTTATCCGGCGACCGGTGCGCGGTCGCGGACATTGCTCTACAATGGTTCACGATAGCACACGAACCGGGTGCTGTGACTTGCTTGGATGAGGAGTGGGACGTGTCATGTGGATCGTAGTGGCTGCGCTCTTGGTTTTCCTGTCCATCCCTACCGGCATTCTGCTGCTGGGGACAGGAAGACCCCGACCGCTCGCGGACCAGAAGGGCAATTCCGTGCCAGGCAGCCTGTCCGAGAAGATTTCCGTGGCGATCAATGGGGTAGACCAGGGAATGTTCATGCGCGGCAAGAATCCTGCCAACCCGGTGCTGCTCTTTGTCCACGGCGGCCCTGGCGTGCCGGAGTACTGGCTGACGGCCCGGTATCCTTCCCGCATTGAGGAGTATTTCACAGTGTGCTGGTGGGAACAGCGCGGCGCCGGCCTTTCATATCAGCGTGACATCCCGCCGGAGAGCATGACCCACGAGCAATTCATCGCCGACACGATCGAGGTGACGAATTACCTGCGTGAGCGCTTCGGTCAGGAGAAAATCTACCTGATGGCGCATTCGGGCGGATCCTTGTTCGCCATCCAGGCGGCAGCGCGGCGGCCGGATCTGTACCATGCCTATGTGGGCATGGCGCAGATGGTCTACGGCCTCGAGTCCGAGCGCCTGGCTCAAGCGTATATGCTGGCCCGCTTCAGAGAGAATGGAGACCAGGAGGCGGTGCGCCTGCTGGAAGCCAACCCGATCACGCTGGCAGACCCGCTGCCGCCGGCCTACGATGCGGTGCGCGACCGCTTTATGCATCGTCTCGGCATCGGCACGATGCGCACCATGACGTCGGTCGAAACCGGCATCTTTCTGGCGTCCTGGTTCAGCCGCGACTACACGCTGGGTGAAAAGATCAACTTTTGGCGCGGCAAGTTTTGGTCCAAGCGGTTGATGTGGCGGGCGACGATGATAACGGACCTGCGAGAGCAGATCACGCAGCTCGAGATACCCGTCTATTTCCTGCACGGCGCCTACGACTACACGGTCGCCTACCCGCTGACCAAGGAGTTCGCAGCGCGCCTCAAAGCGCCCGTGAAAGGCTTCTACACATTTGCGCAGTCGGCACACAGCCCGTTGTTTGAAGAAGCCGAACCGGTAGTCAGGGTCTTGCGGGAGGATGTTTTGACAGGTGCAACCAACCTTGCAGATGCTCGGTAACCATAACAATGAATCGTTGTGTCAAAAGTCGTTGCATTTCGTGCGTTTGGCGATTTGACATGCTGTCGTATGTGCTATATGCTAACACTCGCAAAATATTGTAAGTCCTTTAGCGAGTAAACGACAGCCGCTCAGACCTACAAGGTTGAGCGGCTTATTGTTTTGCCGTTGGGAACAACCACATTTTGTACCGCAGTTTGTAACGTTTTTTTATCAGGAAAGGAAGTTTCCAACATGGCTACTCGAGAAAAAGGCACCGTCAAGTGGTTCAACGATCAGAAGGGCTTCGGCTTCATCACGCCCGAGTCCGGCAAGAAGGACGTCTTCGTCCACCAGTCGGCGATCATGAGCGCGGGTTTCCGCACGCTCGCCGAGGGTGACAAGGTCGAATTCTCGGTCGAGCAGGGCCCCAAGGGTCCGTCGGCCGCGAACGTCCAGAAGATCTAGGGTGTTGCCCGCTTGCGGGCTTGCGCCGGCATCACGTCGAGGCGCGGTCGACACTCCCAGTCGCAACCCCGAACTGTAGTGCCAATAAAGGAGCCTGGTCAATGACCAGGCTCCTTTTTCTTTGCCCGGCGCGCCACATCGCGTCCACGAAAGTACACGATTTGCCCAAATTTGACGGCTGAAATAAAGGTCGCTATTATTGTTTTCGCAAAATTGTGTACGTCCTTCATGCGAGTAAATACTGGCTGTCCGACGACATGTTGGCGGCCAGTATTGTTTTGCCAGTGGGAACGATCAGAGTTTTGTATTGTTGCAGGTTTTTGTTGTTAGTACCAGGAAAAGGAGTTTCCTACATGGCTACTCGAGAAAAAGGCACCGTGAAGTGGTTCAACGACCAGAAGGGCTATGGCTTCATCACGCCCGAGTCTGGCAAGAAGGACGTCTTCGTCCACCAGTCGGCAATCATGAGCGCGGGCTTCCGCACGCTTGCCGAAGGCGACAAGGTCGAGTTCTCCATTGAGCAGGGTCCCAAGGGCCCGTCTGCTGCCAACGTCCAGAAGATCTAGGCTGCACAGACTGAATGGGTTGACACCTCTGTTGTCCATCCGGATGACATGAGCGGGTCACCGCTCGGCGACCGAATACACTGTGCCAATGCCAAAGGATCCGGCGACCTGCCGGGTCCTTTTTTGTATCCGGCACCGGCGCCATGTCCGGCGTTCCAGGCACAACGCAGCGCACCCTCGCTGTGCTTGCCCGCCAACGCAAGGCGTTGCTACAATTCAGCCATGATCCGCTTCACCCTGCTCGCGCTACTCCTCTCCCTGCTGAGCGGCTGCACACCGGTACGCCCTGCTCTCGACGCCACGGAGCCTGTACGCGTGATTGCGTTTGGCTCGTGCGCCAATCAGACTCGCGCGCAGCCGATCTGGGATGCCGTGCTCGCCTCAGCACCGGACCTTTTCGTGTTTCTGGGCGACAACATCTACGCCGATACCGACGACATGGCTCTGCTGCGTGCTGCCTATGCGCAACTGGGCGCGCAACCTGGCTTCCAGCGACTGCGCGCACGCGTACCGATCGTGGCGACGTGGGATGACCATGACTATGGCTTCAACGATGTGGGCGCCGAGCACACGGCCAAGCAGGGTTCGAAGCAGGCATTCCTCGATTTCTTCGGCGAGCCGGCGCACAGCGAGCGCCGCACGCGCGCGGGCGGCATCTATACCGCCTACACTGTTGGGCCACCCGGCCAGCGCGTCCAGATCATCTTGCTCGACACGCGCTGGGATCGGTCGCCGCTCAACCGCGTGAGTGACGCCGAGCTCGCCGCCCGCCGTCAGCGCAACGTCGGCCCCTATGCGCCGGTCACCGACCCGGCCGCGCGCCTGCTTGGCGAGGATCAATGGCAGTGGCTGGCGGACCAGTTGCGGCAGCCGGCCGAACTGCGCATCGTCGCAACCAGCATCCCATTCCTGCAAGAGGGGACCGGCTGGGAAATCTGGGCCAACTTTCCGGCCGAGCGCCAGCGCCTGCTCGACCTTATCCAGGCCAGCGCGGCGCACGGCGTGCTCTTCATCACCGGCGACACACACCGCGCGCAATTCTCGCGGCTGGCGGAGGGCACACCCTATCCGCTCTGGGAAATCAACAGCAGCGGGTTGACGGAGAACGTCGATCCGGCACGCGTGGCGCCGGACTCGAACCGCCTGGGTGACTATTACGTGGGCGACAACTTCGGCCTGATCCGCATCGACTGGACGCAGGCGGACCCGCTGATCGAGTTGGAGATTCGCGGCGAAGACAACTCGCCGGTGCTGCACCATGCCATCCGGTTGAGCGCACTCCGGCCACCATCCTGACCCACGGCCCCGCGCTGCGCTTGAGGTGACCTTCGAGGCACCCCACCGATTATCCTCCGTCGCCCCATCGACGTTGGCGTACGTGCCGCAGCTTGCTTTCGCAACCAGCCAAGCCGGCGAGAATCGGCTATAATGTTCGAGAGATGGAGACTGAGTTGCCGTGCAACATTCACCAACCTGCCCGGGGGAGGTATGCCGGCCCGACCGGCAATGACCGATGAGCGTATCACCTGACTCCCTGCACACCGAAGTGGAATTACTGCGCAAGCGCGTGGCGGAACTGGAGACACAGATTGCCGACAGTGCAAATCTTTCCAGTGCCATGCTACACCTGCGCGAACGCGTCAAGGAACTCTCGACCCTCTACCGCGAGTCCTATCTGGCCGACCAGACACGCAACACACCGGAGGATTATTTCTTCGAGGTCGTCGCGCTGCTGCCGCTTGGATGGCAGTTCTCGGAAGATTGTGCCGCGCGCCTGCTGGTCAGCGGGCAGACCTATGCGACGCCCAATTTTGCCGAGACGGCCTGGCAGCAGAGCAGCACTATCATCGTCCAGGGGCGCGAGGTCGGCATGGTCACAGTCGCCTACCTGGTACCGCACGCGCCGGCCGATGAAGGGCCATTCCTCGTCGAGGAGCGCAGCCTGATCAACGAGGTTGCCAAGCGCATCGGCCAGTACATCGAGCGCCGGCAGACCGACACGGCACGCCGCCATCTCGCTGCGATCGTGGAATCGTCGGAGGATGCCATTCTCAGCGAGTCGCTCGACGGCATCGTTCAGACGTGGAACGCAGCGGCTGAACGCATCTATGGGTATGCCGAACGCGAGATCGTCGGTAAGTCCGTCACCCTGCTACAAGCACCGTCGCGCCACGACGAAATGGATCGGCTGCTGCAACGGATCCGCGACGGCTATCAGATCGAGCAACTGGAAACTCGGCGCCGGCGCAAAGATGGCCGCGAAGTCGAGGTCACGCTCAACATGTATCCGATCCGTGACGACCAGGGGCGGATTGTCGGCGCGTCCACCATTGCACGGGACATTACCGAGCGGCGCGCCGTGGAGGAAACCCTGCGCGAGAGCGACGAGCGGGTGCGCTACATTTTCGAGCAGGCTGCCGTAGGCATTGCGCAGGTGGGACTGGATGGGCGCTTCCTGCGCGTGAATCAAAAGCTTAGCGCGATTGTC
>WBZU01003002.1_pt1 | contig 11306 bp, 9 predicted proteins | sample 5204311 | NCBI WGS metagenome assembly WBZU01 (sample SAMN12344359, study PRJNA552823) | activated sludge metagenome | biome: Activated sludge suspended growth; feature: Nitrification reactor; material: Wastewater; isolation source: activated sludge from nitrification reactor of wastewater treatment... | reverse complement strand
CAATTCTTCGAAGACAATCCAGTAGCAGAAGTACCCGGCTATCACGGGCGCCCCGGAATGCGGATCAGGGCATTTCGCGATCAAAAAATGTGCAAATTGATTACCGGACAATTCCGCCGCCAACATTTTGCGCGTCCAGGGTGCCGAGAAGCAAGCCTGTTCGATGGCCAACACCTCGTCCACCACGTCTGCTGTCGCCGGCTCGATGATCACTCGATCGACCGTCATAGTCAGTGCGCAGCTCCCGCGCTCGGCCTACTGTTTTGGCTGAGAATCACGGCGTCTTCGGGCTCCTGTGTTCCTCTGCGCCAACTTCTTCGCCACACGTTCACGCCGCCGCTCCAGCGCCGACACACCCTGCAGCTCGTCGAACTTGACCTCGGCTTCCGTGCGTTGCACGTACCGCGGCACCAACGCCTCCTCTGTAGCCTGACCGGTCGCTTGGCGCTGTCGCGCCGCAAGGCCGACACTGACCGCCGAAGGGCGCTGACGGTCCGCAGCCACTTCCTGCACCGTGACGCCGGTCACTTGCAGCGCCTGGCGGATTTCCTCTGCATAGGCCTGCCAGCCGTCGCCGAATACGGTGACGCGTTGAATGCCTTTGCCTAGCGTGGCTATCGAAGCAGGTGGTCCGGCTTGTTCGGCAAGATGAGTTCGCAATCCTTGTCCCGGTTGCCATTCATAGGCGGCCCAATAGACTTCGTTGTGGCGACTCTTCAATACGGGGATGAGTACCCCCTGCACATCACGCAGGTTCCACGCCATCGCTTCCAATGTCGGCACGGGAATGATGGTCGTCCCAAGCACGGCGCGAAATCCCAGCATCGTCGCGAGCCCGACACGGAGCCCGGTAAACGAGCCGGGGCCAATCGACACAGCCAATCCGTGAAGATCGGCCAGTCGGACACCAGCGTCATGTACCACACGATCAATGGCGCCCATCAACGAACGCGCATGCGAGCCGGCGGCGTCCTGTTCCCGCACGGCGGCAATCCGCTCGCCTTGTAACACCGCGACGCTCTGCCAGGCGGTCGCGGTCTCAATGGCTAACAGATGGTCCGCCGAATGCGTCGTCATACCCGTCCCAGTTCCCCCGGCTTGAGCGGCTCATTCGGCACCAATTCGTGGAATGTCACCTGGAGACTGCCCGAACCCTGGCCGTCGATCATTCGAATGGAAAACGGGCGCATGATGCGTTTCTCACCCACAGGGGGCGGAACGGTCGATGCCGGCGTCACATCCGGCGCGGCGCCGACTGCGCGATAGTCATCAAACTGCATCGTGGCCTCGATGTCGCCGGCAGGCGTCAGCCGCTCCTCCTGCACCACCAGTAAATTCCGGCGATCAAACCAGATGCGCCGGCTGACAAACGGCGCCGATCCGTTCGGCCCCGCTGCCGCCAGTACATCGAGCCGATAGCGATCGCCGTCCTCCGATAGCCGCACCTGTTCCTGCGGCCCCACGGCCTGAGTGCCGGTAATGCCGCTCATCGCCCACACGCTCAGTTGAAACGGGCGCGTCAACTTACCCAGTTGGTCGGCTTCAGACGGACGGCCTGTCACTTCCCGCCCCATGGTGGGGAGACGAAGCCTGAACTGATCCTCAAGCTGCACGAACTCAAAAATCTCACTGCCCACCGCCGAGAACCCGCGCAACCGGATGGCGTTGGGGCGTTGGTAAAACACCGTGCCCTGGACACGCTGGCCGATCGGCAGAATGCCGCCCGTAATTTTGGCGCTGAAGAGTCCCTTGATCGTCTGCACTTCCCCCGCCTGCTCTTGCAGCAGCGCGATGAGTTGCTCCGCCGTGGCCTGCTTGAGCTGAATGGATTCGGAGGGCCCGAAGAGTGCGCAACCGGAGAGCACCGAAAGACACAACAGCACGACAACCACACCGGGCAAGGACGTCTTGCGTTTCACCTGTACCGTTTCACCTTTCGCGTCACGTCAGCACCGCATCCAACGCATCACCCACTTCCTTGATGCCGACCAGTTCAATGCCCTCGACCGGGTCCAGCTTCGCCACATTGCGTTCCGGCAACAGGCACCGTTTGAAGCCCATCTTTGCCGCCTCACGAATGCGCAACTCGGCCTGGCTGATGGCCCGCACCTCGCCGCCGAGGCCGACTTCCCCCATCACGAGGGTCGTAAAATCGATCGGGCACTCGCGCAAACTCGAGGTCACGGCGGCAACAATTCCGAGGTCAATCGCCGGTTCGTCGATACGGATTCCCCCAACCACGTTGACGTAAACATCCTGCCCGGAGAGATGCATGCCCAGCCGCTTTTCCATCACCGCGAGCAGCAGTGACAACCGGTTGGCCTCTACGCCGTTGGCCATCCGCTTCGGCATAGGATAATTCGTGCTCGACACCAGCGCTTGCAGCTCGACGAGAATCGGCCGCGTGCCCTCCAGGCTGGACACCACCACAGAGCCGGTGCTGTGCAGCGGTCGTTCGGCGAGAAAGAGCTCGGACGGATTGCTGACTTCTTCGAGCCCGCCGTCTTTCATTTCAAACACGCCGATCTCATTCGTGGAGCCAAACCGGTTTTTCACCGCGCGCAAAATTCTGAAACTGTGGCTCTTGTCGCCTTCGAAGTACAGCACCGTATCGACGATATGTTCCAGCAAGCGTGGTCCGGCGATGGCGCCTTCTTTCGTGACATGCCCTATGATGAACACCGGTACGTTGTTCCGCTTGGCGAACCACATCAACTGCCCGGCCACTTCCTGCACTTGGCTGATACTGCCGGGCGCCGAGGTGAGTTGCTCGGTATAGACCGTCTGAATCGAATCGACCACGACTGCCGCGGGTTTGATCTCTTGAATGGCTTTGAGGATGAGTTCGAGAGAGGTTTCCCCGAGAATCAGCAGCTGTTTGCCGCCGATGCCAAGCCGCTCACCCCGCATCTTGATCTGCCGGGGCGACTCCTCGCCGGACACATACAGGACCTGTTCGCCCGCTTCCGCGAGCAGTGGCAACGCCTGGAGCAATAACGTTGTTTTTCCGATACCCGGATCGCCGCCGATCAGCATGACGGAACCGGGCACCACACCGCCGCCTAAGACACGGTCGAACTCCCCCAGGCCGGTGCTCCGTCGCGGCTCACCCACAATTTCGATGTCGGCCATGGGAGTCGCCACGGCCGTGGCCGCTTTGACCAAGCTTTGCCGGCCTTTGGGGGCCGAAGCCACCCGTTCTTCCTTGAAGCTATTCCAGCCGCCGCAGTCAGGACAGCGTCCCAGCCAGCGGGGGGCTTGATGGCCGCAGGTCTGACAATGAAACGTGGTTTTTTCCTTCATCCGCTGTGTTATCCCGGACCAAAAACTTCAGCCCATCGTAAAGGAAACGGGGCAGAAAAAGGAAGGAGAACCGGGACACATGGACAGTGGATATCAACGAAGAGCCATCTGGCCGGATCGGGAACCGACAATCACGGGAGACGACAGGAAATCTCAGGACGGCGACGCTGCGACGGGAAGACCGGAAAAATGAAACAGGGCGATGGCGGCGGCGGTTGCAGCATTAAGCGACTCGACCTCGGGCTTCAGGGGAATGGTAAAGCGAACTGTCGCAGCTTGGAGCAAGGCCTCTGAGAGTCCCCGGCTCTCGCTCCCGATGGCCACAATCGTTCTGGCCGGCAAGGTCCGTATCGATCGGATGGGCACGGTCCCGCCACTGGCCTCAACGTCGGCTGCCATGATCGTACATCCGAGTTCCAGCAATTGCTCCACCGACGTGTGAGAGAAAATCGGGAGTTGAAAGAGTGTGCCGGCGGTTCCCCGGACGACTTTCGGATTAAAGACATCGACCGAATGCGGCGCCATCCAAAGGGCACTCACATGAAATCCCGCCGCCGTTCGAATGATTGTGCCGATATTCGCCGGGTCTTGCAGCATATCGCCATAGAGACCGAACACCTTGGGTTGGGCCAATATAGCGGCCTGATCCCATGCTGGCTGATGGACGATCGCTAACGCACCGCTGGACGTTTCGAGTTGCGACAGCTGAGCCAGGGTGTCCTCCGGGCAGCCATACAGCGTGACCTGGCTTTCTAAAAATAGATCTTTGATTTCCGCAGGCTGATGCTCGAGAAACCCCGGCGAGACAATCACACAGACAAATCGGTTGGGAGCCGAGCGCAGCAACTCGACGATAGGCTTCGTGCCTTCGAGCACAAAAACCCGCTCGCGATCGCGCGTCCGCTTCGTCTTGATGACATCCCGGATGTGCGAGAGATAGTTGCGGGAAACGATACGAAGTAAGGAGGTCAAAGTGATCCAGGTAGGAACCGAACCGGCAGGAGGCTTGGCCTGCGTGGCCAAGCCCCCGCCATCACCCTATTTGCGTTTCTTGCCCGAGGCGGCTTCTGCAGCGCGGATACGTTGCGCACGCACCTTCGCCCGTTTGAGAGCCGAGAGTTTGCCGCGCGTACGATCACGTTCGGCTTTCAATCGTTCTAACTGCGCACGGAGGTGCACCCGTTCTTCTTTGTAAATACTGGCGCATTCCGCCGGAGACAGGTTCGTCCAATCTCCCGTTCCACGTGCCCGCTTGATCCGCGCTTCCAAGGATTCCCGCAAAAGCTTCTCACGCATCGACATCAAAGACTGCAAGGCTTCCTGCCGCCGCTGGACTTCTTCCTCTTCGGCCATAATGCCGCGAATGTCGGTTCCTAACATCGGCTGATCCTCCTCGCTGAGAATATCAGTGACAACGGGCCATTCTACCCGATTTCATCATCTTTGTTCTACCTAGGAGAATGGGACGTAAGGTGTTGAAGTTGCGGAGAAGTACTGAACGTGGCCCAGAATCAATGGGTTGCAGGGCGAAAACGGGATGCAGTAAGATCGCCGCATGCCCCACATTGGACCCCTGATTCGAGCCTGGCGACTGTCCCAAAAATGTTCAGAGCAGGCGTTCGCCCAGCGAGCCGGAATTGACACAGCCCTCTTAGAGTCGCTGGAGGCTGAACAGGCCGATCCGCAGACCTCGACGCTCGAAGCGCTGGCCGGAGCATTGAACATACCGCTTCCCTGGCTCTTTATCCACCCCGGCGAGTTGGACTTGCTGTGTAAGGATGACGAGGAAGAAGGGCTTTCCCTGAACGCCCTGACCGGGGCCGATCCGGTGCTGGATCGCCTGCTGGTCGCCGCAGGCCATGACCGGACTCTATACGTGCTCCTCACCGCCCTGATTCAAAGCGGAGAACCGAAACTTCTACGCGCCGCCGAAGTGAGCCTGCGCAGCCTGGTCAAACAGTCCAAACAGGCGACGGTTCCCTGGCAGTCCCGCCCGCCTGGACATTTTGAGCCGCCCAGCGACTAGCCCAACCGACTCGTTCTCCAGAACACATCTTCCCGTCAGCCGATTGGCGCATCAACTTTCTGAGTTCCATCGTTCGATTGAGCGGAGCGCACGAGGACCAGCGCAACTAGGACTAAGGCCAGGAGTCCTGGCCACCCTCCCCATGGCGGGACCTCAAAGAGCTGGAAGGGATCACCTGCCAGGGCGGGCCACCACGAACTCAGCGCAACGGGCAGAGCTAACACTATTCCCACCAGCGCTTCCCCTGTCACCAAACCGGCGGCGCACAGCAACCCTCGATCTTCGGTGAACAACGCCGATCCTGATCGACGCCTTCGCACCCATTCCGCCAGACAACCCCCGATCAAAATGGTGGCAGACAATTTCAACGGCAGATACATCCCCAGCGCCACGGCGAGCACGGGGAACCGCAGTTCAGCCTGGCGTCGTGCCTGCCGGGCGTCGAGCAGGATAACGGCCACGCCCAGCAGCATGCCGATCACCAACAGATGCCAGGGTAACGAGCCACCAAACACCCCACTGGCAAGCTTCGCCATGAGCGTGGCTTGGGGGGCCGCCAAGGGATGAGGATGCGCGTCCGTCATCTCCCCGATGCCATACTTCGCCTGCAGCAACGACAACACCGGCACGATGACGACGGCCCCGGTCGCTACCCCGATAACCTGCATGACCTGCTGCTTCCAGGGCGTCGCACCGACCAGGTGGCCGGTCTTCAGATCCTGCATATTGTCACCGCCCATGGCCGCAGCACAGCACACCACCGCTCCAACCAGCAACGCCGCCGCGGGCCCGGCCGGATTGCCCTGGCCCATGATGCCCAGCAACAGCAGTGAGGCAAGCATGATCGTCGCGATGGTGACACCGGACACGGGATTGCTCGAGCTGCCGACCAGGCCGGCCATGTACCCGGCCACGGCGGAAAACAAGAACGCGGTGACAACCATGAGCAGAGTCAGGCCAATTCCGCTCAAGAGGCTCCCGCCCAACAGGCTCCGATACAGCACCAACATAGGAGCCAGCGAGAGGACTGTCAGCCCGATCAACCAGGCGACTCCGGCGTCCCGTTCGGTCCGCGGAAGGCTCTGCTGCGAACGGGATGCATCACGGGTCCGATACAACGCCATCAACTGTTGCAGGCTCTGCACAATCGGACCGCGGATCTGGAAGAGCGTCCAGACGCCACCCACTAACATGGCGCCGATCCCGATGTACCGAATCTGCCCGCTCCAGGTCGCCTTGGCCGCGGCCACACCAATCAGGGTGTCCGGTGGAGGCACAATCGCTTGATGCAACGGTAGCAGGACAAGCCAGCCGATGGCCCCGCCGAGACAGACCACCATGGCCGTATTCAGTCCGATGATGTACCCCACCGCCACCAACGCCGGGGACAAATTGAGTCCTCCATACAAGGTCGAACGGCCGAGCTGAAGCGCCCCCTCCAACGATTCACTCCAGAGTTTCAATCCGCCTTCGGCAAACTTGAAGCCACCACCCAAGGCCGCCGCACCCAGCAGCAACCGCACCGACCCGTTGGCTTGCGCGTCGGCGGTGGCCCCGACTTTCAGGACTTCCGCCGTGGCCACCCCTTCAGGAAAACGTAGTCGCGCGTGGACGATCAAGGCGCGACGCAACGGGATGGTGAACAAGACCCCCAACACCCCGCCGACAAGCGACACCGTCACCGTCTGCCAATAGTCGAACGACTCCCAATAGCCGAGCAGGACCAGACCTGGGATCGTGAAGATCACGCCGGCCGCCAGCGCCTCGCCGGATGAGGCCGCCGTCTGCACGATATTATTTTCCAGAATGTTCGACTGACGAAACAGACGCAGCACCGCCATGGACACCACAGCGGCTGGAATGGACGCGGACACCGTCATGCCCGCAAACAAGCCCAGGTAGGCATTCGCGCCTGCGAGCACAGCAGCCAGTACCACCGACAGAACGACCGCTTTCGGCGTGATTTCCGGCAGCGACACCGAAGGCGGGACGAGCGGAACATCCGCGGCCTCCGTCGGTGCCTCGTACTCCCGCCTCATGGGCTTACAACACCTGCACGATGAAACATTTCAGATATCGCGTCTCCGGCATGCCCGCGAGCACCGGATGATCCGGCCCCTGCCCGCGCTGTTCCAGCAAGCGGATCTGTCGGTTGGCATCGCGCGCGGCCGACTGAAGCATCTTCCAGAAATCGTCATCGCTCACCGGTTGTGAACAGGAGCAACTCACGAGCACGCCCCCTGGCTGCAAGAGACGAAGGCCACGCAAATTGACATCCTTGTATCCAGCCAACGCATGGGGCACGGCTTTTTTGCTCCGGGCAAAGGCGGGTGGATCGAGAATGACCAGGTCATACCGTTGGTGGTTCCGTTCAAGCGCGCGCAGTTCATCAAAGGCATCGGCCTGCCGGTAGGTGCAGATGGCCCCTACGTGATTCTGCTGCGCATGCGCCTGGGCCAAGGCGACCGCTGCCGCGCTGACATCCAACCCTTCGACCGATTGAGCCCCCGCCAACGCCGTTTGCACACCGAAGGCGCCGGTGTGACAAAACGCGTCCAACACACGCTTTCCTCTGGCATAGGCGGCTGCCGCCAGCCGATTCTCGCGTTGATCGCAGAACCAGCCGGTTTTTTGCCCCTCCGCAAAATCGACCGTGAACTGAGCGTTGCCCTCATGAATCTGCACGGTCGTCGGCCCATCACCGCGAAGAAATCCTTTCGACAGCGGCAGCCCCTCCAGCGCCCGGCTTTTCGCATCGTTGCGCAGATAGACGGTCTTCACTCCCGCCTCCTGCACCAGGAGGTCACCCAGGAGTTCCTTCCGCAGATCCATGCCGTAGCCAAGCGCCTGCATCACCGCGACATCGGCAAACCGGTCCACCACCAAGCCCGGCAACAGATCACTCTCGCCATGCACCAACCGGCAGGCATTTGCGTGGGGCGTGACCATGTGACGAAGGGCCGCGGCGGCACGAACACGCGCGGCAAAAAACGCCTCGTCGATCACGTCCTCCTGAAACGTGAGCAGGCGGACGCGGATTTTTGAATGCGGGTTGTACAGGCCGCGCCCCAGGAATCGTTTCCGGTGTGTGTACACATCAACCAGATCACCGGGAGCCGGTGTACCCAGCACCTCGGCGACATTGGTATCGAAGACCCAGAGGTGCCCGTAGTAACGCGGCTGGTCACGCTCGGCCGTGAGAAGAATTTTTGCGGTGGAACCGGTCACAAGTTGAGTCATGGTGATTCATGTATCCAATATCAATGAGCATCGCCGCGACGCAGCGAACGGCACCCGAGGGTGCCTGAAACCATGCGGCGAAGCAACCGGTGCAAGGAAGGCGCGCGATGCAGCCGCTTCGCTTGACCTTCCCCCGCACCTATGGTTTGCTGCGGGAAACGACAAGCGCGCGGACTTCCACAAGGGAGCGCCTCACATCTATGGCCACACACACGATCGGCACAGCGGTTCTGGATCGACTTCACCAGCTGGGCGTCCGCCACATGTTTGGGATTCCCGGCGACTACGTGCTGGGCCTCTATAAACTGATGGAGTCCTCGCCGATTCAACATGTGGCCACAACGCGCGAGGATTGCGCCGGCTTTGCCGCCGACGCCTACGCCCGCATCAACGGCATCGGCGCGCTCTGCGTCACCTACTGTGTGGGAGGACTCAACACGGTCAACGCGATTGCCTGTGCCTATGCCGAACGGTCACCGGTTGTGCTGCTGACCGGATCACCGGGGCTGTCTGAGCGGGCCCGTAATCCCTACCTCCACCACATGGTGCGCGAGTTTTCGACCCAGCGCGAGGTGTTTGAAAAAATGACGGTCGCGGCGGTCAGCCTGGAAGACCCGGTCACGGCGGAGCGTGAAATGGATCGTGCGTTTGCGGCGCTGTTGCGGTATCGCCGCCCGATCTATCTCGAAATCCCTCGTGACATGGTGCATGTGCCGTTGGCGTACAGCTCTCACAAGGCTAGCACTGTGGACGAACCGACCGACAAGGCCGCGTTGCGCGAAGCCTTAGCCGAAGTTCGCACCATGTTGGAGTCGGCCAAACGTCCGGTGATTCTCGCAGGCGCCGAAGTCGGCCGATTCGGGCTCCATGATGAGCTCACCACCCTCGTTGAACGATTGAATGTCCCGATCGCCTCGACACTCCTCGGCAAGTCGATTATTCGCGAAGACCATCCGCTGTACGTCGGTGTCTATAGCGGCCTGGTGGCCCGCGATGAAGTGAAAGAGTTCGTCAACCAGACCGATTGCCTCCTGATCCTGGGATCAATTTTGTCCGACGTCGAGGATTTGGATGCTCGCAGCGCCCTGTTCTCCGATGGCCACACCATCCATGCCACGGCGGATCGGGTAGCCATCAAACATCACCGGTATGATTCCATTCTGTTCGAGGATTTCGTGAAGGGACTGGCCAAAGCCTCACTGCCCTCATTCCCCTCGCCGCAGTTGCCGGCGACGTCCCAGCCCGAGGAACCGATGCCCCCCGCCCAGGCCGCGGTCAGTTTGCATGGCGTATTTCGCCACCTTGATACCGTGCTACAGGAAAAAACACTCGTCATCGCCGACGTGGGGGAGTCGTTGTTCGCCTCCGTCGATCTCCATGTCCACCGGCGGTTCGAATTTCTGTCCCCCGCCTACTACACCTCAATGGGCTTTGCCGTCCCCGCAGCCATCGGGGCGGGGTTTGCCGATCCGTCCCTTCGGCCCATCGTCCTCGTCGGGGATGGAGCCTTTCAAATGACCGGTTCCGAACTGGCCACCGCCGTGCGGTACCGGCAGGCTCCGGTGGTCATCGTATTGAATAACCACGGGTATTCCACCGAACGCGAGATCCTTGAAGGCCCGTTCAACGACATTCACGAATGGCGGTACGAGCGAATCTGCGAACTCATCGGCGGCGGGCAAGGTTCGCGGGTCTCCACCCATGGTGAGTTCGTCGAAACGCTGGCCAAGGCCCTGGCCGACCCCAGCCAGCCCTATGTCATCAACGTCTTACTCGATCCCTCCGACCGTTCTCCGGCCATGATGCGCCTCGCCAGACGCCTGGCCAAGCGACTCTCCACAGACCGGCCGTAACGAGCATTACCGCCCTCGAGAGCTCGCATCGAGGCTAGGGCAGTCCAGGAGCTACCCGCCGGATGCGCAAACAGGTCGTCCAGCAAGGCCGCAGCGAGCGAAGAGGCTCATCGTACTTACCTCGTACGATGAGCCTCTGAACAAAGCGAGAACGCCGCTGGCGGCCTGTTTGCGCATCCGGCCAAGGCCTGTTCCACCCTGATACAGCGCGGGGTTTCAGCCCCTTCCCCCCATTGCTTCTCCATGGACAAATATGGTCTTCTAGGGGCGGACTTGTCGAATTGTTATTCGCCGGGGAATTCGCCACTATGTCGACCAAGATGCCGGATGGAAAGGCCATGCGAGACGGTCAGATTTTTTCTGCCCGGCTCAACAATGTTGTGACCACGGAACGGGAGTTCGATGAGTTGGTCACGAAGTCGCTCCCGGAATTGTTGGACCGCGCGACCAGTCAAACCAAGCGCTTCCTCCGCGAAACGAACCAGTGGGGCGACGACATCACGCACGAGAAATTAGCGCTTCGCTGGGGATACGAGTTGGTGGAACGGTTTGTGGTGTTCGGTCGCACCGAAGTCCCCTGCCGCCCCTTCTTCCTGCTGGACAGCCTGATCGCGAAGTCGTTCAGCCAACCGGACCCCCTGTGTTACCACAAGGAACTGCTGACCCCGGTGGGACGGTTTCTCGATGGATTGGCCTCGCGCGCCGTTGTCAGCCGCGATGCGCTGATCGCCCTGTTTTATCACTTCTATGGATTCAGCCAGGCTCACGTGGTGAAACTGCTGGGCTTCGGGCAGGCTGAAAGCCAGCGCGTGTACAAGAACTTCGAGCGGTGGCGACAGACGGGATGGCAGCGCACGATGAACGAAACCGGCCTGAGCGGATCG
>WBZU01002414.1_pt1 | contig 11308 bp, 7 predicted proteins | sample 5204311 | NCBI WGS metagenome assembly WBZU01 (sample SAMN12344359, study PRJNA552823) | activated sludge metagenome | biome: Activated sludge suspended growth; feature: Nitrification reactor; material: Wastewater; isolation source: activated sludge from nitrification reactor of wastewater treatment... | reverse complement strand
GACGTTTTATATGTTTCGAAAACTTGGAGTCTCAAATGATAACGTATGGGTAGTAGGAAGCTCTTCCCCTGTTTTCAGAAGTACGGATTTTTGCGAAACCTGGGATATAATTACACCGGGTCAGCAAATTGGAGGTTATACCATTGATTTCATAAATGATAATACCGGATATATAGGAAGAAGTCTGAACAATCTGATTAAATCTACAAACGGAGGATTTAATTGGTACACACAGCGAACAGATTCCAACAGCTTAGCATTCATTTCTTCAAGTTCATTTGTCAATGATACTCTAGGATGGTATTCCTGTGCTGTAGGCAGAATTTATAAAACTACAAACGGTGGGCAGTGGTTAACAAATGTCTTAACATCCGGGGAAGAACTTCCGAATTCATTTGACCTTCATCAAAACTTTCCAAATCCCTTTAATAGTCAGACCAGAATCAATTTTGATTTATCAGTCAGTGGTATTTACATACTTGAATTTTATGATTCCCGGGGGAAAAAAATTCAGGAAATATTTAACAAGTCTTTCAATCCCGGAAAATATAATTTCATATTTAATGCAGAGGCTCTTTCTTCAGGAGTCTATTTTTATAAATTAATTGGAAGCAATATAAATGCGGCAAAAAAAATGATTCTTATAAAATAAGATTTTTGAAAATATACAACATTAGACCACCTTAGAAATTAAAAGGGCTGGAGCAGCATCTTAAAAATTCGCGCCTAACGAGATTTAAGAAATTTCCTTTCTCAAGGAAAGCTCCGCCCTTTTAGTTATAAAGTTTAATATAAAATAACAAATATAAAATCATTTTTAAACTTTAAACTAATTCTAAAAATGAAAAAAATATTAATTCTATTGTCATTAATTTTGGCAATATCTATAGTGAATAGTTATTCTCAGATGCAGTATTCTGATTTCGATTGCCACTATGTATCCGATACAAATGTAGCAACCAGTAGTGTTTTCAGAGGTTCAAAAAAGCCAAACAGAACAGATTCAAGCGGTACTGCTCTTGCTCCATCTACATCATATTTTCCTGTATTAGTTGTATTTGTACAATTTAAGAATGAGGCATCGGATCCGAGAAATTCATGGCCTCAAAATTCAGCTCCAATATATTTGGGTAATGTGATTGCGAAAGAAAAGAATACAACAGGCAATTGGTGGAATTGGTATGATCCGGATACAGAAGTATTGTCTTCTCACTGGATGGAGATCAGCAGAGGAGTTTTTCATGTGATAAGCCCGGTTCCGGATACAGTAAGTAATGGTGCATTTTCAGTTGTACTTCCTTATGAAGCGAGTCATTACGATTCTTTGGGTGTTCCAGGAGGAGAATTAAAGATCAACGAAGATATCTGGAAAAGCATCAGAGCGCAGGGTTTAACTGACTGGAGAGCTTTTGACAGATGGAAATATAATTACAGTGACGGATTTTTTTATTATACAGATTTAGGACAAGGTGATGGCTATGTAGATATGATTTATAAGATCCATAAATCAAGAGGAGCCGGAGGAATGGTTAATTATGCAGGATATAATGTGCTGTCCTGGTATAGTGCAGGATCAGAATATTTAATTGATATTACTAATAATATAAAAATTAACTATGGAAATGATTTTACAGGCTCAGGTATCACCGTATCTTTCAGGGGTCAATTAGCCCAATATGTTGGAACCGTGGGTCATGAACATGGACATCAATTATTTGCTCCCGGAGGACACTCTACATATAGCAGGGTGAGCTATGGTTTTGGATTCGATGGATTTTACAGTCCTTCTGATATGATATTGAATGGATATATGTCACCTACAAATGTAACTTTCAATACAACAAACAATCTGGGAGATTATTCCTCCCGTTCTAGTGGAACTGGAAATTTACTCAAAGTTCCCATACAAGGAGATGAATATTTTTTACTTGCGAGCAGGAACAAGTATTCTAAATGGGACAAAGTAATGGGAGGAGATACAGCGCAAATAGATCTGTATAATGATAATTCGGAATATGGGAAAGGATTATATATCTATCATGTTCCCAACGGACTTAATTTTCCAATTGGCGACATCTCACAACAGGATTTGGAGTGTGCAGATGGTTTATTTGAATGGGAGTACGCTGGGCAAGCGGCTCAACAAGTTATTCATGATTGTTTTATTTCCGGGTCATCCGTTTGGCCTTATTATAAAAAGAAAAAAGTAATTTATGAAAATGATTCTTCAAACTTATTTAGATATACTCCTCCGTCAGGTTATACTTCACGACCGGTTGGTGATGGAATTAGTTTTCGACCGTATGTTGGTAACAATACTTATCACGTTAAATGGTGGGGAGTAGGCGACCAGCCGTCAAGCAGTTGTAATATCGGAACTGACAGACTCTTTACTAATGACGAAGAAATCTATACCAGGTTTGATATTGGAGGAGACCGGGAAGACGCCTGGAGACCAGGATACAATTCAGTATTTTCCCCATATTCATCACCTAATACAAATACATGGTCAAATCAAAATTCAGGAATTTTTATCTGGTATAACTCTTACTCCGGAAGCAGTCCCGGTGAAGTAGCAAATTTGAAAATTTATAAGGCAGGAGTGGGTGAACCAATATCGTTAGATTCTGCACTTCACCTCACTCCCCCTTCACGTCCAATGGGATTGAAAGTTTTGCCCTGTGAATCATTACCGGAGTCAGGAGGATATAAGAAAATTAAAATAAGATGGCTTCAAAATCAGGAGCCTGATATGAAAAGAGTTGTCTCCGGAGATACTGTAAAAAGATATAAGATTTACAGAAGCACATCTGCAGATTTAAGTTCTCCTCCGCCTGATGCTCTTGCTTACTCTGAAAATCAGTATGAATATGTAGCCACGAGAGATTTTCCGGTCTCAGCTTCACCGGAATTCACAGACACTATAAACTCAATATGCACAGTGCCGCCGGTTTATGGCGAGCCCTGGTATGCTTATGCAGTCAGATACAGAGTTCAGGCTGTGGATAAATACAATGATGTGTCTGTTCTTTCAGACATTGCAAATACTCAAGCCTGGAATACCTCAAGTGCCGGAGGAGAGGAAGAAGATAATTTAATATCAGAACAAAGTAGCAGCAATATACCGGTTGAATTTTCATTAAAACAAAATTATCCAAACCCGTTCAACCCTAACACAAACATTCAATACGATCTTCCTTCGGATAACTTTGTTTCAATAAAAATATTTGATGTGATGGGAAGGGAAATATCCGTACTTGTGAATGACTTCAAAACTGCAGGAAGATATTCAGTGGGATTTAACGGTGCGAATCTTTCAAGTGGAATTTATTATTACAAGATCGAAGCCGGTAATTTTACACAGGTGAGGAAGATGCTTTTAATAAAATAATGAATTCAATCATATTAATAGATTATTTTCAAAAGAAGGGCTTTAAAATTAAAAGTCCTTCTTTTTGAATCTTTTTTAAACTTATGAAGAAAAGTCGTTATTTAAATTAATCTATCTTGAGGTATATATATTACTATCTAATAAATATATAAGTTTCTTGATATCCTTTATTTGCCTATTAACCGAGGAATAGGGTTTATCTACTATTAGTTCTACCTTAAGTGGAACAAACTTATTCATAGCTAGCCAAACCTAAATATTTCCATTTATATTCACCTCCTTTCGCCCTTATAATACTATCTAGTTTCAAATCCGCATCTTTCCAGATTCCATCTAACCAGCTATATTCTACATTTCCTACCATGGCATCTTAGGTAGTATCTGATTTATGCAAATCAACTCTTGTCATATTGTTCCGGTAAATAGACGGAGTGTAACTTGAAACTCCAATTTTAATGAAATTTTTAAAATCTTCAATTGAGTTAAATATTTCTGACTTTAGTTCACAAAGCCTTGCTTCAGTAGAAAACAAACTTTGTCCATCTGAATAATTGCATTGGATCCTCACTAATTCATTTTCATGCGAAATTGAAGCTTTTACATAATGGATAGAGTCTGTTAGTAAAAAAGGTGATAGTTTCGTTATAATCTGTAAATCTGCATTTCTATCTGTAATGTAGACAGAAGGTGTTTTTGTATTCGTTGATTCATCAATTACACCAATTCTATAAGCACAAGAAATGGTTTCATAATTAAAAATATTTGGAATGGGAATTTAAGTTAGATTATTTATATCTAAAATACAAAATGATACTATGCTCCAATCATTATTTAGTATTTGAGATTGCAGCCATTTTACAGGTAATTTTTTGGCTAATACTTCTGGAAGTATCCTAAAATTAAAAATATAACGTTCATTTAGTTTTGCTTTTATAGTATCAAAATCAGATTACAAACTAACTTTCATCATCAGGAAAGGCATCAATAAGAATTAGCCCATCATAAACTTATGTCCACCAAACACCATCTTTATTAATTCTGACGTACGTGTATTCATTTTTGAATTTGTCTAACACAGATGTAAGGGATATTTTTCCGTTAAAATTATCCTTTTGAGAAATACTTCCGTTGGAAGATGAAACTAATGTTGATGAGATTAAAACCGCTAGGAATAAAATTTTGTAATTCATAATATTTTATTTAAGTTTGTAAAAATTTTTACAAACCTAATTTTACTGTATTATGAATCCAAAGAATTTTTTTTAAGAATATTGTTCAAATTAAATGCAAATATTTTCCATTTAATTATTAGATGCTTGATATAAAGAAAATATTTGCATAGATTTATGAGAAATTCCCCGAACAACTATTGTTCTAAATCACATACTATAATCTTAAAGTGGAGAACAAAGTAATCTACATATTGAAATCATTTTCTAAAAATGACTTAAAATATTTTGGTGATTTTCTCGATTCTCCTTATTTTAATAAAAGTAAAAAACTTGTAAAGCTTTACAAGATCCTAATAAATTTTCACCCTACATTTCGATCAAAATTTCTATCCGATAGAAGTTTGAGTAAAAGAATTAATCCGGAATTGGAATTTAACAGATCTACTTTAAATAGTTTGTTTTATGATCTTTATCACTGTGCCGAAAAATATTTATTAGTAAAGAACATTGAAGAAAATCCTATAAAGGCTAAGGAACATCAAAGGGATGAATTTTTCCGAAGAAAATTATATAAACTTATTGATAAAAATATTGATTCTGCTAAAAGAGATTTGGATTCATGCCATATTATAAATGCGGAATATTATATGAATATGGTAAATATTTATACTGATATTTGCAATTTGGCTACGATAACAACTTCTAAATCAAATAACCATCAACTCGAAAGCAAATTTGAGAAATTGCTGGAAAGAGGAAAATATATTATGTATTTTTTTGTTACTGAAATGATACGACAGCATGAAAATCTGTTAACATTTGATAAGATTTACAATACTGAAAAAAAAGTGAAGTTATTATCTGATATTTTTAATTGTATTGACTTCTGCGAATTAATTAATATCCTGGAATTAAATTCCGGAAATAACGCAATTTCCATAAATCTTAAATTATACCTGGCTTTATTCAAGACTTTCTCAAATTCAGATATTGAAAAATATTTCTACGAATATAAAAATTTATATTTTATTAACCTTAATCATCTTAGTATAGACGAGAAAAGATTTCATATTGGCAGATTAATAAGATATTGTATGATAAAAAGAGAGGCAAATGATTCAAATAATAATTATAATACAGAGTTGTTCAATATTTATGAGCTAATTTTAAAGCACCAGATATTCAAATCAACAGTTGCAAAATATATTTCAGTTGAATTATTCAGAAGCATACTTGTACATTCATTAAGAATGAAAAAATATAAATGGTCTATCGAATTTATAAAAAAATATTCACGGTATTTGGATCCTAAAAGAAAAATGAATATTTATTACTTCAGTAGGGCTGAATATTATTTTCAGAGAAAAATGTATAAAGATGCTAGACATAATCTTCAGAAGATTGTCTTTGAAGAATTTATTTACAAATTGGATTATAAAAATTTAATGTTGATAACACATTTTGAAATGAAAGAATATGACAGTGCATTGGATCTCATAGACTCTTACAAACACTTCTTAGTAAATGACAAGGTTTTATCTCTTTCAGCCAAGAAAAAATACAAAAAATTCATAAATATCGTAAAAAGTATAATCCAATTCAAAATTTCAACTATTAAAACTTCAAATTATTTTATCGAAAAAGAATTTGATTATGATTTACCCTATAATTATTGGGTACGAGAAAAAATCATAGAGTTAAATATTAAAATAAAAAAAGCAATTTGAAAATCAGATGGAAGGAAGCTGTACAATTGTTGCGAAAGGATTTCAATGCCAATGAATATTTTTTCCTATTGTACTTCAACCGGATCAAGTTCGTGTAAGGCTAACTCATCTGTCGGAGCTTTATAGATTTTTTTCAGATTTGTCATAAATTCTCTGCTGTCTTTATATGATATATATTTAAGAGTATTTCTGATCCGATGCAGGACACATTGCTGAACTTCAGTTTCTTGAAATACTCTGTTTATAGCTTCCGGAAAAATTTTCTGTCCAACAACACGAAATATAAGAAGATCTTCATCCCCTATGTTTCTTAATTCTGTTACTACACCGTGTCAGAAGTTTGTTCCTTAATTTTCTAATAACTATAATTTCCAGTTGATCTTTTTTCCCTCAGTGTCTATCCCCATACAGGTATAAGCTCTTTAGATTTTACTCTGCCTTCTTCTCTGATCTTATAAAATATTACAACAAAGTATACTTTTGTATATATAGGCTTGGATCAAATTCACTCTTTCAGTCCCTAGGACGGTTTGTAAAATTTTGGCCTTCAAAATAATACTAACCAAAACCAAGCAATATTTTGAATAAAGTTTCCTTGTAAAATATTATAAACCTAATTATGTTTTACATAAAATAGAATCTATGAAGAAATAAATTATATAAATTTTCTTTAAATGAAATTCTTAAAATTCAAATATTCAAAATGAAAACTCCCCTTTCTGTAGTATTACTTGCTTTTATTATGACATATTGTTATTCAAATGTTGAGAACTATAATATTCCTTTTAATAACAGTGAAAAGAATAAAACTGAAAAAGAGTTAGATTATAAACGGGCACTAAAAGATTCAACAGAAGAAGAATCATCAAGTTCAAATAATAACCCGGGACCCGTGAGAGATGCCGGAAATATGTTCAATGAAAGAGGATTTTATAAATCCAATGGTTTTAGCTTTGATGAACAGGCAATTGTAAATGATTTCAACGGAAATTTAATGTACAATATTCCACTTTATAATTATAAATTACCGGGGGATTTGGTTTTTGACGTGGGTCTTACTTACAATGGTGCAGTTGGACATGTATTTAATTTAGGAAGTGACACTACTTACATAACCAAGACCTGGAAATACAGTATGAATTCACCGGAGTGGATAATAAGTATTGATGGTATTGCTGTTCAGGTGTTGAACTTCGAGTCAAATTTTTTTTCAAAGTCAAATGGCGGAACTTTGGTGCACAGGAATGATATACATTCAATAATTCCCGGGTATCATTACGGAAATATGTTAACTGAAGCAGGTTATGATAAACCTGACATTATAACTATCCTTGCAGGCGACGGTTCGGTAATTTCTTTAATGAATGAAGTTAATAACAGTTATATTGGAAATTATGTTTATCTGGGGAAAGATCTCTTTTATAAAGCACGGGTCACTTATGCAGACACGGTAGGCGCAGAAACAGATCAGCCGAGAAGAATTGAGTTAATGAAAGGAGATGGATTAATATTTATTTTTGAGGAAAGTAAATTGCAATTTTCTGATTTTAGCTTAGAAGGTCTTGTTCCTTATGTTAAACGACCAAGAGCGCCAATGTTAAAATATATAAGAGACAGGTATGGCAATACAATAAATTTCTTCTACTCAGTTGAACATCCATTTCTGCTTTCAAGTATTTATGGAAGACCGCTACTGAACGCAATCGGATATAACCTTGGCTTTTCGACAAATCCCACTAATAGCATCAACTTCATTTACGGTAAAAGTGTATTGAAAATTGATCATCAGTCTGAATTAAATGGAGGCTACACAATAAGGTACGATGAACCTGTAGCATTTACTCCAATTGAAGGCAGTACTTGAAATCATAAAGGATTGATTTCTCAAATAACAAATGTTTTAAATCAAACCAGTTACATAAAATATTCGGGTTATGTAAGAACTTTCTCAAATGTAAAGAACCCAGTAGGTTATTCTCAGAACTTAAAGGTCTCTTTCAATAACTTAAAGAGATTGTCAAATTTTAAGAATACTCTTGGAGGAAGAAAAGGATTTTCATATTATGAAAGTGACAGTCTTGGAGTTACCTTAGCCCAGTATTACGATGAGGGCTCGCCAATAAGAAGCCCGGAATATGATTTATCAGGCTATGGAAGAGATCCTTTTTATTCGAATATGCTTTCTTCAATAAAGGATACAAGTGAAACCGGAGTTCCAATTTCAAAAGATACAATTACTTATTTTTATCAGGATATTGGCAGCAGTGATCATGACCAACCTGTTGACACTTCGGATGCTTATAGTACAACGAGATCAAAAAGTAACCGAAAGCCCGGGACGTCATGGGATATTTCAGAAAGCCAATCGAAAATCAATAAATATAAGGTATATCCTTTATACGATCCAAGTCAGCCATATCCTCTTGATATAAAAGACGTAAGTGGAATTACTAAACTAATCAGAGAAGATTTATCTGCAAATTCAAACAGCTCATATATTATCAATACTTATAAATATGAGCTGGGTATCGGAAGTCTTTCAAATGGATTTGAAGGTTCTTTTTTACTCAATGAAAAAAAAACAAACTGCACAGGAGTCACAAAAACTACAACCATATCATATGAATATTATGATCCCGGTCCCCCACCTGATTTTAATTCAGATGAATTAGGGAACTTGTCCACCGATCTTGTATTGAAATCCACAGAAACCGATCCTTTAAATAATGTTACAAAAAACTGGTTTAGTTATTGCTTATATGCATTTGAATATCCCGTATATAATACTACCGACAGTGAAGGAATATATTATAAGATTAATCTTCCTGATTCCATAGCCAAATACCGTCCATCAAATGTACTCACATATTCTAAGGGGTTTTCGTACATAAGCATGAATGATATTTCTAATTCGTCAGGATATCCTGGTCAATTAGTTAGCGAAAAAGTTTATAATATCAATAGCTTATCCGATTTCATTGAAACTCAGTATCAGTATTATAAAGGAGATACTGTCGGTCTTGCACTTTACGGAGGTATTGATAATCTTCCAAAGAAGGAAGGCAATTTGAAGTTGATTACTAATCCGAACGGTCAGGTACAAAAATATTTTTATCATTTGATAGATCCTTCTGAATCCGATACAGGCAACAGTAATTCAGATTTTCCAAATTACCCCAGATTTTTTTACAAAATAAAATACAACAACGGAACAATACTGGATTCGTCAGAAATGATCTATGACAGACGACTTCCCATAAGAATTGATAATTATAAAATTTCAGGAGGAGATGTCGATACACTTTCAAAAGTATATAAAACTTATACAGCTGACGGAAGTCCTGCAAAGCTGATTGATCAAAACAGATATCTTACAGAGTTTAAATATGAACCACTTCACAGAATTAATTCAATAACACTTCCAGGTGACTTTTCTACATCAAAAGATAGTATAATTTATGTTATCCGTAAGGACTCTTTGGATGTAATCAATGAAATTCAAAGTGATTCATGGGGAAATTATAATCTCACCCAGGAAAAAGTTCACTATTTAAACAGTTCTCAAACACGGTTCCTGGTCTGCTCAGCACATAACTTTAATATGATCATGAAACCAACTGAGAATTTAAGTCAATATGCCTATATTAAATTGGCTAATAATATCCCAAGAAAGTATTTATCAATTGATTCTGCTTTTTTTAGTTTTTATGTCAGAACATTTATTGCCCGTTATAATGGTTCGGCACTAGACCAGAATGATTATAAATCTTATGTTAAAGGGATTACTGATTTATACAACCCGGAATTGGATGATAGCTGCACCTATTGGCACAACAGACCAGCCACTTTAAGTAGTATATCCGACACTGTAAATTTACGATATAAAACAGATTGCGTTTATGAAATTAGAAAAGCAAATGTTAAAAATCTTTTTTTAAATTTAGGAAACCAGCAAAAGGTTGTTAGAGGTTTAACAATTAGCTCTGCTTACACAGGAATAATCGATCCGTATTTGGAAGCAATGTATCTCCCTTACTTTGATTTAGAGTTGGCGAACTGTGAACCGAATTTACCTGATAATACCTGGTATTATAACTACAGACCAAAAGTTGCTATTTATGGTACATTAGACATCTCAGACACTTTAAAGATCCCTGTCATTAAAGGAGGGACAATTAAATATACATACAATGACGATGAACATACTGTAAATGTTTACTCCGTTAGAAATACTAATGAAAGGAGCAATATAAAATATTCCATAGACGGATTCGGGAACGTAAAGCAGAAAGATGTTTACACAGATGAATCAAGTTCAAATACATACAGATACAAATTCAATTATCTTAACAAGCCGGCTGTAAATTTTGATGCTCTGTCTGACTCAACAAATTATTCCTATGACGGTCTGGAAAGACTGATCAGAACCAAGAATGCAGATACGAGCTCAACGTACAATACATATTCATATCAGAATAACTTCAGCAATTATTTTGGCTCTGTTCCAAGTGTAGTCGAAATGCAGAGATTTACTGATGAGGAAGGCAATCCTTTTGATAAGTATTTCGATGCTGTGGGGAATCTCAGAAGAGAAGTAAAATATTTAGAAGTAAGTCTTAATGAAGAATTTCCTTCGATACCGCTTATAACAGACTATAAGTATGACAGTTTATACAGAGTCACGCAGGTCAGGACTCCCGAAGGTAAGAATATTTATTATTCGTATGACGGTTACAGCAGGCAAACTAAGAGAATTACCCCTGATGCCGGTCAGACTGATTTCATTTATGACAAAAACAGTAATCTCACTTATTCCCAGGATGCGAATCAAAGATATGTATCAGGATTAAAATATACATTCAGAAACTATGACGGGCTTAACAGACTGACAGGCATCGGTGAAAGAATATTCGATGCAGACGCGCCTTCTGATGGTGGGCAAAGTAATGAAAGCAGTCAGAGTTATTATCTGACTGTTAATGTCTATGATACGATCTCGAATTATATTGTTAATATTT
>WBZU01003001.1_pt1 | contig 11312 bp, 12 predicted proteins | sample 5204311 | NCBI WGS metagenome assembly WBZU01 (sample SAMN12344359, study PRJNA552823) | activated sludge metagenome | biome: Activated sludge suspended growth; feature: Nitrification reactor; material: Wastewater; isolation source: activated sludge from nitrification reactor of wastewater... | reverse complement strand
CGACGTCGGGTGCGGCGAGGGCATCATGACCCGGCAGCTCCGTGACCTCGGCGTCGACGTGCTCGGCATCGACGGCGCTTGGGCGGCGGCGGACCAGCCCGAGCTCCTGGTCGTCGACTTCGACCGGCCCGATGCGTACCCGCACGAGATCGGGCCGTTCGACGTCGCGATCTGTCTCGAGGTCGCCGAGCACGTGCGACCGCACAACGCGCTCTCGTTCATCACGTGGCTCGCATCACTCGCGCCGACCGTCATCTTCTCCGCCGCGGTTCCCGGGCAGGGCGGCGAGGGTCACGTGAACGAGCAGTGGCCCTCGTACTGGGCCGAGCTGTTCGAGCGGTGCGGGATGCCACGGGCTACCGGAGCGGCGCGGGTTCACCACTGGGAGGACGACCGGATCGAGTGGTGGTACCGGCAGAACCTGCTCATGTTCGGCGACCTCCACGGCTACGTCGAGGACAGCTGCCCGCCGCTCGTCCACCCCAAGATGTGGGAGCACCACGGGCTGAACCGACGCCGTCGATGAGGGCCGTGATCATGGCCGGTGGGGAGGGCACCCGCTGGGACAACCACCTGGGCGGCCCCAAGCACCTGGTGCCGATCGACGGTGAACCGCTCCTCCGTCGCCTGGTGCGTCAGTTCCACGAGCGGTTCGTGGAGGTCATCGTCCTCGGCCCGAACGATCAGCGGTACCATCGGTGCGGCGCCCGGGTCGTGCAGCCGGCGGCGACCGAGCTCGACACGGACAAGTTCCTGTCGGCGCTCCCGCACGTTCACCACGTCGCACGGACCACCATCGTGTACGGCGACTGCTTCTTGACCGACGCCGCGGTCGACGCGCTGTGTGACCACGAGCGCGGCGAGATGACCTGGGTCGGCCGTGCACACCCGTCCGAGATCACCGGTTGCCCGTGGGGCGAGCTGTTCGGCGTCACGGTGCAGGCGACACCCGGCGGCGTCGAGCGGCTGGCACAAGCCGTGTTCGAGGTTCGTCGTCTGCTCGCCCAGGAAGAGATCGACCGAGGCGGCGGCTGGGAGGTGTACCGCTGCACCCAAGGGATCGCCCTCGCCGTCGATGCTCACGCGATCGTTGCCGACTTCGTGAACATCGATGACTGGTCCGACGACTTCGATTACCCAGACGACTTCGAGCGCTGGCGCGATGCGCGTCACGCCGCTGGGTTGTGGGTGTGACCGACCCACGGGCACGGATCGTCGTTCCTCGTCGCAGTGACGGCGGACGACGTGACGAGCTCTGGAGGTTCTGCCGCAACTTCTGGCGCGAGCACCTGCCCGAGTACCCGATCGTCGAGGCCGACGACCCAGGAGATGCGCCGTTCAACCGAGCGGCCGCGATCAACCGCGGCGCAGCTCTGGGCGGCGAGAGCCACGACGTGCTCATCATCCTCGACGGTGACGTGCTACTCGATCCGACCGTCGTGCGACAGGCGGTGCACGCCTGCGCCCGTGACGGCTCGCTGCATCTACCCTTCACCAGTCGCGACAGCCTCGGCCGTGTCGGCAGCGATCGTGTCACGGTCAACGGCGTGAACCCGGCACGAGCGGCGAACGTCATCGAGCGCCAGCCCTGGAACGTGTCGACCTGCGTCGTCGTTCCACGCACGCTGTTCGCGGACGTGCGCGGGTTCGACGAACGGTTCATCGGCTGGGGCGGCGAGGATGACGCGTTTCACGCGGCGTGTCGAGCGCTCGCCGGCTCAGTGCGGCACCGCGGGATCGCGTGGCACCTCTGGCACGAGCCGTCGCCGTGGCACGGCGACACCGGGCTGCGTCGTGCGGCGACCGCGCTGTCCGATCGGTACGTCGCGACCGCCGGCATCGACCGGACTCGCCCCACCGGTGGTCCACGAGGAGGCGGTGTCATGTGGTCGCTGCTCCACGAGAGCCGCGCCGACGACCAGGTCGTGGTGGTCGCGCTCACGAACGGCCGACGCCCCAAGCTGCTGCGTCAAGCTCTGGAGTCGTTCGAGGCGCGCGTGACCGGCCCCGTCGGGCGCCGCCTGCTCGTCGGTGACCAGTGCGCTCCCACGTTCGACGGCTGGCAGACCGTGCAGATCCGTGGCGGCAGCTACCGAGCGGCCATGCGGGAGGCGACGTACCGAGCGCTTGGCTCCGGGCAGCCCTGGATCTTCTGGCTCGAGGACGACTTCATCTTCGAGCGCGGCGTGAGCCTCGAGGACATGCAGGACGTGCTCACCCGCCACCCGCACCTCGTGCAGGTGAGTCTCATGAGGCAAGCGTGGTACAAGCCGGAGATCGCAGCCGGTAGCGTCTACGCGACAGCACCCGATGCGTTCGTGCAGCGAGACGGCTTCGTCGAGCACCGCAAGTACTGGACACAGAACCCGATGCTTACACGACGGTCGGTGTTCGCCGAGCATCCGTGGCCGCAGGTGTCCAGCTCCGAGCAGGCGTTCGGTCGCAAGGTCCTGGCCGATCAAGAGCGGGCGTGCGCCGTCATGGGCTCGCTCGATGATCCTCCCTGGGTGACCCACATCGGCGAACGACGCGCCGGCCAGACGCGAGGTTACTGATGACCACGCGAGTGATCATCCCGTGGCGTGACCAACCCGATAGGCGAGCCGCCGCCGACTGGGTGGAGGACCGTCTTCGTCGTCACGGACACGCGCCGATGCGAGGTGAGGTCGACGCGCACGAGCCCTGGTCGAAAGGAGCTGCGGTAGCGCACGCGTTGGGCGAGCCGACGTCCGTCGATGAGGTTGTGGTCGTTCACGACGCGGACGTCTGGTCCGACGGACTGGATGATGCGATCCTCGCCGTCGTAGGTGGACGGTTCCACTGGGCCGTGCCGCATCGGACCGTGCGGCGCCTGGACGCGGACGAGACCACGCGGGTGCTGGCCTTGGCGTGGCCGCCGCGCGCGAACCGGCTGGAGCGACACGCGTACACGGGTGTCATGGGCGGGGGCATCGTCGTCATCCGGCGTGCGCTGTACGATGAGGCGCCGTTCGATCGACGGTTCATCGGCTGGGGTCAGGAGGACGTGGCCGCGGGCGCGACCTGGCGCGCACTGGGCGGCGCACCGTGGCGGGGCAACGCGACGCTGTGGCACCTGCACCACGAACCCGAACCCAAGCTCACGTCGGCGATCGGTTCACGCAAGTCGCAGCTGCTCTGTCGGCGCTACCTCCGCGCCGCACAACGGCGGGATACGGTGGAACTCCGCAGCATCATCAAGGAGGCATGAACGGATGGCTTGTGCGTGCAAGGGCAGCGGCTCGCGGTGGCAGGTCGTCGTCGGCGGAAAGGCCGTGTTCGTGACGTCCAGCGAGGCGACCGCACGTGCCGTCTCGCGGCGGTATCCCAACTCCACGGTCGTCGACAGCAAGGCGTGATCGACAGATCCATGAGGGTGTGCTAGAAACATCCTCGACATCACAGGGCTGCTGGTTGCTGGGCCGGGCCGTTTCACTCTACGGAGGACGACCCCCATGTTCCAGATGCCCGATGACATCACGTCGCTGAGCCCCGAAGAGCTCGACCAGCTCCTCGCCGACGCGGTCAGTGCGTTCGACGAGGCCAGCGGCGCCGACACGGTGACCGCCGACGACCTCGAGAACCTGCGCGGGCTGCGCGGCCACATCGACACGATCCGTGCCGAGCAGAACGCCCGCACCGCCGCCGCCGAGGAGGCCGCCGCTGAGATCGACGCGCTCCGCAACGCCGTCCACGGTGAGGCCGAGGCCGAGGTCACCGAGCCCGAGGCCGAGGCCGAGGTCACCGAGCCCTCGGCGGAGGCCGAGCCCGAGGCACCCGAGGCCGAACTCGAGGCCGGTGAGCTCGAGACCGTCACCGCCGGCGCCCGCCCGCTCAACATCCGGGCCATCCGCGAGCGCCAGCCCCGGCGTCCGATCCCCGAGGACGTCGCGACCGAGCGTCCCGGCGTCACGATCACCGCGGCCGCCGACGTGCCCGGCCTGTCCGCCGGCCAGGGCATCGACGTCGACGCCCTCACCCAGGGCGTCATCGCCCGGGCGAGCGGCCTGAAGGCCGGCAAGCTCCCGGGCACCGCGCTGGTCGCGAGCTACGCCGCGCACTTCGATGACGACCTCATCGTCACCGACGCCGGGTCGGTCGCCCAGGGCACCTCGGTGACCCTCGCCGCGGCGGACCAGTCGCGGCTGCCGCAGGGCGACCTGGTCGCCTCCGGCGGCTGGTGCGCACCAAGCGAGACCATCTACACCATCGCCGACGTCGCCTGCCCCGAGATGCTGTGGACCGCGCCCGAGGTCCAGCTCGCCCGCGGCGGTGCCCGGTGGTTCAAGACGCCGACGCTCGACATCGGCGACCTGACCTGGGTCCACACCGAGGCCGACGACATCGCCAGCGAGACCAAGCCGGTGTTCGCCATTCCGTGCCCTGAGCCCTCCGAGGTCCGGTGCGATGCGGTGGGCGTCATCCTCGAGGCGGGCATCCTCACCGAGCGCCACTTCCCCGAGCTGGTGTCGTGGTACGTCCGCAACTCGATGGTCGCGCACGAGATCCGCATCGCCCAGCAGATGTTCCTCGGCGTCATCGCCGCGTCGAGCTCGCACGTCGTGGAGGAGACGTTCGGCGCCTTCACCGCCGTGTACGCGCAGGTCGCGCTCCAGGCCGCCGACCTCATCGAGCGGCACTCGCTCTGCGAGTCCACCGCCGTCGAGGTCGTCTTCCCCTTCTGGGCGCGGAACCTCTTCCTGGCGGACATCGCCCGCCAGAACGGTCGCGCCATCGAGGACGTGAACCCGGCGATCATCAGCGGCGCGTTCGCCTCGCTGGGGGTCAGCATGCAGTACGCCCGCAGCCTCCCCCCGGCCGTGCCCAACGAGATCGGCGGCTCCGAGGCCGCCACGGCCTGGCCGGAGACGGTGCCGTTCGTCATGTACCCCGCCGGCTCCTTCGAGATCGGGCGAGGCGCCGAGGTCAACCTCGGTGCGGTGTACGACAGCAGCAAGTTCGTCACCAACGACTACACGGCCCTCTTCACCGAGGAGTGCGTCGCCCTCCTCGACCGCGGTCCGGAGTCGCGGTTCGTCACCGTCCCGGTCTGCGCCGACGGCGCCACCGGCCGCCAGCTGACCGACGTCGACTGCCCCATCGACGTCAGCACGGTCGGTAGCTGATCGTGCCGTCCGGCCTTCACCAGCGGGTAGAGGCGGTCCCCGGATCGCCTCTCCCGCACGGGCTCATGTCCGCTGCGACGTCGATCACCGACGTTGCCAACGATGATCACGTGCTCAACGGCGCCACCTGGCAGGCGTTCGGTTGCAGTCCCGCGCAGGTCACCAGCTGGTGCCCGCCCGGTGAGCCCAAGGACTTCGCCCGTCCGGTGAACGCCGAGGCCGATCCCGTGACCGTCTACTACGGCCACGTCTGCTCGCCGATCGGCGAGACCGTCGAGGAGGCCACCACCGCCGCCGCGAACGGTCTGTCGCTCGGCGAGCAGACGGCGCTCGAGAGCTGGGTCCAGGCGGACGTGCTGGCGCCCGAGGCGATCGACATCACGCCCGAGTCCGGGCCGGTCAACCTGCTCAACTCGCTTCGCCTCCTCGAGGCGGCGCTCGCGCTGGGCTACGGCGGGACCGGGGTACTGCACGTGCCGGCGTCCTTCGCCGGGCCCCTCGGCTCGGCGGGGCTGATCGTGCCGAGCGGCAGCACGTATCGCACGTGGCTCGGCCACACCCTCGCCCTCGGCGCCGGCTACGAGCTCAACGTCGGCCCGGGTTCCGCGGGCACCGACGGCCGGTGGCTCTACGCCACCGGACCGGTCGCGATCCGTCGCGGTCCGATCGTGACGTTGCCCGCGGCCGTGGACACGGCGATCAACGATCGTTACGTCCTGGCCGAGCGCACGTACGTCGTGCAGGTCGAGTGCGCCGTGTACGCGATCGAGACCACCGGCGCGTCGTGCTGCGATGGCGGCAGCGGCGGAGACGGTGGAGACGGCAACTTCCTCGAGCTGGAGAACTGATGATCCGCGTCACGCCCGACGGTTCCAAGCGTCGCGAGTTCGCTCGCTGGGCGGTGCGGCATCGTGTCAACACGGTCACGTCCGTCACGTTCAGCGTGCCGGACGATCTGTTCCCGGAGATCCCCGACGAGCTGCTCGTTGGGGCTCGGGTCGACGGCCAGCCGTACGTCACTCCGCTCTCGCCGCTCTCCGGTGCGGGCGAGCCCGACGACGAATCCGATGGTGCCATCGTCGACTCGGACGCGGCGGACACGCCCAACGACCCCGGCGACGACGCCTCCACGATCGAACCCGAGCCTCCCGCCGGATCCGAGCCCGGCCCCGGCTCCGAGGCGCCGTCAGAGCCCGAATCGTCGGAGCCGCCGAGCACGCCCGACATCGAGCCGTCTCCGTTCCCGTCCCCGTTCACCGTGCCGGCGCTCGCGCCGGCGCCCGAATCCAACCCCACCACCACCGCCCCGGTCTCCGGGGTCGTCCCCTTCTGAGGAGGCAGCTATGCCCAGTCCCAAGCTCGCTGAGGGCGGTGTCGTTCGGCTCACCCGGGTCGACCAGTGCGGCCGCCCGGTGGAAGGCGAGGACAACGCCATCGCGTCGGAGTGCTGGGCATCCGTCCAGATGACGCCGAATGTGAACACGGGTAACGACATCGAGATGCTCGGCATGAACGGCCGCTCCTGCGCCTTCAAGCGAGCGTGCCCGGACTTCCGCGGCTTCGACGTCACCGCCCAGTTCTGGGAGGCGTCGCCCGAGCAGGTCGAGCTCCTCACCGGCAATCCGGTGGTGTTCGATCACGACGGCAACCCGGTCGGCTGGGACGACTGCCAGGTGCCGTGTTCGTCCGGCTTCGGTCTCGAGCTGTGGCAGGACATCCTCGGCGAGGAGTGCGCCGAGGACGCCGAGGGCCAGTGGTTCTACTGGCTCATGCCGTGGCTCACGGGCGGCATGCTCGGTGACCTCACCGTCTCGAACACCGGCCTCCAGTTCACCGTGACGGCGAACACCCGGCCGAAGTCCCAGTGGTTCCTCGGCCCCTGGGATGTCATCGCCCAGGATGACCTCCAGACCCCGGGGCCCCTCCTCACGCCGCTCGGTGCGAACTGCCACCGCCGTGCGCTCATCACCACGATCGCACCGCCCACCGTGGACGAGGGCGGTTACATCACGGTCCCGCCCGTGGTCGTCTCCTGATCCTGGAGAGGAGCGTGCGTGACCGACGCACCGTGCGAGCCTTGGCCGATCGACACCACGTGCTGGTCGCTGCCCACCGAGCCGGCGCCGGAGGTCATTGACCACTGGCGTCGCGTGGCCTCTCAGGTCCTCTGGAGCCTGTCGGGACGGCGGTGGGGGCTCTGCACGGAGACGGTGCGCCCGTGCCGTCGAGCGTGCACGGACGGCCTGATCGCAGGACTACGTCCCGGCGAGTACATGCGGCCGTACACGTTCGGCGGTGAGTGGCGGAACGCGCTGGTCGCCTGCGGCTGCGCCAACACGTGCGGGTGCCAGTCGTTGTGCGAGGTCGACCTCCCGGGTCCCGTGGACTCCGTGACCGCCGTCCTCCTGGACGGAGCGGTCGTCGACCCCGACGACTACTTCATCCGCGGGAACAAGCTGGCGCGTCGAGGCGATGGCTGCTGGCCCACGTGCCAGGACCTGTCCGCGCCGGACGATGCGGAGGGCGCGTTCACGGTCACCTATCGTCGCGGGTTGGCGCTCACGCCGGCCGCCATTGCCGCGAACTCGGAACTGACCGAGGAGCTGCTGCGCGCGTGCATCCCCGACTGCGAGTGCGCCCTCCCGCGACGCATCGTCAGCCAAGCGATGCAGGGACTCGACACCGAGTACGTCAACCCGCAGGACTTCATCAGCGGCGGGAAGACCGGGCTGTACCTGACCGACCTCTGGCTCGAGGCGGTCAACCCGTACGGGTTGCGTGCGCCGTCGCGCGTGTACGGCCCAGACGTTCCTCGAGGAGGGTGACAGCGTGCGTGACGTGACGGGCGTCGATGAGGCGGCACAGCACCTGCTGAGCTGCGTGACCGAGTCGCTGAACGCGACCGCGGCCGAGCTGGAGAACGTCCGACTGGGCGCACCGTGCCGTGCGTGCGTGGTCCCCGGCGAGGTCATCCACGTCTGCCCGCCGGCGTGCGGGCACCGGAACGCGACGCACGCTCCCGGGCAGCTCACTGTGTCGCTGGTTCGCATGGGACCGTACACGACGTTCCCGTCGATCGCGAGCAATATCGACGTGTCGTGCGAGCCCACCGGGTACGCGGCCGAGCTGCTCGTGACGTTGCTTCGATGCGCCCCCTCGTCGTCACAGGCCGGACCACCGGCGTGCGACAAGCTCGCCGACACGGCGCAGCTGGTGCACATCGACGCCGTGTCGATCCATCGAGTGCTCAAGTGCTGCGTCCCGACTCGCCCCGGCCGAACCCGCAAGACGAAGGTCGCACCGACTGGGCACCGCGTCATCGGCCCAGCGGGCGGGTGCGTCGGTAACGAGGTCCGGGTCGTGATCGACCTGGGCGGCCTGTGCCCGTGCGAGGCGGCGTCGTGACCGGGTTCAAGCTCGATGCTGGCGCAATCGCTGCGATGCTTGCGGAGAACGGCGTCGTCGGCAAGGAGATGCGCCGACTCGCGAACGACACGCTCGCTCTCGGCACCGTGTATGCACCGGTCGACACGGGCCGCTTGAGCGGCAGTGGCGTCGTACGACGGATGCCGGACGTCCCAGGTGGGTACGACGTGGCCTTCCCGGTGCACTACGCCATCTACGTGCACCAGGGCACGAGGCGCATGCGAGGTCGCCCCTTCTTGAACCGAGCGCTCCGTCAGGTCATTGCGACGTGAACTCGACGGATACCCTGCTTGCATGGCCCAGCGATCGTTCACGATCTACGAGGAGCCGCACGTCGCCGACGTCGGCACCGTGCAGTTGCGATTCGTACCCGAGTCGACGTCCGACATGCTGCTCGAGGCGTGGCGGCAGCTCGACATGGACGTCCCCGGTCGTACGCCGACGAGCGAGGGCGACGAGGGCGGCCGTGCGGTCTCCGCGATCGAGCGTGAGCACGTCGCGACGGTCGGTCTTCGCGCGTTCGTTCGCGCGTTCCTCTACGACGAGGAGTCGCGTGCCGCGTTCGACGGGACCACGTTCCCGAGCCGTGTCTACGTGCAGCTCCAGCGCTGGCTCCTGGAGGTGTACAGCGGCCTCCCTACTGGACCGTCGAGCGGCTCCTCGGATACGTCGCAGCCCGCGACGTCGTCCGACGACTCGACGGACAGCACCTCCGGCGCGGCGTAGACCTGCTGGCGCTTCGCGCCGACCGGTTCCTGCACGTTATCGAGTCGCTCTACCTCGACGCGGCGAAGGACGACGCGGACCTCGCACGTCGTACGGCGCAGCTGCACCAACCGCCCGTCGCTGCGCGACCACGACCCGGCCGAGGCCCTGGCGCCCGGCGCCCGGGAAGTCGTCAACGAGGCATCACCCGAGCGGAAGCCGAGGCGCTCGCTGCGCAAGCGGATGCGTACGACACGGAGATGACCGCCGGGAGGTGAACCGTGGATGACGTCGTAGGCTCCGCACGGGTCACCATCTCGCCCGACATGAGCGGGTTCGAGGGTACGGTCACGAGCGGAGTCACCGCCGCGATCACGAGCGCCGACAAGTTCATCACCGGCAATCTCACGGCGGCGTTCGACGCGGTCAACACGCAGCTCACGCTTGACTTTGACACCGCCCCGGCGACCGCCGCGGTCGAGCGAGCGCTCGACGGAGCCAACGGAACGATCCCGGTCAATGCGGACACGGCGGGAGTCGCCAGCGCGGTCGACGCGGCGCTCAAGAACATCCCGAGCACGAGCGTCGACGTCGATGCGGACACGTCTCCGGCCAAGTCGTCCATCGACGGGATGCGGCGTGACGAGTCGACGAAGCCCGTCACCCTCCCGGTCGGGATCGCGAGCGGGTCCGCCGAGCAGGAGATCGCGCGGGTCTCCAACGCGGTCCGCGGGCTGTCCCGTGATGAGGCGTCGATCGTCATCCGCGCGAACGTCGACGCCGCTACCCGAGGGCTCTCCGATCTCCAGCGCCAACTCGCCGATCCGAGGCTGACGGAGACCGAGCTCCGCGTGCTGCTCGATCAGCACGGCGCAACGTCCGCGGCGATCGCGAACATGCAGTCAAGCCTCAACGACCTCGGCGGCACAGCCGAGGACGTGTTCACTGGTGCGACGGCGGCGACCGAAGGGTGGCGCACTGCGCTTGGTGCGGTAGCGTCGTTGGCAGCGGGAGCGCTGGCGAGCTCATTCGTCCAGACCGGCATCGCGTACAACACGCTGGTGCAGACGTCGCAAGCGTCGTTCACGGCGGTCTTGGGCTCGGCCGAAGCCGCACGTGCGCAGCTGCAAGAGGTCGTTGACTTCGGCAAGACGAGCCCCTTCCCGCGGCAGACGTGGATTCAGGCTACCCAGACGATGCTCGCCTTCGGGTTCGCGAGCGAGGACATCGTCCCGACGCTATCGGCGATCCAAGATGCGGCGGCGGCGGCGGGCGGTGGAGCCGAAGACATCTCGGAGATTGCCCGCATCCTCTCGATCGTCCAGTCGACCGGCAAGATCACCACCGAGACGCTGAACCAACTCGGCGAGCGTGGCATCAACGCGGCCAAGATCATGGCGACGCAGTTCGGCGTCACCGAGGGCGAGATCCGTTCGTCGATCACGGACGGCTCTATTAGCGCCGAGGATGCGCTCGACGCGCTAACGACCGGCATGACCGAGATGTTCGGAGGTGCCGCCGAGAATGTACGCACGACCTGGGCAGGTGCGACCGACCGGGTGAAGGGCGCCATCCGCGACATCTCCTCCGCGATCGTGACGCCGATCGTCGACCCCGCCGGTGGCGGCCTGGGCGTCGAGCTGGCGAACAAGTTGGCCGACACGTTGCGCGGCATCGAACGTGACGTGGTCCCCGGACTGAAGGACTCGGCCGAACGCGCAGTGCAAGCCCTCGTGGGTATGGCCGAAGCCGGCTTGCCGTTGCTCGTGACCGGTCTCAAGGCGATCGGCCCGCTGCTCGGCGGCACGACGACGCTGATGCTCGGACTTCAACCGGTCGTCGAAGCTATCGCTTGGGCGATCGAACTGATTCCCGAACCGTTGATCTCGGCCGCTGCGGCGATGATCACGATGAACAAGGCGATGTCAACGTTCAACACCGTGTCGAAGCTCATCACGAAGTTGAACATCGTCTCGGTCTTCAGCGGGGTCGCAAGCAACGCCACCGCCGCCGCCGGCGGGGTCGACGCGGCGGCGG
>WBZU01002999.1_pt1 | contig 11316 bp, 9 predicted proteins | sample 5204311 | NCBI WGS metagenome assembly WBZU01 (sample SAMN12344359, study PRJNA552823) | activated sludge metagenome | biome: Activated sludge suspended growth; feature: Nitrification reactor; material: Wastewater; isolation source: activated sludge from nitrification reactor of wastewater treatment... | reverse complement strand
GCTGATTCCGGCTTACGCGAGCGGCCTGGCGGGTGTCGCACGTTCAATGCCGACGAGTTGTGCGGTCGACCGCGTCGCCGAGGCGCTCGGAATTCCTTGCTACGAAACACCGACCGGCTGGAAGTACTTTGGGTCACTGCTCGATGCTGGCCGGTGCACCCTGTGCGGCGAAGAGAGCGCGGGTACCGGCTCCAATCATGTGCGCGAGAAGGATGGCCTGTGGGCGGTACTCTACTGGCTCAACATTCTGGCCGTGCGCGACCTGCCTGCCGACGTGGTTGTTCGTGAACACTGGCGACGCTTCGGGCGCAATGTCTACTCCCGCCACGATTACGAAGGCATCGAAATTGCACAAGGTGATCGCCTGATGAATGAGTTGCGGGCTCGTCTCTCGCAACTGCCGGGTTCGGAGTACGGAGGCCTGCGCATCGCGGCCGCCGATGATTTCGCCTATGTCGATCCAGTCGATGGCTCACGTTCGGAGCGTCAGGGTATCCGCATCCTGCTCGACGATGGTTCGCGGGCGGTATTTCGCTTGTCGGGTACAGGCACCGAGGGAGCCACCTTGCGCGTCTATCTCGAACGTTTTATCGCCGACCCCGGCGAACACGAAATTCCTACTCAGGAGGCATTGGCGCCACTGGTCGGCCTGGCCGACGCGGTGGCACGGATTGCCGCGATCACGGGCAGAAAAGAGCCGGATGTAATCAGTTAGTTGATGTGAAAGTCGCGTCAGCGACTCACGAATCTCCCCTCCCCTTGCAGTGGAGAGGTCGGGAAGAAGGAAATGGTCATGACTTTCATGATTGGGGTGTACCCGGAGAAGTCATGGCCGTCAGAACCGGCTACGCAGCAAAGAATGGGTGACGAGCGCCACCTGATGCGATGAATCAATTTCAGAAGGGGATAGCAAAATGGTTGACAGAAAGACATTCCAGTTGCCACGCAAGGCGATTGCCCTGGTCCTTGCTGGTGGACGCGGCAGCCGGTTGCACGAACTGACGGATCGCCGTGCCAAGCCGGCGGTCCATTTCGGCGGCAAGTTCCGGATCATTGACTTCGCCTTGTCCAACTGCGTCAACTCGCAGATCAGGCGAATTGGCGTGGTCACCCAATACAAGTCACACAGCCTCTTGCGCCACCTGCAGCGCGGCTGGAACTTCCTGCATGGTGAGGTTAACGAGTTCGTCGACCTGCTTCCGGCACAGCAGCGTATCGACGAAGAATCCTGGTATCGGGGTACCGCCGACGCGGTGTACCAGAACATCGACATCCTCGAGACCTATCGGCCCAAACCCGAGTTCGTCGTGATCCTGGCGGGCGACCATGTTTACAAAATGAACTACGCCGTGATGCTGGTTGACCATGTCGAGAGCGGTGCCGAGTGTACGGTGGCCTGTATCGAAGTCCCGCGTCACGAAGCCAGTGGCTTCGGGGTCATGGACGTCGATGAAAACGGCATGATCACCGACTTTGTCGAGAAGCCTGCCGACCCACCGGCGATGCCGGGCAAGCCCGATATGTCGTTGTGCAGCATGGGGGTTTACGTATTCAATGCTCAATACCTGTATACCGAACTGGCGCGCGACATCAACGACCCAGCCTCTGACCACGATTTCGGCAAGAACATCATTCCGCATGCCGTGAAGAACCGCGTGGCCGCAGCACACTCCTTCTCACGCAGTTGCATCGTCGCCCCGGACGAGCAGTTCAGAGAGTATTATTGGCGTGACGCAGGGACGATCGATTCCTACTGGGATGCGAACATCGATCTCACTGCGACGGTACCGGCGCTGAATCTCTACGACCGCAACTGGCCAGTGTGGACTTATCAACAACAATTCCCCCCCGCCAAGTTCGTGCACAACCATCTCGACCGGCGCGGTAATGCCATCGAGTCTTCGGTCTCCAGCGGCTGTATCGTTTCCGGAGAAGTCAACCGATCGCTGCTGTTCTCCGGTTGCCGTGTTCATTCCTATTCACGGGTCAATCTATCGGTTATTCTTCCCGATTCGACGATCGGCACCCGGGCCCGCCTCAGCCACTGCGTCGTGGACAGCGATTGCAATATCCCGGCGAACATGGTGATCGGAGAAGACCCGGTTGAAGATGCGCGTCGCTTCCGCCGTACCGAGAACGGCATCACGCTGATTACCCGGAAAATGCTCGAACAGCTCACCTGATCAGGAAATCAAGTCCCTCTTGCGCATCCTGCACGTTGCCGCCGAAATCTATCCGCTGGTCAAGACCGGCGGCCTTGCTGACGTCGTCGCTGCCTTGCCCGTCGCGCTTGCAGCACGCGGTCTGGATGTCCGCGTGCTGTTGCCCGGAATGCCGGCGATTCTCAACGGCGTCAGCGACCAGAAGCCACTGATCCGCCTCGGACCAGCGTTCGGGGCGGCGGTCATCACGCTGCGACTGGGTCGTCTTCCGGACAGCGGCTTGCTGGCATACGTCATCGACGCCCCCTTCCTTTACCGGCGTGATGGCGATCCGTATCTCGGACCAGACGGTCGCGACTGGAATGACAATCATCGGCGCTATGCTCTCCTCGGCTGGATTGCAGCGCATCTGGCTGCCGGCGAGCTGGACGAATCCTGGCAGCCGGAGGTGGTTCATGCGCACGACTGGCACGCGGGTCTGGCGCCGGCCTATATTGCGCAGAACCCGGCGCTGAATACCGCAACGGTGTTCACGATTCACAACCTTGCATTCCGTGGGCTATTTCCTCTCGACCACCATACGGACCTCGGCTTGCTGATTACCGGTGCCGATCAAAGCGCACTCGAATTTTATGGACACCTGTCGTTCATGAAATCGGCACTCGTGCACGCCAAGCGAGTGAATACGGTCAGCCCGACCTATGCCCATGAGATCTGTACGCCAAAGCACGGTTGGGGTCTGGATGGGCTACTACGTGATCGTGGCGGGCATCTGTCGGGTATTCTCAATGGGGTGGATTATTCGGTATGGGATCCGACCAAAGACCCGGCGCTACCCAAGGGCTACAGTGCCGACAAGCTGCGAGGCAAAAAGGTTTGCAAACTCAAGCTGCAAGCTGAAATGGGCTTTGCGGTTCGGGGGAAAACGCCTTTATTCGCCGTAGTCAGTCGACTGACATCGCAGAAAGGCATGGATCTGGTCCTCGCGTGCTTGCACGAACTGCGAACCGAGGGCGGACAACTGGTCGTGATCGGCAGTGGCGAAGCGGAAATCGAAGCAGGTTTCAGGACCGCAGCGGCGGCACATCCCCATACCGTATCGGTACATCTCGGCTATGATGAAGCGCTGGCGCATCGCATCATCGCCGCGGCCGACGTTCTCCTGGTTCCATCGCGTTTCGAGCCGTGCGGCCTGACCCAGTTGTATGCCCTGCGCTATGGCACCCTGCCGCTGGTGCGGCGAGTTGGCGGCCTGGCCGATACCGTCACGGATGCCACGCCGGGCAACCTCAAGGACGGCACAGCCAACGGTTTCGTCTTTGACGATCCCAGCAGTCGCGCCTTGGCCAATTGCCTGAGCGAGGCCTGTGCGCTCTACCGCGACCACCCGTCGACGTGGCACCAGTTGCAACGGCGCGGCATGGCGCAGGATTTCTCCTGGGCCGATTCGGCTGCACGCTATGAGGCGCTGTACCGGAGTATCTGAACAACCGGGTATCCGAGCGTCTTCAACTGACCGGCGCCATGCCCTGCGTGATGGGCATGCCGGTCGCTTCCGGAAACAAGCTCCCACAGGAGAATCTCGTGTCCCTTGATCATTGCCTGATTCGACCCTTCGCCGGCCTGCGTCCGCGCCGCGCAGACGCTGCCGCAGTCGCTGCACCACCTTACGATGTTCTCTCCAGCACCGAGGCCCGGCAAGCGGTAATCGGCAAGCCGCTGTCCTTTCTGCATGTCTCCAGAGCGGAAATCGATCTGCCACCGGAGGTCGATCACTATTCGCCAGAGGTGTATGCCAGGTCGGCCGAAAATTTTCAGCGGATGATCGATGATGGGGTGCTTTGCCGTGATCCACGCACCTGTTATTACGCCTATCGGCTGATCATGGGCGAGCACGTTCAGACCGGGCTGGTCGCCGCCGCGTCGGTTGCTGCCTACGACAGTCACCGTATCCGCAGACACGAGTTTACGAGGCCGGACAAGGAAGATGACCGGGTACGCCAGATCGAGGCGCTGAATGCGCAGACCGGACCAGTGCTGCTCGCTCACCCGGACAGCGTCAAGGCAGCGCAACTGCTCGCGCTCGCGACCGACAGCCCACCGATTGCCGACTTGACCGCTGACGATGGCATCAGGCATACGCTGTGGGCGATTGACGACCTCGCCAGCATTGCACGCATCGGCGCGGTGTTTGGCGCCATGCCCAATCTCTACATCGCCGATGGTCACCATCGCTCGGCGGCGGCCGCGCGGGTTGCGGCAATTCGGCGTCACCAGAACCATGCATCCGACAGTGCCGAGTTCTTTCTCTCGGTGATCTTTCCGGCTTCACAGATGCTGATCATGGATTACAACCGGGTGGTACGGGACCTCAACGGTTTGACTGAGGAAGCCTTTCTGGTAGCGGTCAGCAAATGCTACGCTGTCAGCGCGTCCAGAACGCCGGTCAAACCCGAACGTCGCGGCGTTTGCGGCATGTACCTCGGTGGCCGGTGGTATCGGCTGGAGATTCGATCCGGGCTGATTCCCGTCTCGGACCCGGTGCGCCAGCTCGACGTCTCGGTACTTGCCGAGCAAATTCTCGATCCGTTGCTCGGGATCACCGACCTGCGCCGAGACACCCGTATCGACTTTGTCGGCGGCATGCGTGGCCTGTCCGAACTCGAACGGCGGGTGAACAGCGGCGAAATGGCCGTCGCCTTTGCCATGTATCCGACGCAGATGGCCGATCTGATGACCGTTGCCGACGCCGGCCAGGTCATGCCACCCAAGTCGACCTGGTTTGAACCGAAGCTTGCTGACGGACTGGTATCGTATCTACTCGATCCGGATTAGGCCAACCGGCAAGGCCTTAATCTTGCGTCCGAAGAATGTATCGCTTCTGCTGAAATCCGGGAAGGCTCCACCATGTTGATGCAGCACTATCTGACCTCACTGTTCGAACCCAAATCGGTCGCCGTGATCGGCGCGTCAGATCGGGAGAAATCGGTCGGCAACATCATTTTCAAGAATATCCTGCATTCGCGCTACCGGGGACAGGTCTACGCGGTCAATCCCCAGCACGAAACGATTCAGGGCCAACCCGCGTACAAATCGGTCGAACGGATCGGCGGCCGCATCGATCTGGCGATCATCGCCACCCGACCACAGACCGTCCCCCGCATCATGGAGCAATGTGGGCGTTGTGGCGTGCGTAATACGATCGTCATCGCTTCCGGCTTTTCCGAGGCCGGCAGCAGCGGTGCGGCATTGGAGCGCAAGGTGGTGGAAATCGCACGTAGCTACAACGTGCGAATTCTGGGACCGAACTGCCTGGGAGTCATTCGCCCTGACATCGGTCTGAACGCAACCTTTACCAGGGTGAGCGCCGAGCTTGGTGATCTGGCTCTGGTTGCACAGTCCGGCGCCATGTGTTCAGCAGTCCTGGATTGGGCCGAGACGAGTCGGATCGGATTCTCTTCGGTGATTTCCCTGGGCGTGACCGTGGACGTCGATTTCGGCGAGATTCTCGATTATCTGATCTATGACGACAAAACGCGTTACATCCTGATGTACGTCGAAGGTATCCGCAACGCCCGACGTTTCATGAGCGCTCTACGCTCGGCGGCCCGGATCAAGCCGATCATCCTCCTGAAAGCGGGACGGCACGAACTGGGAGCGCAGGCAGCGGTCGCGCATTCCGGCATGGCCGCGGTTCCCGACGCCGTATTCGACGCTGCGCTGCGCCGTACCGGGGCGGTGCGCGTACAGAATATCGGACAGCTGTTCTATGCGGCCAGGGCCCTGTCGTCGAAGTTCCATCCTCGCGGCGACCGTCTGGCGATCGTCACCAACGGCGGCGGTCCGGGCGCTGTCGCGGCCGACCGTGCCGGCGATCTGGGCATTCCGCTCGCCAGCCTGTCGCCTGAAACCTGCAACAAGCTGAAACAGATCCTGCCCGCTGATTGCTCTTACCTCAACCCGATCGACATCGGTGGCGACGCCACACCCGAGCGCTATCGTGAAACAATTCTGGCGGTGGCCGTCGACGAGAATGTGGACAGCACGCTGGTGATGCTCTCGCCACAGGCGATGACCGAGCCGATGGAAGTCGCCCAGGCGATCATCGATGTTGCCGAGGAGGTCAGCCTGACCATCTCCTGCTGCTGGATGGGTGGTCGGCAGGTTGCCGAAGCCCGCCGACTGCTGGAAGAGGCAGGGATTCCAGTGTTCCGTACGCCCGAAACGGTGATTGAACTGTTCCACACGATTTCCAAGTACTTCCGTAACCAGAAACTGCTCTTGCAGACGCCTGGCCCGACCCGCCAGTCCGGGCTGACCGGCGAGCGCGGCGGCCGCATGCTGATCGAGACCCTGTTGGGCGAGCGCCGCAAGGTCTTGTCGGAGATGGAATCGAAGGCCATTCTGCGCACTTTCAACGTCCCCGTCGCACAAACGATGATGGCACGCAGCGCCAGTGAAGCGCTTTTTGTCGCCGAGCAAATCGGCTTTCCGGTCGCCATGAAGGTCGATTCTCCGGATCTGACGCGCAAGTCGGAAGCCGGCGGTGTGCGCCTGAACATTGCCAATACCCAAGCCGTGTGGAACGCGTACCACGACATCATCAACACGGTGCAACTGCGTTACCCGGAGGCAGTGGTGAATGGGGTCTCGATCGAACCTTACCTTTCGCGGCCGCATGGTCGCGAATTGATGATCGGGGTATTTCGTGATCCGCTTTTCGGTCCGCTGATCTGTTTTGGCGCGGGTGGCTTCGACGCCGAGATCTTCAACGAGCGTTCGCTGGCGATTCCACCCTTGAACCGCTTCCTCGCCAGGGATCTGATCGAGTCGAATGGCGCATCGAGGATGCTCGGAAAGTTCCACAGCCATCCGGCGGTCAAGTACGATGCGCTGGAGGAGGTACTGGTGTGCATTTCCGAGTTGGTCTGCGACCTGCCATGGATCAAGGAGCTTGATCTGAATCCACTGATCGTCGATGAACACGGGGCCATCGTGGTCGATGCCCGGATCGTCATCGACCACGCCCTCGGTACCGGTGGCGAGCGCTATGCGCACATGGCGATTCATCCTTACCCGGTGCACCTGATACAAAAGTGGCAGATGCCCAACGGCAGCACCGTCACCATTCGTCCAGTTCGCCCCGAAGATGCCGACCTGGAACGTGAATTCGTCAGGAACCTGTCCGAAGAATCACGATACTTCCGCTTCATGGAATCGATCCTCGAACTGCCGCTGCCGGTAATCGTACGCTTTACGCAGATCGACTACGATCGTGAGCTCGCGATGATCGCCACGACCATCGACGACACGGGTCGCGAGACGCAGATCGGCAGTGCCCGCTACGTCCTGACTCCGGACGGGGAGTCGGTGGAATTTGCCGTCGCCATCGACGACCAATGGCAGCAGTTCGGGCTGGGCCGCCGCCTGATCGCGGTATTGATCGACTGTGCCCGAAGCAAGGGCTATCGAGCCTTGGTCGGTGATCTGCTGGGGACCAACCACAAGATGCTGCGCATGATGCGAAAACTTGGCTTCACGATCCATCCACATCCGGAACTTCCGGGCGTGAAGCGCGCCATCAAGCCCCTGCACGGCTGAGACGACCCGCCCGGCCAGCGCTTTGCGGACTGGCATCAAATCTCTCGGTGATCAGCTTCCTCGCTGGCCGTCCCGAGTTCAAACACTTCGCTTTTGCTGGCCTGCCATCCACCACCCCGTGCAGCAAGGTATAGCCGCCCCGCCATTTCTGACCTCCGAAGGCCAGAGTCACCGTCTTGTCGTTGAGCCGAATGACCTTGCCACTGCGTTGTTGCTGATCGGTGAGGTGGGTGTTTGCACCCCCCCGAGCAAGCGCCACACGTGACTTTCACATTAACGGTCATGACTTTTCCAGGCACCCAGATCATGAAAGTCATGACCGTTTTCCTCTCCCCCAACCCTCGCTCCTCCGCGAGGGGGGAGGGGGAGGGAGGTTCGTGAGTCGCATACGCGACTTTCACATTAACGGTGCGCCATCGGCGACATCAGCAGGAGATGGAGGAATCTGTCGATCCCTCTGGCCAGCCAGACAAGCGATTGGTGGGTGATGGCGGCGTAGAGCTTGCCGGTGGCGATGCTGCGCTGAACGCGTGCGCGCTCGACAATCATCATGATCTGTTCGCGGTTGAGGTCGGTTGTCATGGGTTTCTTCCTTGAGTTTTCTCGGTCCCCGAGAGTGCAACGCTACTGTAATTGTTTGCCGATGCGCCGGCAAACGATCAATAATCAGCCAATGCATGAGAATATCTCTTCCATATGACTTACCGATTACCCCCTCTGAACTCGCTGCGTGCCTTCGAAGCGGCGGCTCGCCATCTCAGTTTCAAGGATGCCAGCGAGGAATTGGCGGTGACGCCCACCGCCATCAGCCACCAGATCAGGGGTCTTGAGGAATACCTCGGTTTTCCGCTCTTTCACCGCCTGACGCGCGCACTGGATCTGACGAGCCAAGGTCGGGCGATGCTGCCGAAGGTGCGTGAAGGCCTGGAATGCTTTGCCGCCGCGATCGAAAGCACGCGGCCGCATGAAGCCGCCGGGCGCCTGCTGATCACGACTCCGCCGGCTTTCGCCAGTCGGTGGCTGATTCGCCATTTGCCCGCTTTCACTGCCGAGCACCCGGAGATCCAGTTGCACATGGCCGCGTCGGTCGAGACGATCGATGCCCATGACGCCTTGGGCGTTTCGGGACTGGCCGGAGTCGATGTACGCGACGACGAAACCGAATTATTCATCCGTTTCGGGCGTGGTCATTACGACGGTTGCCGCGTCGACCGACTGTTCGTTCCGGCCTATGCGCTGGTATGCAGTCCGCGCCTGCTGTTCGGAATGCGGCCCTTGAGCGTGCCCTCCGATCTGCGGCGCCACAATCTTCTCCATGACGAGTCGATCATGGAACTGATGGACCGCCCGACCTGGGCCGAATGGCTGCAGGTTGCCGGAGTCAGTGGTGTCGATCCGAATGCCGGCACCCATTTCAGCGACTCGGGACTGGTTCATGCGGCGGTGATCGATGGCGTTGGTGTGGCCATCGCCTCTATTCCGTTGGTCGAAGCCGAGGTCGCTGCCGGGCGTCTGGTGATGCCCTTCGACATCATCATTCGCCGCACCCAGGCCTATTATCTGGTGGTGCCGGAAGCTGTTGCCGATCGCCCGATCGTTGATGTTTTTCGCAAGTGGTTGCTCAGCGAAGCCGCACAGGTTGCCCAGAAATAGCCGGACGGCCGTTCGAGCAGTACTCGAACGGCCGTCTGCCGGCAATGCGGGCGCGACAATTGCCGGCCGCCTGAATGTGAAAGTCGTGTCGGTGACTCAAGAATCTCTCCTTGCGGGAGAGAGAGACGGTCATGATCGCCATGATCGGGACTGGAAAGACATGACCGTTAGCTGTCGCTGGCGGCCCTACGCAGTGCCGGTCATCATCGGCGAATCGTCGTCACTCTGGGCAAGCCTGGCTGCGGACATCGCTTGGCCGGTTGCCAATTGGTGTACCTCGGCGCTCAACTCGATGACCCGTAGCGAGAGCTGCTCGATGTCGCGCCGGGTTGCCAGGAGAACGAAATCGAGAGGCCGGAGAAAGCGTTCCCTGACGACCTGTTCGCTGCGCTGAATGGCGGTATTGGCAGTGCTCATCAGTTCGGCCGATTTTTCCTCGATCTGTTGGCAGGCCTTCGGGGGCATGGCCTTGCTTTCACGAAGAAGCGTCTCGACGGCCCGGACACTGCTCCTGGCGGCCAGCGAATAAGCGCCCAGGCCGCCAAGCCATAGCTTGCGTGTCGCCTCCAGGGCCTTCAGCAGGACTTGCTGATTGCTGACCCGATCGGCCCATGCGCTAACTGTCTTGCTCATTTGTTTCTCCTTTGTCTGACTGCATTTGAAAGTTCCTGCAGTTGCCTTTGCAACCACTGCCGGTAAGTCTATCGGGAAGGTCTAGAGGAAACACACTAAAGGTTTGGGCATGCTGGGTGCGAACGAAAGTGTTGGGCGAGTCCCGCTCTGATCATTGTCAGCGACGTGAGCAAACGTAAGAAATTAGCGGAGAGTTGCGATAGAGTAGGGAACCCATCCCCGGAGAGAAGCCATGCCTAAGAACCTATCCCGGTAGGCCGACTGTCTAAGTATCCAGAATATTAGACGGAGGACCAGGAGATGGGACTGCTATGCAAGGATGATGGCTGGCGGATGCCGGACGAGTTATGGGAAAAGATGGAAAAGTGGCTGCCGCCGCGCAAGGCGCCCCCTCGGATGTCATTGTTCCCGGGTTCCGGATCGGGTGGCGATGAATGCCATCCTGCTGGTGCTGCGCACGGGGATGCCATGGAACGCGCTCAATGTTACCGGGATTGGTTCAAGCAGTTCGGCGCACCGGCGTTTTTCGGAGTGGCGGGATGCCGGGGTCTTCGAAGCCTTCTGGCGTGAGGCGCTGCCTGAATACGATCGGCTCAAGGGGATCGACGGGAATTGGCTGTCCCGGGATGGCGCGATGACCAAGGCCCCGCTGGGTGGGGAAAAGACGGGGCCCCAACCCGACGGATCGCAGCAAAAGCGGTGTCAAGCGTCGCTTGCTGACCAAAGCGAGTGGCGTTCCGTTGGCCATTGCGATGGATGGCGCCAACCGGAACGACATGAAGCGGGTGGCAGCTACCCTGGACAAACTGATGGTCAAACGGCCCCAGCCCACTGAGGAAAAGCCGCAGGGCCTGTGCAGGGACAAAGCCGATGACTTTGACGAGGTGTGGGAACGGGTGGAGGGATTGGGATTTACCGCTCATATCCGTGCCCACGGAGAGGAGCAGCGCGATATCCGTAAACTCGGTTATCGCGCCCGCCGTTGGGTGGTCGAGCGGACACACGGCTGGATCAATCGCTTTCGCGGATTGCTCGTGCCTTGGGAAAAGAAAGGCGAGTCCTATTGGGCAATATTGCACTTTGCCTGCGGCATTATCACCTGGCGAGCCGCAGACCTATTGGGATAAATTCTTAGTTTAGCCGTTCTCCGACCAGGCGCCGCCGCGAGGCCGCGTCTGGCTGTGCACCTTGGCTATCGATACAGGTGACAGCGCACCGTATGCGTGGCCGACAGCGTGCTCGTCCCAGGATAGCGTTCGCGACAGGT
>WBZU01002997.1_pt1 | contig 11323 bp, 8 predicted proteins | sample 5204311 | NCBI WGS metagenome assembly WBZU01 (sample SAMN12344359, study PRJNA552823) | activated sludge metagenome | biome: Activated sludge suspended growth; feature: Nitrification reactor; material: Wastewater; isolation source: activated sludge from nitrification reactor of wastewater treatment... | reverse complement strand
CGGCCCGACCAGAGCGGTGACCCGCTCCTTCATCTCGGCCGCGGCCTTGTTGGTGAAGGTGATGGCGAGGATCTCCGAAGGAACGGCCTGGCCGGTTCCGAGCAGGTGTGCGATCCGGCGTGTGAGCACGCGCGTCTTCCCCGAGCCGGCGCCGGCCACGACGAGGATCGGGCTGCCGCGATGTGTCACGGCTTCGGCCTGCTGGGGGTTGAGATCGGTAAGAAGGTCGTCCACTGGTCCCGAGTCTAGGCGGGGGTCACGACGCGCGGATGACCCCCACCATCCGCAACGACACGCTCGCCTTGGGAGCGTCCCCGGCGACCTTGAGGGCACGGTCGTCGCCGATGGTCACCACGACCAGATCCGTCGCAGAGCGCTTGGCCCGCACGTCGACGCTGCGCGCCGCCGGTCGTTGTCCGGCGCCCCAGATGGTCACACCGCCGGCCTTCTTCGCCCCCTTGGTCGTCACAGCCAGAACCACGGCCTGGGCATCAGCCGGCACCTTGCCGGTGAGGGTCTGGGGCTTGCCGGCCTTGACCGTGCCGAGATCCGCGGACGCCGGCCGCAGACGGCTCCCACCCTCCTGTGGAGAGGTGACCCATCCGCTCAGGGTGACGTTGACCGACGTCGGTGCGCCCGCGGTGTTCGTGAGACTGACCCGGCCATCGCCGCTGGCCGCGAAGACCGTCGCGGAACGGGTTCCCTTCACGACGTCCACGGCATCCGCCTTCGTCGTCGATCCTGGCGGGGTCACACGAACATGGCCAGTCGCAGAACCGGTCGTGTTCAAGGTCAGGACCGCGCCGGTGAGTCCCTTGGGCGGGTCGGGCAGCCTGAGTTCGGTGGAGCCCGAGGCAGGGATCTCGGCAGTGGCCACGACACTTCCGGGTACCGGCCGCCACGTCCCGGTCTTGGTGCCGGCCGCCGCGCCACTGGAGCGCGCGAAGTACCCGAGCACGTCCACGGCTACGCGGGCATGCCCGGCCACCGTGGCCAACCAGATCCGGCCGGTGTCCGACACCGGCACGATCGCGGTGGCTGCGCTCGAACCCTCCATCCCCAGCGACACCACGCGGGGACCGTTGGCTCCCGGCGCGCCGGAACCGGACAGCCACCCCGGCGCGTTGGACGCGTACGCCGTGACCCGCACAGCGACCGCTTGCACCCCCGTCTTCGGCAGCCCCTTCTTGCCCACGACCTTGATCGGCGTGCTGCGATCGTCACCGGACCACCTGCGTTGCTGCAGGTAGCAGCCGTTCTTGCCCTTCGTGCGGGAGTCGAACACCCGCACCGGCTTGACCGGCACGAATGCCGCAGACGGCTGCAGGGTCCGCGCGCTGCCCCCGACCCGCGTGACCGGGCAGGCGGTGTCCAGCACCGGGGTGCCGTCCCAGTAGGACGTCCGACCGGCCGCACCGTCCCAGGTCAGGGAGAAGTGCACATGGTCGCGATGACAGAAAGTGTCGTTACCGGACCCCTGCAGGGAGTAGCAGCCCTTCAATTCCGTCCAGCCACGGGCCGGATCGTAGGCGCGCCACATCTCGTCGCCCCAGCCGATGTACATGATGCCGAGTCGGCGCGCGTTGGCCGCCGGCGTCCCGTCCGGACCAGGCGCAGTCACCCAGTCCACGAACGCCTGGGCCTCCGCCTTCTCCGCCGGGTTGCGGAAGTCGACCATCCAGTCGACCGCCCGGCCTTCTTTGTGCTCGGAGATCGAGTCCTGGTCGCAGGCGCGAGTGATGCCGATGACCGCCTTGCCGTAGGTGTCGAGGAGCAACTGTCGCAGCATCATCGCCCCGGGCCGCGCCACCGGGTCGCAGGTGGTCATCCCCTCGTACTCGATGGGCGCGTCGAGCACCGCGGGATACGGCCGCTCGGGCGGCAGAACGGTCGTGGTCTGTTTCGCGGCGGCCACCGGGCTCACCACAGCGGCCAGGGCCACCGCGATCGCCGACAGCAGGGGAAGGATGCGTCGCACCCGTGGCACCCTGCCAGGGGCATCCGGGGCAGTCGGGCATGTCGCGCGGGGTGTCGGTCACGAAACGGTCACGACGGCGTGCGTTCAGCGGCTTGGGAGCGCCGCATTCCGGACGGTCGCCTTCACCGGACACTTGCCGTGGGGAGTGCACCCCCAACAACCTGAAGTGGTCGCCAGAAAGGGACATTCCGGTCATCCAGAGACCATTTGCGGTTCAAACCCGGCGCGAGTCAGGCGGCGCCAACCGCAAATGCCCGGGTCACCCTGTGTCGCGTACTGAACTGGTTGGAGCCCCTGGTCTCCCAACCAGTTCAGTACGCGACACACCGCAGGTCCCACCCACCTACAGCGTGTTACTGGTTGAGAAATGCGGATGCGGGCGGTTCCCCAACCAGTTCGGTCCGCGTCACTCCCACTCGATGGTGCCTGGGGGCTTGCTGGTGACGTCGAGCACCACCCGGTTCACCGCGGACACCTCGTTGGTGATCCGGGTGGAGATCGTGGCGATCACCTCGTGGGGCAGGCGTGACCAGTCGGCCGTCATGGCGTCCTCACTACTCACCGGCCGAAGAACCACCGGATGTCCGTAGGTACGCCCGTCGCCCTGCACGCCGACACTGCGCACGCCGGCCAGCAGCACCACGGGGAACTGCCACACCGAACGGTCGAGGCCCGCCGCCGTGAGTTCAGCGCGGGCGATGGCATCGGCACGCCGCAGTGTCTCGAGGTTCTCCTGCGTGACCTCACCCACGATCCGGATGGCCAGACCCGGCCCCGGGAAGGGGTGCCGCCAGACCATGTCGTCGGGCAACCCAAGGGCGGTGCCGACAGCACGCACCTCGTCCTTGAACAGATCCCGCAGCGGCTCGACCAGTTCGAACTCGAGGTCCTCGGGCAGCCCCCCGACGTTGTGGTGGCTCTTGATGTTCGCCGTGCCGGTCCCGCCACCGGACTCCACAACGTCCGGATACAGCGTGCCCTGCACGAGGAAACGCACATCGTCGCCGCCCTCTGCCACCACCTCGGACGCCGCGTCCTCGAACACGCGGATGAACTCCCGGCCGATGATCTTGCGCTTGCCCTCCGGGTCGGTCACCCCGGCCAACGCGTCGAGGAAGCGCTGGCGGGCGTCCACAACCACCAGGCGGGCCCCGGTGGCCGCCACGAAGTCCCGCTCGACCTGCTCGACCTCACCCTGCCGCAGCAGTCCATGATCGACGAACACACACGTCAACCGATCCCCGATCGCGCGCTGCACAAGCGCTGCGGCCACTGCGGAGTCCACCCCGCCGGACAGCCCACAGATCGCGCGACCGTCACCGATCTGCGCGGAGACTCCCGCGATCTGGGCGTCGATGACACCCTCGGTCGACCAGTTGGGGGTCAGACCTGCGATGTCGTACAGGAACCGCTGCAGGATCGCCTGTCCGTGGTCGGTGTGTGCCACCTCCGGGTGGAACTGCACCCCGGCCAGCGGCCGGTTGCGGTGCACGAAGGCCGCGACCGGAGTCGCCGCTGTGGTTGCCACGACGTCACAGTCGGCCGGCGCCTCCACCACGGCATCACCGTGGGACATCCATACCGACTGCTGCTCGGGCTGACCGGCGAAGAGCACAGACTCGGTGGCCTCGAGTGCAGTCCGCCCGTACTCGCGCAGGCCCGTCTTGTCGACCCGGCCGCCGAGACCTGCCGCCATCACCTGGAACCCGTAACAGATCCCGAACACCGGCACGTCGGCCTGCAGCAGTTCCTCGTCGAAGGCGGGTGCGTCGTCAACGTACACACTCGACGGACCTCCGGAGAGGATGATGGCCAGCGGCTGCTTCGCGAGGATCTGCTCAGCGCTCCAGGTGTGCGGGACCACCTCCGAGTACAGATGTGCCTCGCGGACGCGGCGCGCGATGAGTTGGGCGTACTGGGCGCCGAAGTCGACGACGAGGACGGGACGGGGCAGGTTCGCCATGCGCCAAGTCTAGGCGGCGGCCTCAGCCCTTCCGCGCCACCGCATGCGGGCTCACCGGCGGTGGGGTCAGCAGAGCACCTGTCACGGACTGGCGGTAGGTCCGCACCGCCACCGTCACCCAGGCGGCGAGCAGCAGGATGTACAGCGCGACCGCCACCACGGTGAACAGGGTCAGGCCGGTGTGGGCGGACAGTTGACTGGTCCCCGTGACGCAGGTTCCCACCGGGAAGGTGAACGACCACCAGGTCAACGCGAAGCCCATGTTTCGGTTGTGGGCACGCAGGGTCAGGGCCGCCGCCAGCGGCAGCCACAGGAGCATGAACCCCCACATCGGCACGCCGAAGACGACTGCGAAGGCATCCAGCGCCGTGGACAGTGGCGCAGGCACCGCGTCCTTGGCCGCTGTCCCGAGGGCGCCTGCAGCTGTGATCGACTGCCCGACCGGGCCGAGCACCATCCACAGGGTGGGCACCCGCGCGGACCCGGAGGTCCCGAAGTGTGCCAAGCGGCTCCAGATGAGCGTGATGATGACCAGCGAGGCCATCAGACTCATTCCGAACAGCGCGTAACACCCGAGGAGCATCGTCTCGCGGGCCTCGCCGGCCGGCGTGTGCGGGACGAGCAGCGCCCCCACGGCCGCCGAGACCATCGGCGGCACCACCGGCATGAGCCACCCCCCGAAGGCCCCGTCGTGGCGTACCTCGAGCGCCGTGAACAGCCGGAACGGCACCGCCACGGCGGTCACGAACCCGAGGGCCGTACCCACCGACCACAGCACCCAGGCGATACCGACCGCCAGGCCCTCGCCGATGTACTGCTGTCCCACGAGCAGGGTTGCCGCCGCCACGGCCATCAGGGCCATCGGCGGGGCGCCGAAGAACTGGATCGCGATGGGGTCGTCGGCCAGGTTCCGCAGGTTGTCCGGATGCTGCACCCAGTTCAGGGGCATGAAGACGAGCAGTGCCAGCAGCAGCACCACCGAGATTGTCCAGGCAGCGGTGGTGATGAACTGCGGAACCGCCACCGGCAGGGTGGCACCGGCGGAGGCGACGATGGCGGTGCCCATCACCGAGGCGAACCAGTTGGGCCCGATGAGGACCTTCCCCTCGATCGGCGATCCGAGCACGCCGAACCACCGCGAGATCCAGGACTGCTGTGGCGGCATGCGCACACGGTAGTGGACGACGACACTCGGATATATCCCCAGTAAGTACATCGGGATTGCCGTGTTACTGTTTCCTAGTTAGTAACTCGACAAACCTTTATTTGGAGGAAGTAATGGCAAGTCTGCGACGCAGGCTCGTTGGGGTGGCAGCGGCGGTCGCCGTGATGGGCTCGCTGGCGGCGTGCTCATCCGACGAGCCGCAGGAAGCAGCCGCGTCCGGCAGCCCGGCCAGCCAGGAGATCAAGACCGTACGGCTGGGGTTCTTCCCCAACCTGACCCACGCCCCCGCGCTGATCGGCCTGCAGGAGGGCTACTTCAAGGACGCCGTGAAGCCGCTCGGGCTCACTGTGACACCGACGGCCTTCAACGCGGGTCCCGACGCCGTGACGGCTCTGTTCGGTGACTCCCTGGACATCACCTACATCGGGCCTAACCCCACCATCAGTGCCTACACCCAGTCGAAGGGTGAGGCGGTCAAGGTGATCGCCGGCGCTGCCTCCGGCGGAGCGGCCCTGGTGGTCAGCGAGGACATCAACAGCTCCGCGGATCTCAAGGGCAAGACCCTGGCGACGCCGCAGTTGGGCAACACCCAGGACGTCGCGCTGCGCTACTGGCTCACGCAAGAGGGCCTGACCACGACCGTCGAGGGTGGCGGCGATGTCTCGATCAAGCCGCAGGCCAACGCCGACGGGCTGACCGCCTTTGGCGCAGGGCAGATTCAGGGTGCATGGGTGCCGGAGCCTTGGGTCTCCGAGTACGTGGCCAAGGGTGCAAAGGTCCTGGTCAACGAGAAGGACCTGTGGCCGGACGGCAAGTTCGTGACCACGAACATCCTGGTGCGCAGCGAGTTCCTCGCCGAGCACCCCGACGTCGTGCAGGCGGTACTGGACGCACACGTGCAGTCCCTGGAACAGATCGAGAAGGACCCGCAGGCATCGAAGGCCGACGTCAACGCTGCGCTGCAGAGCCTCACCGGTAGCCAGCTCGACTCCAAGATCATCGACAGCGCCTGGAAGCAGGTGGAGTTCACCGCGGACCCGTTGCCGGCCACATTGGTGACCTCGTCCCAGCACGCGGTCGAGGTCGGGTTGCTGGACCAGAGCGAGATCGACGCGGCCGGTGGACTGCCGGGAACGCTGTACGACCTCACCCTGATCAACAAGTCGCTGGCGAACGCCGGCCTGGACCAGGTGCAGCAGTGACCGTGACAGTCCAAGCCCCTGCGGAGACCGCGCTGCAAGTACGCGGCGTGACCAAGGTCTTCGACTCCCATGAGGGGCGCACGGCAGCGCTGCACGGCGTCGATCTCGACGTCCGGCGCGGCGAGTTCGTCACAGTCGTAGGCCACAGCGGCTGCGGCAAGACGACGCTGCTGAACATCGTCGCCGGCCTCGACACTCCCACCGCCGGGAGTGTCGAGGTCGGCGGGAAGTCAGCGCTGATGTTCCAGGACGCGACCCTGCTGCCCTGGCTGACCGCCCGGCAGAACGTGGAATTGGCCCTCAAACTGCGGGGCGTCCCCCGGAAGGAACGCGCTGCGCAGGCCGAGGAGTTCCTCTCTGTCGTCCGCCTCGGCGACGCCGGTTCCCGGCGGCCGCACGAGTTGTCCGGCGGGATGAAGCAGCGTGTGAACCTCGCACGCTGCCTGGCTCAGAACGCAGACCTCGTCCTCATGGACGAGCCGCTCGGGGCCCTCGACGCGATGACCCGCGACCTTCTCCACGACGAGATCGAGCGGGTCGTGCGCGAGCGGGACCTCACCGTCATGTTCGTGACCCACAACATGCGCGAAGCCGTGCGCCTCGGGGATCGCGTGATCCTCATGGCCTACGGCAAGATCGTCCACGAGCAGATCGTGGACCTCCCCCACCCGCGGATCATGGACTCCGCCGAGGTGGCCGAACGCGCCGGGGACCTCACCCGACGCCTGCATGAGGCGGCCTGACATGGCGACGACAGTTCTGACCCCCATAGTCGACGTCCTCCCGGAACCCGAGAAGGACAGCCCACTGTCGCGGATCTGGGCATGGAGCTGGCCCAAACTGCTTGCGATCGGCCTGGTGCTCGGCGCCTGGCAGATCGTGGTGTGGTCCGGCTGGCGGCCCGAGTACGTCCTGCCCGGACCGATCCCGACGCTGCAAGCGGTCTGGGAAATGATGGGCACCGATCGCTTCTGGAGCGCCATCGCCACGACGTTGACGCGCGCCGTGGCGGGCTTCGCACTGGCCCTGCTCATCGGAACCACCATCGGCGTGTTGGTGGCCCGGGTGCGTCCTCTGCGACTTGCCGTCGGAGCCCTGATCACCGGGCTGCAGACGATGCCGTCGATCTCGTGGTTCCCGCTGGCGATTCTGCTGTTCGGGATCAACGAGCAGGCGATCCTGTTCGTCGTGGTACTCGGTGCCGCGCCGAGCATCGCCAACGGCGTGATCTCAGGCATCGACCAGGTCCCGCCGGCGTTCTGGCGTTTGGGACGGGTCCTGGGCGCCGGGCCGTTCGCGATGTACCGCAACATCATCCTTCCTGCAGCACTGCCCGGCTACGTGAGCGGGCTGACCCAGGGGTGGGCATTCGCGTGGCGCTCACTGATGGCAGGTGAATTGCTCGTCATCATCGCCGAGCGACCGTCACTGGGCGCGCAACTGGAGTTTGCGCGGCAACTGGCGAAGGCCCCGCAACTGCTCGGCACGATGCTGGTGATCCTTGTGATCGGAATGCTCGTCGACGGGCTGTTCTCGTCGGCCTCGCGACGGATGCGTGAGCGTCGTGGCCTGGCGACCTGAGGCGGGACACGTGACCGTGCATGGTGGCATTCCCCGCAAGAAGCGGGACAATGCCTCCATGCAGATCTCAGCGCGGGTGGACTATGCGCTGCGGGCGATGACGGAGTTGGCCGTCGCGTACGACGAGGACCCCACCCGTCGCGAGAAGACTGAGGTGCTCGCGGCCCGGCAGGACATCCCGCCACGGTTCCTCGAGAGCATCTTGGGACAGTTGCGCAAGGCCGGGCTGATCCTCAGTCAGCGCGGCGCCGACGGCGGCTACCGCTTGGCGATGCCGCCCGACGAGATCACCGTCGCCGACATCATCCGGGTGCTCGATGGTCCGCTGGGAGCGGTGCGCAACGATGCGCCCGAGGCTGTGACCTACACCGGCCCCGCCGAGCACCTGCGGACCGTGTGGGTGGCCACCCGGGCAGCCATGCGGTCAGTCCTGGAGAAGACGACGCTTGCTGACGTGGTCGCCGGGCGCACCACCGACGAGATGGACGACCTGCTCGCCGTACCGGGGGCCTGGGACCGACGCTGACGCGCCTCAGCGCACCTCGACGATCGGAAGGCGCAGCGCACCCGGTGCAGAATCCGGAACAACAGGTTCCTTCGGTGCCACCGGGGCGATCCGCTGGTAGGGCTGGCCCATCTCCGGTCGCACGTCGGTCTCGCCCTTGTTGGGCCACATCGCCATGGCACGCTCGGCCTGGGCCGTGATGCTCAGCGACGGGTTCACGCCCAGGTTCGCCGAGATGGCGGCACCGTCCACGACGTGTATGCCGGGGTATCCGTAGACGCGGTGGTAGGGGTCGATCACGCCGGAGTCCGATGAGTCGCTGATCGCGCAGCCCCCGACGAAGTGCGCGGTCATGGGCGCACTGATCAGGTCACCGAGGTTGCCCCCAGGCAGACCGTCGATGCGCTTGCTCAGCAGACGAGCGGCCTCATTGCCCGCCGGGATCCAAGTCGGGTTCGGCTCGCCCTCACCCTGCTTGGATGTCAGCCGCCACCACCCGAAACGGCCCCGCTTACCGCTGACGGTCAGCGAGTTGTCGACCGACTGCATGACCAGCAGGATGATGCTGCGCTCGGACCATCCCCGCAGATCCATGAAGCGGATGGCCTCCGCACGGTGGGCGATCAAGGCCTTCAGCCAGGTCTTCCTGCGCGACTCACCGTCGATCTCGTCGGTGAGGACGGTCTGCAGTGCACCCATGACGTTGGAGCCCTTGCCGTACCGGACGGGTTCGATGTGGGTGTGCGGCTCAGGGTAGAAGCTCGACGTGATCGCCACGCCCTGCGTGTAGTCGCGGCTGCGGTCCTTCGCGATCGCCCCCAGCAGCGACTCCGAGTTGGAGCGTGACAGTCTGCCCAGTGCCGGGGACAGCTTCGGCAAACGGCCGGTGTCCTTCATCGCGTGCAGCAGGCGCTGCGTGTTGTACGCACCGGCGGCCATGATGACCTGCTTGGCGTAGATGCGGCGCCGACCCTTTCTGCGCGAATCAGTGCGCTTGACGTCGATCGCATAGCCCTCGCCGAACTGCTCAAGGCCGGTCACAGTTGTCATCGGCTGGATCTCGGCACCGGCTGCCTCAGCGAGGTACAGGTAGTTCTTGACCAGCGTGTTCTTCGCGTTGTGCCGGCAACCGGTCATGCACTCGCCACACTCGGTGCAGCCCGTGCGGGCCGGTCCGCGGCCTCCGAAGTACGGGTCGTCCTTGGTCACGCCCGCGCCGTCCCCGAAGTACACGCCCACAGGAGTCAGGGTGAACGTGTCACCCACACCCATCTCTTCGGCGACTGCCTTCAACTCGATGTCGGACGGGGTCATCGTCGGGTTCTGCACCACGCCGAGCATGCGCTTGGCCTGGTCGTAGAACGGCATCAGTTCCGACTGCCAGTCGGTGATGTGTGCCCACTGCTTGTCCTTGAAGAAGGGCTCCGGCGGGACGTACAGGGTGTTGGCGTAGACCAGCGATCCGCCGCCCACCCCGGCACCGGCCAGGATGATCGCATCGGGCAGCAGATGGATCCGCTGGATCCCGTAACAGCCGAGCGCCGGCGCCCACAGGAAGCGGTTGGTCCGCCAGGAGGTCTTCGGGAAGTCCCCGTCCTCGAAACGGCGCCCGGCCTCGATCACGAGGACCTTGTAGCCCTTCTCGGTGAGCCGCAGGGCCGACACCGAACCACCGAACCCGGATCCGATGATCACTACGTCGTAGTCGAACTGCTCCATCAGGACATCCCCATCTTCTTCATGGCAGAAAGCGACAGGGCCATGAAGTGGCCCCACTGCTCATCATTCATACCGAACTGCGGCGCGATCCGCACAAGGCGCTGCACGGCGACCGTCTGCGACTCGGTGTATTTCAGCAGACCCTCGGTGCCGTGCCGGCGGCCAATGCCGGAGGCACCCATGCCACCCATCGGCGCCGATGTCGTGCCCCACGCCGAGGCATAGCCCTCATTGATGTTCACCGTGCCCGCATGCAACCGGGCGGCGACCTTGCGGCCGTGCTTGGTGTCACGGGTCAGCACGGCGGCGTTCAATCCGTATTCGGTGTCGTTGGCGCGGTCGATGGCCTCTTCGTCGTTCTGCACCTTGTACAGGCTCACCACGGGTCCGAAGGTCTCCTGGATGCAGGCCCGCATGTCCCGCGTGACGTCCTCCAGCACGGTCGGCTCGTAGTACAGGGGACCGATGTCCGGGCGGGCCCGGCCACCGGCGAGGACCGTGGCACCCTTGGCCACCGCGTCATCAACGTGGCCCTGGACTGTGTCGAACTGCTTCTGGCTGATCAGCGATCCCATGTCCGAGCCCCACCCGACCCCGGGCTTAAGCGTCATGGCCTTGACCCGCGCCACGAAGGCCGCGACGAACTCGTCATAGACCTTCTCGTTGATGTACATCCGCTCCATCGAGATGCACAACTGGCCGGCGTTGCTGAAGCAGGCACGCACAGCGATCTCGCTGGCGCGCTCGACGTCCGCGTCGGCCAGAACCAGCATCGCGTTCTTCCCGCCGAGTTCCATCGAGCAGCCGATGAGGTGGCGCCCGCACTGCTCGGCGAGTTCACGGCCGACAGCGGTGGATCCGGTGAACATCAGGTAGTCGGAGTTCTCGACGATCAGCGGACCGAGCTTCGAGCCGGGGCCGACGACCACCTGCACGAGACCTTCCGGGATGCCCGCCTCGCGCAACAGCCGCACCGCCCACAGCGCGGTGAAGGCTGTCTGCGAGTCCGGCTTGAGCACGATGCCGTTACCGGCCAGCAATGCCGGGATGGCATCCGACACCGCCAGGGTCAGCGGATAGTTCCAGGGAGCGATGACGCCGACAACACCTTTGGCGTGCCGGATCTCGGAGACGGCGGTGAGCAACGGCAGGACACCCCGGTGCTTGACCGTCTTGAGCTTGGCCGGCGCCACACGCGCGTAGTGCCGGG
>WBZU01002995.1_pt1 | contig 11324 bp, 5 predicted proteins | sample 5204311 | NCBI WGS metagenome assembly WBZU01 (sample SAMN12344359, study PRJNA552823) | activated sludge metagenome | biome: Activated sludge suspended growth; feature: Nitrification reactor; material: Wastewater; isolation source: activated sludge from nitrification reactor of wastewater treatment... | reverse complement strand
GCCCCTGCATCGTCGATTGAAATGCCGCAAAACCCGCCATGGGAACGTGAGAAAACGATAGCTGACTCATGTTGTCGCTCCTGTTTCCTGCCCGGCTCCGTGCCTGGGTGGTAAATGCTTCGTTGCAGCTCCCTCGAAGATGTTCATGCATCTTGAAAAATATTTTCGTTGTTCATCTTTCTCGGGGAAAAGTCGCCTTCGGAATGGGCAAGTGGGTCGTCGAGCCCTCCGTGTCCAAAATCGTGTCCAGACATCAAAACCCGCTACGGTAATCAGCGGTCTTTCGAGGGATGGCGCCGGATCGTTCTGCGAAATGAAACCCGAATGGTTTCCGTCACTTCCAGCAGACGCGCCCGATCTGGGGCAGGCTCGATTCCCGGCGCCTCCATCAAAATTTGCCGCTCTACGTAGAGGGTTGCCCTCCGATCGTGTCCAAATCGTGTCCAGACCGATCAACAAGCGGGCGGGCTGGAACGTCGGCGAGGGGCATCGTCGATACCATTGGGCCACGCATGATTTTCTGCTTACGCGTGCCGGCGGTGTTTGGGTGGATATCCGTGGATTCCGCGTAGCTTGCAAAAACTTGCGCAACATGTTGGGATGTGTTGGGCTGGCGGCATGCATCGACGCGGCCGGCCGTGGTTTCTGCAATTTAACCAATTCCTCGCGTGTTTGTCGCTGGTCACGTCATTATGGGGATGTACGCCGGCGGTCACGTGGCAGGCGTTGCAGGCGCGAGGGCTGGATACGAAGGTCACGAATTCGTGTATTCGTCCGCCGCCGTTTGCGGGGCGCGGCGAGTTTTACGCTACGAACGAAACGACGCACGAAATGGTGTCCGATGAGGACGCCGAAGCATTTTGGAAAGCGGCGTATTCGGCGACGACGATTCATCGGTACGACCCGAATGCTCCGTCCGAGCCGGGACCGGGTTTGCCCTGGCCGTACCATCGCATGACGTGCGACGAGGTATCGTCGGGGAATGTGCCTGCATTGCCTAAGGGAATGAAAGAGATTCCCATATCGCGCGAAATGCGGGAAGCCCTGGTTTCCGTGTTGATCAAGCGCGAACTTCGCCAAGACCCCGTTGGCAATTGGATAAAGCGCGACAACCCCTCTCGGGTATTGCTGGGTCAAGTGATGATGACGCCGCCGAGGCTGGAGCAATATACCTCGGCAATCGACGAAGTCGGGCAAATGTTACGCGATGCCATTCGCAGCCATTTGCCGATGGTCCAACGCGCAGGAGCAGGCCCGGACGATGACAAAATCAGCATCATTGATACGAAAACCGGACAGGTCTTGGGGGGATTCGGGACGGGTTTGGGTTTGAGTCTGGCGCCGGGCGGAGTGTTGATTGCGGATGGATTGAAAGCGGGCGACAAGCCGAAACCCACGCGCGAATTCATGCTCGGCGAGGGTTTTGGCGAAATGGCCGGCGGCGGTCTGCAATTGGGGGTCGGCACGACAATGGGCGCGGGTGGAGCGGGTTTGTCGCTGACGGGTGGCGGCGCCGTCGTCGGCGTTCCGACCTGCACGGCCGGAGTGGCATTGGCCGCGAATGGGGCGGTGACGTTTCTTCATGGCGCGAACACGGTCCTTGTCGCACTTTGCCATTGGGAAGAATTGCCCGCGGCCCCCGAAGCAGCGGCAGCCTCGTCGATGGATACGCCACCCGCCGCGACAAACGCGAATACGCCACCGTCGACAGCAAACGGTGGCTCCGCGGTAAAACCGGCAATTACTACGGCGACACCTTCACCGGCACAAACGCCACCGAAAAACCCCGCGTCTGCGCCCATTGCGACACAAGCGAAACCGGCGCCGACAACTGCACCGCCGGCAATCATCGAAGCCCCTCCACCGGGCACGACGGTCATCCACAAATCAGCGTCGGGTTCCACGACATCCACGCGCCGAAGACTCGCTCCGGGCGAAAAGCCTCCGGCGGAAACGACCACGATTACGACGACCGAAGGCGGCGGGACGACGATTACGACGACGCGGGTGAGAGCCGAGCCGGCAAAACTGGAAGCAGGTGTGAGTGGCGGGCAACGAGCGGGTAAAGCGCACACATCGGCAGCAAAACGTAAAGCTCGGGAGACAGCCGGCGAAAATTGCCCCGGTTGTGGTGTGGAAATGACCGCCCCAACGCGCCGAACGAAAGGTGGAACAGTGCCTCCGAATGAAGCTCAAGGCGATCATATCTATCCCAAATCACGAGGCGGCGATGGGGCTACGGTAGAAGATCAACGAAATATTCGAGTTATATGCGCGACATGCAACAACAAGAAGAGCGACCGAGTTCCATGATGGATGAATTCGTAAAAATCGTATTTCCGTTGGAGATCGATGACGATGGATTCCCACCCATTGCGTCCGAATCTCTCAATGCACGGGCGGAAGAAGACGGTTTCATTCTCGACAATACCCCCTTCTTCGTAACTGGTATTGGATTAGGTGACCTGGTGCATGCTCACCCGATTCCAAATCAACCGGGAACATTCATGTTCGCAAACGTCTTGCGTTCTTCAGCTGCTAAGTCCATTTCAATCATCTTTCTTGCGCACGATATCGTGGAAGATGTTTTGCAAACCCTGAAAGCACGCGGATGTATTTGCGAGTATGGCGATTTCGGGGCTCGCGAACCATTACGGATGCTTGCGGTTTCCGTGCCGGCTTCGTGCGACTACAAGGCGATTGCCGAATACCTTGCCGAATTGGAAGAGCGCGAGCTGCTCAGTTATTCGGAGCTCGCGCTCTGAAAGACATTTCTCAAAGCCATGGTTGCTAAAGCAATCCATGCGCGAAAGGACGCAGACCCCACGCGCAACGCCCCCCCAACGTCGCGCGTTGGTCCTCAATGCACGCTCGGTGGAGCCGCTTCGATGGGCGCGGATTCACGCTTCGGCACCGCATACCGAGCGACCAATTCGTTTAATGAGGCGTACAGCTCCGTCGCAATGGCACGTTCGGCACCGTCGCCACCTTGATCGATAAGCCATGCCAAACCTTCGGCGACCGCGCCAAACGTCTGCACACACGCAGCCACCGCTTTCGCTCGCCGCGCATGCGGAGGTACGACCGTTTCACCATGACCAATCACCGTGGCCAACGCCTCCGTCGCCAACGCGATTTCATTGATCGCCGGCCCAAGCCCGAGCAAGGTCACATCCGCGGCACCTTGATCCGAGGCAACCAAGGCGACTTGTTTTCGACCGAAATCCACTTCCTCCTGATAACGCAACAACGTCTGCGCCACACCACCGCCAAGCAGCAACAAACCCTGTAATCGTTGCGCCGCATCGCGTTTGGCCGGGTCACTCGATTCTGCGTAAGCCTCCAACAAGCCATTGAGCTGTTTTTGCGCCCCATCCCAGCGCCGATCACACGCTCGGGCGCCTCCCGCTCCGAGGATCGTCACGAGCAATTGCTGAATGCTTCGATGCAAACGCACTTTGCTCATAACGAGCGGCCCGGCATCCCATAATGATTTGCTCGGATCCGCATACGCCGACGCATCGACCTGCGTCCATGGTTGCCCCTGCATCGTCGATTGAAATGCCGCAAAACCCGCCATGGGAACGTGAGAAAACGATAGCTGACTCATGTTGTCGCTCCTGTTTCCTGCCCGGCTCCGTGCCTGGGTGGTAAACGCTTCGTTGCAGCTCCCTCGAAGATGTTCATGCATCTTGAAAAATATCTTCGTTGTTCATTTTTCTCGGGCAATAGTCGGCTTTGGAATCGCCAAGGCACTCGCGAAGTCACCTTCGGAATGGACAAGGCGCTCGCGGAGTCGCCATTGGAATGGCCAAGGCACTGGCGAAGTCACCTTCGGAATAGACAAGGCGCTCGCGGAGTCGCCATTGGAATGGCCAAGGCACTGGCGAAGTCACCTTCGGAATGGACAAGGCGCTCGCGGAGGCACCTTTGGAACGCGCAAGGCACTCGCGGAGGCACCTTCGGAACGCGCAAGGCGCTCGCGGAGGCACCTTTGGAACGCGCAAGGCACTCGCGGAGGCACCTTCGGAATGGACAAGGCGGTCGAGGAGTGAGACTTGGCGCCATTGTGGGAAACGCCCTTGTTTGCCTCGTCTCGAGCTTGACGGTCTTGCGGTGATGGAATAGCTAATCGAAAGATGCGATGATGAACAAGATATTCGAATTGCAGCCGATGCCCCCTATTTCGCGCTGTGCTTTCCGCGTGGACGATCGACGGGTATACGCGTCATTGAGCGTGATCAGCTCCCTGTTTCTCGCAGCCTGCGGTCCGGCGACGTCCCCTCCGCCGGGGCATGCTGTGCGATCCGATGCCTCTGCTGTGGCATCATCCCCATCGGCGGCTCCCTCGGCAAGTATGGCTGCAACGACAACAACTGCGACGACTCCCAGCACCGACTCGGATATTCCACCAACGACGACGGCCGAAGCCGAAGACCCGGGGCCCGAGCTTCCGAAGGGGTTCGTTTATGTCGGCGAACGCGCGAGTACCCAATGCGGAGACTTACGTATCGAGAACCTTGCCGAGCCCAAATGGGCCGACTCCCGCTTCATCCGCGTGATGCGCGCGAACGGAACCCGCGTGTATGAAGCCCACGGGCGTGATATCAATTTCGGCACGAAAAAAGAGCCCGAAATGATGCGCGCTCGTTTGTCCGGGGAATTCTGCGGCGATCTGAACGGCGACGCAGTGCCCGAGCTCGTTTTCACGGAAAGCACGATGGGCGCCCATTGTTGTTATACACGTTATGTCGTATCCATGACCGAGCCGCCAAAGCGCTTGCTCATGTGGGAGAAGGGCGATGCCGGCACCCAAATCATGCCCGTGAAATACACCCCCGGCTCGCTCTGGCAGCTCGAAGATCGCCTCGTGTTTTGGCCACCCTTCAATGTCGACCAAGGCGATCCGGTTCTCTCTTATGCGTCCGCTCCACTCGTCCCGGTCATATTCTCGTTGGTCAACGGCGAGTTTGTCATGACGTCGCTCTCGTTCCCCGCCGCTTATAAAAAACAACGGGACGAACTACGCGCCGAGTGCGCGAAGCAAGGAGGAAGCGGCTGTGACACGGAAATCATCGAATGGATCGACGGTCTGGCCATCGGCGATTGGTCCAAAGAAAGCAAAAACATCCAAGACGAGGACTTCCGCGCGACGCTGAACCGGCTCGCGACACCGACCAAAACCGCGCTGGCCCGAGCTGTGGGCTCATTAAAAAGCCCTGTGTTCACGAATCCGAAACCTTGATGGCAACCCTGCAAGCGTTGCGACAATTTGCGGTAAGTGCCTTGACCCGTGCATTGCGTTGCTCATGCGACGGATATGCTTGACCGCGGACCCATGCATTTCGTGCGTGTTGCATGGGTCCGCAATGGTCATGATTACGCGGCGAGGTATTCGCGCAATCGACGCCGCCGTCCCAAGATTCCGGCAGCCAAAACGAAGAACACGCCGGCTGCGGACCCCTCGGTTTGACCTGTCGAAACCATTCGACAATTGCAAGCCGTCGATCCGGGAGGCGGCGCAACGGGTGAACCGCCGGCCCCGGCCATGCCGGCCTCGCCGCCCATTCCGGCCACGCCGCCCGTTCCAGCTGCACCGCCCATTCCAGCTGCACCGCCCATTCCGGCCGTGCCGCCTTGACCGCTGCCCGCCGCGCCGCCTTGACCTCCCATACCCATGACCGGGACGCACCATTGATTCATGGGATCGCATTCGTAGCCGGCCGAGCATTGGTTATTCGTCGTGCAGCTCGTGGCGCATTTGTTACCATTGCAAGCATACCCCGGTACGCATGGCATTTGCCCACCGGCGATACAGGTGCCCAGGCCGTCGCATTGCGAGGGATTGGTTTGCTCGGCGGCGCTGCACGATCCGGGGGCACACTCCGTGCCCATGGCGTATTTTTCACAAGCGCTCGCTCCGTTGCAAAAACCGGTTTGTCCGCACGAGCTTGGGAGTTGTCCGGCGCATTCATCGTCCGGGTCCATGCCCACTTTGATGCGCGTGCACACGCCGTCGCTGCCTTGGCCGGCTTTGGCGACCGTGCAGGCGACACAAGTCTCCTTGCAGGCCATATCGCAACAAACGCCGTCGACACAATGGCCGGATCCGCATTGGTTTGCCGCGGAGCACGGCGTTCCCAAGGTGCCCAAAGGTTGGCAGATCCCGGCGGAGCAGATATAACCGTTCACGCAATCATTGGCGGTTACGCAGGGATTTCGGCAAGCGCCGTTCGAGCAGGCATAAGGTGCGCAATCGACGCCCATGGGGCTCGTGACGCATTGACCGGTACCATTGCAAATCTGTCCGGCCACCATGGTTCCTTGGCAAATGCCGGCCCCGCACGACGTGCCTTGTGGATGCAGCTGACACGCGCCCGCGCCATTGCAGGCGCCCGTTTGTCCGCAGGTCGTCGCGGCTTGCTGCGCGCATTCATTGTCGGGATCCGATCCCGAGCCGACAGCTCCGCAAACTCCATCGAAACCGCTGCCTTTTTTGGCCACCGAACACGCTTGGCAAAGCCCGGTACACGCCGAATCGCAACAAACGCCGTCCACGCAATTGCCGGATGCGCATTGCGCAGCCACGCTGCACGCTGTGCCATTACCCAACGCCGTGACGCATTGACCCATGACACAAACGTATCCCGATGCGCAATCGGCACCGGTTGCACACGAACCTTTACACGCGCCGTTGATGCACGCGTAAGGAGCGCAGTTTTGCCCCATTCCCGTAGGCAAACAAAAGCCCGAACCATCACACATTCGAGTTTCCACGACCGTACCTGCGCACGTAGGCGAGCCGCAAGGTGTACCCAAGGCGCGAATTTCACATGCGCCCGAACCATCGCATTGACCGGTCTTTCCACAGGATCCCGCCCCGTCCGACATACAGTCGTCGTCCGGATCGAGTCCCGTCGAAATGAACTGACAAACTCCATCCGGTCCGAAGCCTTTTTTGCTGTTCGAACAAGCTTCGCAAAGTCCGGTGCAATCCGTGTCGCAACAGACGTTGTCAACGCAAAACCCCGAATTGCAGTCGGCATGCGCCGCGCACGCTGTTCCTTGGGGAAAACCTATTTGACACATATTCCCGATGCACGAATAACCCGGGTAGCAATCGGCATTGGTCGCACAGGAGAAATTGCAAGTGGCTCCGGTGCAGTTGTAAGGCTCGCACGAGGTCAAAGCTCCATTGGGCACGCACGATCCGGTACCATTGCATGTTCGTTGTTGGATCCCCGGGCCCACGCAGATCGAATCACAGCTGGTTCCGGTGGGATAGAGTGCGCAGCCGCTCGCTCCGTCGCATTTGCCATTTGTTCCGCAAGACGCGACGCCTTGATCGGCGCATTCATTTGCGGGATCCGTATTGGCCGTCATCGGCGCGCATACGCCATCGGTTCCGGCGCCTCGCGCCAGCGCGCTGCATGCTTCGCACGTGCCCGTACACGCGGAATCGCAACAAACTCCATCCACGCAGAAGCCGCTCGCGCATTGCGCGGCAGCCGAGCACGCGGCCCCGTTGGATCCTGCGGGTATCTCCGAAATGAGGCGAAACTTTGCGCGTCTCGAGCCGGCGGGTTGCGTTGGTTCATTACGAGCGTACACCATTCCAAGGTGTTGCGGTTGACCTGCCGCCAAACCGCTGACGATGTCGCTCGCAAATGCATCGGACGCCGCAATGAACGGCTGGGGATCCTTTACGACCGCATTGCTGGTCAAACGGACGCCATAACTGTTTGTCGGCTGATTCTGCGGACCGTTCGACCATAAATACCAATATTGCGTCCCGTCCCAAGCGGCTTGCGGTCGACCCAAGTAACCCGCGCTTATTGTGGAGAGCGTGATTCCCGTCGGATCGAGCACATTACCTGCGGCATCCACGCGAGCTGCCCGCACGTGAAAATCGGTGCTCCAACCGACGAGCCAATCCGATCCATTCGAGGTAATGGTCGGAAATCTCTCGTATACGCCGGATACCGTAGATATTGGAATGGCAAGCGCCGGGATATTCAGTACCGTACCTGCCGGCGTCACGCGTATTCCATAAAGATCGCCAAAGCTGTCGTGCGACTTCCAAACCACGAGGTAATTGGTGCCGTTGAAGGCCGCTTTCGGCTCGAAGCTCAGCCCATTGAAGATGATAATATCATTGGCATCGAGCACCGTACCGCTTGGAGAGACACGCGCCCCGGTTGCTTGGGAACCGTTTTGCCAGACGACGAACCAATTCGTCGTGTCGGCCGACACGCTGGGGACTTGCGCGCTGTTCAACGTCGAATTGACGCGAAACCCGGCTGGATCCAGCACCACGCCGGCATCGGATACGCGTGTGGCGTAGACATTGTACGTGCCGCCGCCCAAGCGCGCATCACTCCAGACGACGAGCCAATCGCTTCCCTTGGCGGCGACTTGAGGAAATGTTTGCTGTGAACCGGCGACCGACGAAATGGCAATGCCGGTAGGATCCAAGACGGTTCCCGCATCGGAAATGCGTGCGCCATAGATGTCGGCGTTATTGCCCGAGCGGTAGTCTTCCCAAACGGCCAAATATTTTGTCCCGTTATGAGCGACCTTGACGTAATCTTCGTGGTGTCCCTGATTGTTGAGCAAGGTGCTCGTCGGGGTCAGCGGGACGAGGGAATCGGAGACGCGCAAGCCATAAATGTTGTATTGGCCGGAGACGCGATCTTCGCGAAAAGCGACGTAATAGTTCGTCCCGTCATACGTCGCGGCCGGGTACGTTCGCGTTCCCGGTTCGTTGATGAGGGGTGCAGCAGGCGTGACGATGGTGCCCGCCGCATTGACTCGGGCCCCGAAAACGCGACTTCGATCGTCCCAAAATATTGCGTAATCGTTTGCACCGTACACGATGGACAGCGCCATGGGAGCGTAGTTGTTGACACCCGATCCTATGGCAAATCCGCCCACGGGATCAAGCAACGCTCCGGAGGCACTCACCCGCGCGCCATAAATGGTGGTTGCAAACGTCGAACCTTGCCAGACGACGAGCCAATCGGCGCCATTGGAGGCAACCGCCATTTCCGGATAGCCACAGGTGCTTTGGCCGTCGCATAAAATGATATCGTTTGCATCGAGCACGGTTCCTGTGGGATCCACGCGCCGCGCCATGACCCTCGAGACGTAAATATCGGCCACCAAATAATTCGTCCCATTCCACGCCAAACCCACGTCGACAGATTGAGCGCTCCCCGACGGTTGGGTCAGCAACGTCGTCTGTGCCGGGCTCAAGGTGCCATTTGGGCTGATAAACCGCCCTCGAATGTAGTTCCCACTTTGCGCATACGCGACGAAGTAATTTGTCCCGTCAAACGCAATCGCCGACTTGGTGCAGTTTCCACCGACGGAAACTTGAATACCATTCGGATCCTGCACGACGCCCGCCGCCGTGACTCGTGTGGCAAAGATTTCGGCTTGATATCCCCACGTGACCATCCAATTCGTTCCATCCGTGGCGACGACCGGATTCTTTTGAACCCCGGACACCGCCGCGATGGGAATACCTGTCGTATCGAGCAACGTACCGGTCGCCGATACTCGTACGCCGAAGATGTCTTCGACAGCGAAGCGCTTATCGGTCCAAACCACGAGAAACTGGCCGTTGGCGTACGACACGGCGGGTTCCCATTGATCTCCGCCGGCTTCCGGAAAAATCACCGGCGCATCGATGTTGATTTCCGGGCCGATGATGGGATCGAGTACGGCGGGATATACGCTGGAATCGAGCAAAGCTTCGGGAACGCGCAAAACAATGCGGCCGTCGACGAAATCGGTGTTCACGTGGGTTTTCGTTCCTTGGGCATCTACCCACGTCGCTTCCCCATAACGCACGCCGATGGTGGAAATGGGATCGATGAAATGCAATCCGCCTTCGGTGGCTCCGACGAAAGATTGGCCGCTTACCGCGATTTCGATCTCCAAATCGCCCGAGCCTTCGGGACGCGCTGCAAACTCGAAACTTTGTTCCACGCCGTCGTCGTTGTTTTCGAGATGCTCGACGACGTCTCCTCGCGTAATGGAAAGCGTCGCATCTTCGCGTAATGTCGCGACCGCGGGGGATGTACGCGTCAAATGGTGACCACCACGTTGCACGCGCTCGACGGACGCGACAAACGGTGCATTGGGTACGTCGGCAGGAGCATCGCTCGCAGGGGGACTCGAGGGCCAAATTCGCAGCGTTTCCGCGGTTGCTTCGACGGCGTAGGAATCGTGACCGGCGGAGAATGTATGGCCGGCGCCGCGATACCCGAAATGGGTCCGGCGCATGACGGTATCCAAATCAAGGGGCGGGGAAGGTATTTGGTTTGTCGCTTCCGCGGGGGCTGTGGACGTATTCGCAGCGCCCGTGTCCGGGGTGCCGGCCCGAGAACACCCACCGAGCATCGTCAGCATTCCGAGACAAACCATGGCGAAAAAAACTTTGGATGGTAACTCCCATGGTCCGGATGATTGTCCAGTGCAATGGCGTTTCATGAAATCCACCTTCCCCGATTCAGACTTGCAAACGTTGCCGGCGACGTCGTGACCGGCACGTCGACGCATTCCATGAGCTTGGTTGCCAACATGCCGCGGATATTCATGCCGGCGGCGAATTCTTGCGCGAAAAATTCCGGGTTTTCGCGATGGGCTTGAAAATAGGCTGCTTGTCGACACTTCACAATGGCGACCCGGGTGAACGAAGCATGGGGGTGCATGGTCCGGAAGCGTTGAACGAGCCCAGCGTCGTACCAAAATCCGTTCCGCCGCCGCACGGCATGTTGGTCGTGCCTTTGGGAGGACAGCTGCTCCAGTTGTTACCGTATGCCGATAACGTCCCCATACCTGAATAACACACACCCGCTCCGACGTTTTTCGTATTGATGTTTGACGATTGAAACGTATTTCCCCCAAGATCCCCCATTCGACCCAAATCGACGATCGTGTCGTCCAGCGCCGTATCCAGGCCGTACTTCGCGTTGCCGAGAACCACCGAATTGCGAAGTTTGAACGACTTGACATTCAGGATTTGAATCCCGTGATTCAAGTTCTTTTGGATTTTCGCCCCATCGATCACGATCTCGTTGGTGATTCCGATCGACCCCAAAATCAAGCCGTTCGCATTGAGCTCGAATGTGTCCCCCGTCGACGTCAAGGCCACGTCGTTTTGCACGAGAATCCCGGCGCCTTTGTTGCCCAGGAAAGCATTGTTGTTGGAAATGACCGTGCCGCTGCCTTCCATGCGCAAACCATCGCCGGCGTTGGAGGTAATCGTGCAATTGTTCATGGTCAAGCTCTGTGTGCCCGTGTTGGAAAACAAGATC
>WBZU01002994.1_pt1 | contig 11327 bp, 15 predicted proteins | sample 5204311 | NCBI WGS metagenome assembly WBZU01 (sample SAMN12344359, study PRJNA552823) | activated sludge metagenome | biome: Activated sludge suspended growth; feature: Nitrification reactor; material: Wastewater; isolation source: activated sludge from nitrification reactor of wastewater... | reverse complement strand
ATATGGAACTAGATCTTTCAGATTTAAGTCGCTAGGATCATAAGCTTCTATTTGTCTTCCTGCATCAGTAGGAGTAAGACCAGATTGTGCAACTATTTGATGTTGATAATTTTTAAGTTCTTCCATAAGAAGAGTAAGCGACTTTACTGCTCCAGGGTTTTCATTAGCTTCCACATAAGATTTAATAGATTTATTAAACCATTGTCCTCTAACATCATTTAATCCAGTTTCTTCTAAGAATTTAGTTATTGTAGGAGTTAAGTTATCTACTTGTTTTAATGTTTTATCTAATTCAGTTGCTTGTCCTTGGTATTCTTTTCCTTGTTCAATATTCTGTAATACTTTATGTAGACCCACCAATCCGCCTACACCACTATATCTTTCAGCTCCACTTGTAGGGCTGACTAGAGCATTACCAGGTGTAACATTTGCAGGTTTCGCTAATTCCCCTGCACTACCTAATCCTGAAAGAGTTTGACCTTGAGAAGTCAAAGCATTTTGGACTGCTTGTTCATAAGCAGGTAATTGTTGTGAATATTGATCTTGTATTATTCTTTGTCTACCTTGTTGAAACTCAAGAGGTATAGGATTATTAACTATATTAGCAAGAGATTGTGAATATCCTGTTCTAAATTTTTTAAGATTCTCTATAGCTTGGGCTACTAATGGTGTACCTTCTATAGATGTCTTAGCTAAAGAACCTACTATGCGTGGAAATATATCATCATAGTTTGGTGCAGGTGGTTGACCTGAAGAAGTTGGAATTGTTTGAGGAACATAATCGCTTTTTACTTCTATATCTTTTGGTTGAAGATTATTATCTGGCTTAGGTAAATTTACTTGAGGTGAAACAGCTTTTTTACCCATTAAGCCTAATTTATATGCAGGAGTTGAATTTGCTGTTATTGAAGCAACGTATCTATTTGGCTCTATATTTGGAGTTACACCACCACCAGAACCAAAATTAATTGGTTGTGAGTCATCTCTTTGTGTTATAGGGTTATATGCCATAAAATTAACTTGTTTGTGTTTGACTACTTACGAATAAATTTGGATTATAAATCGGTACATCTGTATCTAACAAAACAGGGCTTGTAACTTTTTGACCGTATTCTGTATTTAACATTGCATAACCTTCATCATACATTCTCTTATAAAAATCAGCTCTATTTTTATCTGGAACTATAGATGTAAAATATATCCATAGTGCTCTATATAAAGCTAAGTCTTGATAATCCTCTGCCAAAATAGGCATTTCTCCTATAGTAAAGTTTGCTCCTGTAACAGTTGAACCCGTATAAGGATTATCTAATTCAATAGCAGTTGTACTTGTAATAGATGCAATTTGATACCATTTATTATCACCATTTGAAGCATCAGTAGAACTTGGAGCTATTTGAATCCAATTTCCTGCCATCCAACTTTTAAATACAGCTCCTGATGATGTAACAGTTTTTGTATTTGTAGTAACTGAAACAGTTTGAGATGAAGTTGTATTGGTTACATCTGCCATTGAAAGATCAGTTGTTCTTATCTGATAGTTCATTGTTATTGTATTTCCGTCAGATGCTGGAGTTGGCCATATACCTACTTTATTTCCATCAAAAACAAAATGAAATAATGGATAATCTTGATAGAATTGAATAGTGTTAAGAGAATCCCAATACTCTCTATTTGGTGCTGGTTTTGTTAGCCATCTTACTGATCCTATAGTAACTGTAACATCTATCAGTCTCTTTACTTGAGGAGGGAGATAATAAAATTGTTGATTGGCTACTGTAGTTGTAGTGTAAGACCTTTCATTAAAATAAAACTTTCCTGTAAGGTATCTTAGAGAATCATTTACAAGTTGAGAACCCAAATCTAAATTTGTAGTTGTTGCATTTTTTGTATTTATTCCAAATCTTGTTCTGTATCCTGTGTATGAAATCATATATGATATATCATATAAACTATGTGAATTTATTCAATTGGGATATTAAGCTGGAGCTATAGTTGTTACTGTACCTCCACTTCCCATATATTTAAGTGCACCAGATTCAACATATAGAATACCGCCAAATCCAGGATTACTAGATGGAGCTACTCCATCATTAATCCATATAGTATTTTTACATCCAGTACCTCCAACGTCATGTTGTGTCACATTACTAGCAGAAGTATCAATAACAAGATTATATATTACTTTTACAATACCATTTCTTGATGCTGAAATCGCATCACTACTAGAAATGAGATATATATTACCTTTATTTTCGGATGTAAACCTTGAATTTCCTGATTCTAATTGAATATTTCCTCCGTCATAAGTACCTCCTGAGCTTCCTGCATTAATTGAAACAGAACCTCCTAAGACTGAATCACTAATTAAACTTGCTTCTCCAGCATTTATAACTATACTTCCTGCAACATGATCTTCAGCAGAATTATTTCCAGCTACTAAAAGAATATCAGAGGCATCACCTACTGTTACATTATCGGTAATTATGGCTATACCATCAGTAGAGCCTGATATGGCTCCACCATTTTTAAGAGTTACAATAATATTGTTTTTATCGTAAGTAAAATTACTATCACCTCCGAAACTTCCACTATCATTAAATTGAATATCAGTGTCACTTCCTCCTGGTGTTCCTCCGCCTCCCCCACCACCAACTTGCTCCCAACTAGTTTCATTCATAACCCACATAGTAAAATTAGTTCCATCATATTGAAAACGTATAGTTCCACTTATAACATTATCAGTAGGGGCTACTGTGGCATCTGTTACATTAAAAATAGGGTAACCAAGAAAATTAATTGGATTTACTTGTAAATTATCAACTCCATCATGTTGATGGGGTGGTATTTGAGGACTTCCATCTCTATAATTATCCTGAGAGTGTTTTTTTATTAAATTTATTACTTCTTGTATTGTCATTATCTTATTCTTATTTCTCTTAATCTAATGTATGAAGAAGAAGAACTTGCACACTTAAACTCAACTTTTAATTGAAGCCATTGTGCGTTTTCAATATCAGAATTAAATACATCTGATAATACTTGAGTTGCTGTATCTGAAGTTGCTGTTGTTGTTCCTTGATTACTTGTTACTTGAGAAGTACCAACTAAAGTATATGAACCAGAAAATTTAGTTCTATAACTTAATCTTATCGAATCTCCACTAGCCAATGGCTTATCTAGCTTATATTCAACCGTCTCAAAGGTTCTTTGTGTTAAGAATGTACCTACTGGAATTAAATCAGTTTCAATAGCTGGTTCATAATTACTCCATAATGTTGAGTCATTATAATTCATTCCCCCTGTTGAATTGTTGTAATAGGCACTGATGAATGAGTCTACTGTTGAACCAGAATACAAACCTGTAGCATAGCTATTTGTTTTATCTATTAAAATATTTGTTGCATCGGCAGCAGAAGTAGCTGAAGAACCATAAGAATTTTCAGATTCAAAGTTTATCGATTCATCAGCCAAATTAATACTAAATACACCAGAAACATTTGTGTTTGTTCCTGAAGTGTTAAAACCTAGCCCACCAAAACAAAGTTTATTTCTATGAAACATTACCCCTCCTATTACCCAAGAAGGATCTATTACACCTAGAAATGAGTCTGGTATTTTTTTATATAATGAAATTTGATAACCATTTGTTAAATATACATTTCCTTTTTGACCAGCAAAGATATAAACAGTGTTTAATATATTTATCATCTTTGAAGGTTGCTCATTTATAGGAAGTGGTATGTTGTATGAAGTAGATAATCTATCCCAAGGATATAAATAATTATAACCAGCAACTATTAATTGTTGTCTTAGTTCTACTAACCATGTTGAAATTTCAGTAGTTGGAAGAGCTAATGCTGAATAATTTATATTCATAGTAGGGAAACTAGATGTTTTGAATACTTGTCCATCTGGCGAAGAAATTGCTCCTATAGTATTCCCATTGCAAAAATAAAGTACATCATCAGTACCTACTAATGCCATGTGATCAGGCGAATTAGTATTTCCAGGGATTATATTTATATCTATGGTAGTTGTAGCGTTTGCTGTGTTTATTGCAGGAGTAAAAGGCACAGTAGCACTTCCATTTGTAAATGTACCAGATACTATTTGATTACTACCACCAATAACAATTTGATAGCTTCCTGATACATAAGCCCAACTTGAACTTAAAGTTAAACTTGTCTGACCTGCTGTTGTACCAGCAGTCATACTTACTGTAGCTAAATTCTTTGCATAATATCCTGATCCATTAATACTTACCCAATTAGAAGAATTTATAGCTCCAGGACCTGTACCATCTCCACAAACATCAATATAGTTAGTACCAAAAACAAATAGGTAATTTTTCCAATAAGCTATCCCATTACCCAAACCGCTAGAAGAGGTATGGTTTCCTGAAATATGTGTAAAAGTTGAGGAAGTTCCTGACCATACTTGTCCTTTATCATCTAAAATATAGTAAGTAGGGCTTGAGCCAGGAGATTGTGCATAATATTTAGGTCTTCCCATAGTGATACCTCCACCAGCAGAAAGAGTAACAGCTTGTCTCTTATAATTTACATAAGTCGCTCCTTTTAAATAATTAATATTTAAATTCTTTAGAGAAGGCAAACCTGAATATGGTGATTCTGAAATACCACTTTCAAAACCATCGATTACTATAGCTTGTTTTCCGTTTTGTTCTTTTTCTATTCTTGCTGCCATAATTTTATGCTAGATAAATATAGCTTACGCCATCGCCATTATTTTGAGCATCAAGCCAAATCGAACTTAAATTAGCAATATCCAAAGATACTGTCTCTTGGGGAGATAATTGAAAACCGTTGGCAGAAGTAACACTAGAATCACCTACATAAATTAAACCTGTATTACTTGCATACGATCGTATAGTTACAGTTTTTATAGCTGTAGAAGAAGATAGCTGAACGCGAGTTCCAGCAGTAGAAACTGTTTGAACGCCATTACCCAATATAGAATAAGGGTTTATATTAACACTGACGTTACTGACAGCACTTGAACCTTGTTCTATTACAGCCAAGTTAGTTTACTTTAATGCTTCTAATAATTTATTGACCTTTAATTTGTGCTCGGTCTCACTAATAGATAAAGATATTTCTCTATTCTTTATTTCTTCTTCTTTATCTTTTATTTCCTCTTCTCTCTTCTTTATCTCTTCTTTAAGAGAAAGAAGTGCAGATTTTTGATCATCAACTTGTCTTGTTATTTCTAACAACTCTTTTTTAGATTCTTGTTTAGCTAATTCTATTTCATTTAGCTTTGCTTGCTTTTCTTTTATCTCTTCATTCAGACTAGGTATCTGTTCATTTAAAGCTTTTAAAGAAGACTTAGTTGCATTTAATTCCTCGTGTGCAGCATTTATGTTTTGTTTGTAAGTAATCTCTAATTTACTTAGACGGGCATTTTCAGCTTCCAAAATAGAAACCTCGTTACGAGCATTTTCAACTCTTGATTGAAGGTCTCTTGGAAGTGGAGTTTCTGGTGTGTTGTTATTTAACATAAATTTTAATTAAAGTTCTAATACGCTATAGCTAGGATTTGTACCTGCTATTGTTACTATTCCTCTATAAGTTAAAGACTGGCTTGAATAAGAACCTCCTGAACCGTCAGCCGCTCCCGTACATCCTTTAAGGATGAAGTGGTAAACAGTTGAAGAAGCTCCTGTTCCAAAGTAAACATAAAGCTGATTAGTACCTTGATTTTGTATTTGAAAAAAGTTTCTTGCACTGTTAGCCGCTAAAGCAGTTGTAGATGTTTGTGCTCCATCTTTTGCCCCACTTGCTACTGCATCTCTATATGTTATACCTGTTTGTGCCATTTTAATTTAAATAATATTTCTTATAATTTTAGTGATAGACTTTCTGAAATTTTCTGAATGATTAATCTTTGATCTTCATTTGCCTTTTCTTTAGCTTCAAGAACTTTTTCCCTTTCTTGAAGAGACGTTTCCCATTCATGTAATGAGTCAATTTTTTCTTCAAGAATTTTAGTAAGTTCATCATTATCTTTTTCTTTATCTAAGGCATGATTAAGAATAACTTCAGCCCTCGCCTGTAAATCATAAGATTTCTTTTCTCTTTCTTCAATTGGGACTAGTATAGAAGACTTCTTAATTTCAAGTTCTTTTATCTCTTTATTTAAATCTTCTATCTTTTTTACAGCTTCTTCCTCAGCTTGTTTCCAGCGTAAATGCTGATTAGCTAAGGCTAAATTGAATCTAGCTTCAGAATCTTCAAGACTCTTAGTTACTATACCTAATTGTTCTTTAACCAGCCTTATTCTTTCTATATCTTTAAGCCTTTCAGATTCTTTTTTATCAGAGACTTCTTTTATAGATAAAAGCTTCATTACTTACTAGAAGATGTTATATCAGCAAATTCTGCTGGTGCTGTTGCTTTACCTGACTGAGCAAAGTTTGCAACTACTGATTCTACAGGTACTTTAGGTTTTTGGGAGTTATCTATATCTGATAATATTTGTTCTCTTATTTGTGCTCTCATTACTTGAACTTGAGGGCTTTCTTCATTTAATGTAAGTTCTCTTAAAACTTTATCTTCATATACTTTTCTAGCAGCTGGTATTCCTATTGATATACCTTTAGGGCTTCTCCAATATGGATCTTTTAGTTCAGCTCTCATCTTTGCTTCTTCTGTAGCAACTTCTTCCATCATAATTTGATCTACAATTTTCTTTGTAGCTAATAAAGCATAATGTTCTGGAACTTCTATTTCTTCTCCTGCTTTAACTGTTATAGGTTGATTACCCCAACTAAAAGTAAAAGGCTTATCTGTTATATTTTTAAAACCATATCTCTTAGAAGGATCATATATACCTGTTTTTTTATCTAAAAAGCTAGACATTTATTTATATAATTAAAATTATTAATAAATATATTATATCACACAAAAACCGCATTAAAGCGGTTCTGTGTATATTAAACGTAAGTTATTAGGTTTGTTTAATACTAGCTGATTCTCAAGTCTACTGGACCATATCTTCCGTCTACTCCTGTCTTTAGGTTTGTAGCAATATCCATTAGAGTTGCGGCAGTTACTTGTAGAGCACCTGCTGTTCCTCCGTTTGGAGCTGAAAGACCTGTACCTATAGCTGGTGTACCTGCTATTAGAGCGTTTGCAACACCCTTTACTTGTACCCATCCGTAGTAAGTAGCTGCTAGGCTAGTTACTGCTATACCTGCTACCTTTCCAGTTACTGTTGTAGGAACTTGGATTAGAGCGGCATAAGCTGGTGGAATTATAGATACTGTAGCTGATGTTGTTATAGCTGTTGCTGGAGCATCTGCTAGAGTAAGTGTAATTGAAGTACCAGAAGCTGAAACTGCTGTGTTAGCAGATATTTGAAGGATTTGTCCTCCTCCATTTGCTACTGTTCCGTAAGTGATGTAATAACCACCTGCGAACTGGTTAGCAGCTACTGCTGTACCTGTTGATACAGTTAGAGTAGCTGTTGTAGCTCCTGCTGCAACTGCAACTGCTGTAACGTCTACATAGTTAGACTGTGGAGCTGCTGCTTGCTGTAGCTGGCCAATTATTAAGTTTGAAGCACCTGCTGAAACAAATCTGAACTCACGTCCGTCTCCTGTTACAGAGCGAACACCTAAATCTGGAATCTGTGTTGTATAAGGTACAGTTCCTGCTGTGGGAGATGTTTGTATAAACAAATCTGCCGAATTTACTATATTGTCATTTTTTAATTGTGACATTTTGTTTTAAATTAAACTATTAATTTGATAACTGACGGTAGTGAATAACAAAGTATCCAGGGGATGAAGTTGTTGCATTAGCTTCTATTGCAATAGTTTCTCCATTTTTCCATAGTCTATTCAAGTTTGTAGCTGTTTGACCAGGTGTTGAAGAAGATATGTACAATGTTGGAGTTGAAGTTGCTATTGAAGTATTTAACAAATAATTTGTATTTGTTCCAATTCCTGCTGAAGCAGAACTTGTAGTTGCAATCACAACATTCAAAGCATTTGTAGATGTTGAAGTTGTTGTAAGAGCTGTAAATACATATTCAATTGATGTAATGATTCTATCGGCTCCAAAACTGTTTGTTACTGCATGCCACTGATACCTATTATCACCTGATATATATGTTGAAGCAGTAGCTGTATCAACTTGTACTTGATAGAACTTTGGTGATAAATTTTTATCTCCAACTGCTCCTACTGTTATATCCTGACGATTACCATTAACTAGTAATCCTAATACTGTACCTACAATCAATCCCGCTATTGCTGTGATTATATTTTTTATCATGTTATAGAATTACATAAGCTAATGCTAAGGTAGAACTCTCTGAATCACTCGACGTAATGACTAGAGAACCGTTATTTACTGTATATGACCAATTACCTGATTGTGGAACTGTTCCTGTTACCCATACAAGTGGTGCAGAATTTGTTGAAAATTTTGCATCTGTAATTGTACAAGTGTTAGGTGTTGAACCCCAAGTCACTGTAGCTGGTGTTCGGTAACGTGCCCAAGCACTATAATTTTGTGCTGAGTGATTACCTGGTGTTGGTGTTTGTGCCATTGTTTTTGTCTTTTAACCATCTCTCGTAGTCTTTAAACTCAAGGTAAATGGATTAACTATTAAACTCCTGTTACTCCTGTTAGAACTCCGTGTCTTCTTGGGTTATCTGTCAAAAGGTTTCCTCCAAGAACTATGAAGCTATTGAAAGCAAACTGGTTGTTTGTCTTTATGAAACCTGTCCAATAGAATCCAAGGTTTGATATTTCATTGTATGAGTTACCTGTAAATAGCTTTGAAGCTACTTCTGCCTTTCTTGCTCCTTCAAACATATCTAGTTCTACATCTAATCCGTAGAAATCTAGGTAGTCATCGTTAAGCATGTATAGGTATCCAGTTGTACACTTTCTGTCTGGAACTATTTCTAGTCCTGCAAACATCAAGCCTGAGAAACCTTCATAACCCTTGTAGTTTGGAACTATATTAACTTCCTTAAAGATCTTCTCTTGTGGTTGTAGAAGTTGTTCATATAGTGCCCAAGTTGGGTAATCTGTATAGCATCTATTTGGTACTACTGTTGCATCAGATATATTGTTGAACAATGTTCTCAATACGGCTAATGAAAGTGTAGGTGCTGCTGTAACTGTAGAAGCTAGTGTTGGATAAGTAGATCTTGAAAGTCCTCCAATTGTTGAAACTGTAGAACCATCATTTACAAGGGCTTGTAGACCCAAGAAATCTTTATTGTTATTACCTGTACCTGAGCTATAAAGCATTGTACCAATACCATCTGCTAAATCTTGTGCACGAGAAATCATTTCAACCTTTGTAAGGTCTAGTCTCTTTCTCATTGTATTGTTTGCTACCAAGTCTGTACCTGCAAGTGCTACGTTAGCAGTTACGAAACGAGGGTTGAATTTCATCAATACTCTTGTGTCTGTAAATGAAGTAGGAAGATCATCAAATCCTATGAAAGATTTAATAGCTGTTCCAACTTGGAACTTTATAGGGAAATCCTGTGTAGCTGCATCAAATCTCTTTGTTTTTGAAAGCATTTTTGTAGCAAATGTATTTGCTCTCAAAACTGTATCAACTACGCGAGGAACAATTTCCTCTAGTGTCAGTGTGTCAACGACATTATCAAATGCCATGTTTTTTTAAAAATTAATTATTAATTATTACCAATTCTCTTATAGTACGAATTCCAGTTTCTAGGATCAAAGTTTTTATCTCTCTCTTCTTGTGCTCCATGTGGTTCACCTTGAGATCTGCTGGATGCGGCCATGGTAGCTGCACTCCTTGATCTTTTTGTAGATTGAGCTTTCTGAGATTGTCTTAGTTCATGTATCTCCCAAGCCTTATCAAATGAAATTATCTCACCGAGATATTTTCCATCTGGGCCAGTAGGGGTATATTCATCAACTATTCCAAGCAATGCTTCTTCCTCTGATTCAGATAGATCTCTTCCTAATTGTTCAGATAGGTTAGAAAGTCTTTCTTCAATAACATTTTCATTTTGTGAAATTGCTATTTTTTCTTCCTCACCTTTCCTTTCAATAGCCTCCAAAGCTCTTCTTTCAGCTCTCTCTTCTATAGCTCTCTGATGTCTCAAGTTCAAATCTATTATTTCTCTTGAAACTTCATTATCACCGTAGAGTCTCTTAATATCGCGAGCATAAGCTTCTTCGTATGGGTCTAACTCTGTCTCAGTTTGTCTAGGAGCATAGCTTCTTTCTTGAAGAAGTCTTTCTGCTTCTAAAGCACGACTCATTGCCTCCTCTTTTTCTCTTCTAATTTTATCAAATCTTGAGTAAGGAACTCTTTGTTCTTCAACATGCTTTTCCTCATCCTCTTTTTCCTTTTCTTCTGGCTTCTTCTCTTCTTTCTCTTCAGTTTGCGAAACTTTGGTTGAGTCTTCTTCCAAGACACTTTCAGCTTCCTTCTTTCGAGGGTTGCCTTCTGCATCGTACGCATCAATTGGTAAATCCAAATTGATTTCTTTGTCTTTCAACATAAATATGAACTACGGGGGCTTTTCTCCTTGCGGAAGGTTAGACCCTAGAGAACCCATTACGAATAATGAGTAAATTATATTATTTATATAAAAGTGTTCTATTGGGACTAACTAATCAGAGTTTTGTTTATAAGCTTCTTCTCTCTTTTCTGGATCTTTTTTCCATTTATGACTCATGTTGTATACCTTTTGACCGCTTTTCATCTTTTTAGCTATATGTTTCTTAACACCTTTTATAGTTCCTTTATTTTCACTAGCATAAAAGACTTTATCTCCTTTTTCTTTTCCATACTCTTTCTCCATAGCATGTCTTATTTTTTTTCCTTTTTGATTTAATGGCATTAAATTAAAATTTATCGTTTAAATGTTTTGTACTTTTATTTATATCTTTATTCTTCTTATTAAATCTATCTAGTTTTGATTCTAATGCTTCTTTTCTTGGCTTTAAATAACCTGATTTCTCCATAGTAGCTATAGTTCTACCATAATGACCTTGTAGCTTATTACCTAAGCCAGTTCTTTGAAGATGTCTAAATAATCTTCTTGTACCTTTTTCATCCAAAGAGCCATCTTCATGTGCCATAATAGATTCTACTAAATCAAATTTTTTACTCATCTTTTCAGCAATTTGTTTTTTCTTATTCATGGTATTTTTAATTAATCAAATTCACGTTTAGACTTATGTTCTTCTAATGCTTCAATAAATGTTTGACCTTTTCTCTTTCTTTGCTGAATGTTCCATCTTCCGAGTAACCTTTTTCCCATTCACCATCTTTTTAGCTATCTGCTTTTTCTT
>WBZU01001983.1_pt1 | contig 11327 bp, 3 predicted proteins | sample 5204311 | NCBI WGS metagenome assembly WBZU01 (sample SAMN12344359, study PRJNA552823) | activated sludge metagenome | biome: Activated sludge suspended growth; feature: Nitrification reactor; material: Wastewater; isolation source: activated sludge from nitrification reactor of wastewater treatment... | reverse complement strand
ATTCGCATCAAACGATCACCCATCGCGAAGTGGAACTGAAAAGCGGCGGAACCTATCGCGCTTATGTTTACGGCAAGCGTGAGCAGCAAGTGAGCACTCCAGGCGTGCTGGTGAATGGCGTGGCGCTAGATGCGGACTTTGCGGTGAGTGATGAGCCGACGCGCCGACTCGAAGTGGGGGAGAACATTCCCAAGGACAAGCCGGTGGTGTCGAACTGTCCGGTGTCGGGCAAGACAGTGCTCGATCCGAAGGACGTGCCGAAGCAGGCGACCGAAGCCTCCAATGCGGTGGAGTCACCTACCGAGGTCATCTTCTTCTGCGATGGCTCGCACATAGCCGTGCAAAATCAGACGCTGCTTCTGGGCGAGGGCGTGACGGGCGGCGCGCTGCCGTTCTCGGGCATTTTGCCGGCTACGGCGACGCCGTCGCTCGGCAATATCAAGGTGCTGGTGATGCACACGACGTATGCAGATCAGAACATCGCACCATCCACCGAATCGAACCTTTACAAGACCTTGCGCGACGTGGGGGATTACTACGCGAAGGCATCGTATGGCCGGCTCTCGCTGGTGGGCGTGGTCACGCCGCTGATCAAGCTGCCGCACAATGAGGCGTGGTATGTGAACCGTGACACGAGCAATGGCGGCGACGTCAGCGGCACAGGGCAGGAACATTCAGATGCACGCGCCGAGGCGCGCAAGATGGGCTACGACACGAACAACTTCGACTGCATCGTCATGCGGCACAATGGCGGTCCCGGAAGCTATGGCGGTCTGGCCACTGTCCCGGGCAGCACGGTCTGGGTTCGCGGTGATGGAGCAGGTTTGTGGGCGCACGAGATCGGGCACTCGTTTGGCCTTCTACACTCCAACTTCTGGGACACCGCAGGCACAAGCAGCATCGGTAACGGCGCGAACCAGGAATATGGCGACAGCTATGACATCATGGGTGGCGGCGGCTTTCCTGCCGGGCACTACAACGCGCAGGGCAAGAACCAGATCCGCTGGCTGCCATCCGAGTTCGTCCAGCCTGTTTCGCAATCCGGTGTGTATCGACTCTATGCCTACGATCGGGCGGTGCTGGACTCAACGAAGCGCTACGCCCTGACCGTGGTGAAAGACGTGCAGCGCACCTACTGGGGCATGGTGCGTTCGTTGTTTGACGCCAATCCTTTCGCCAGGAGCGGCATGGTGCTCGGCTGGCGCTTTCCGAATGGGGGAGGCAGCAATTTCCAGCTCATCGACACCACGCCGGGATCGCCTTACGCCAAGACGGACGCGCCCATCTCGCTCGGCGCCACCTTCGCGGACACGGAGAGCGGCATCTACATGACGACCGTGGCGGTGAATGACAATCCGCGATACGTGGATGTGCAGGTCAATTTGGGAAACTTCCCTGGCAATCAACCGCCCGCTTTGACGCTGGCGGCGAGCGCGACGGTCGTTCCGGTGAATGGCACTGTCACCTTCACGGCGACTGCGAGCGATCCCGACAACGATCCCGTGGCCTACAACTGGCAGCACTTCGGTGGCGGCACACAAATCGTGTCGCCGAATGCAAACGAGATCACGCGCCAGTTCACCAGCGCTGGAACTTATGTGGTCACCTGCACGGTCAGCGACATGAAGGGTGGCACGGTAACGCGGAATCAGCTCATCACCGTGGGCTCGCCCACCACCTTCACCATCAGCGGGCGCGTGACCATGCTCGGCGCTGGCCTGTCAGACGTGGCAGTGACGGCGAACGGTGCAAATGGCGTGATCACCGACGCGGATGGCTACTTCACCATTCCGAATCTCGGCGCCAATACCTACACGCTCACGCCCTTGCTCTATGGCTACAGCTTCAATGAGCTGTTCAACAACAGCATCACCGTGGGGCCGAGCTTCATGGGTGCGAACTTCGACGCATCCATTCAAAGCGTGGTGACGATCGCCGCAACGACGCCGGCGGCGAACGAAGGCACGCTCAGCCCTGGCTTGTTCACGATCTCCCGCACAGGCGACAACTCGCAGCCGCTGGTGGTCAATTTGAGCAATGCGTCAGGCAGCGCCACGCTGACCACGGACTACACGTTGAGCCCGGCTTACACCACGGGCACGGTATTCAATACGCTGACGATTCCTGCCGACGCCAGCTTGCTGGACATCTCTGTCACGCCGGTGGCTGACGCATCGAGCGAAGGACCTGAGACGGTGACTCTCCAGCTTGGTGCTGGCAGCGGTTACTTGTTAGGCGCAGCTTCATCCGCGACCGTGGTCATTGCGGACGATGATACGGCTTTGCCAAAGGTAAGCGTGGCGGCGACCACGCCCAGCACGACGGAAGGAGGTGCTTCGCCCGGCGTGTTCACGGTCTCCCGCACCGGTGCCACCGGGGCGGCGTTGACAGTGAATTTCGCGGTGTCCGGCACTGCTGCCATCGGCAGCGATTTCACTTCACCCGGCACGTCTGTGACGATTCCACTCGGAGCATCGTCGGCAACGGTCAGTATCAGCACCATCGACAATGCGACCTCGGAAAGCGTGGAGACGGTCGTTCTCAACCTGAGCGCGAATGCGGCCTACATCATCGATCCTCTGGCCACATCTGCTACGGTGAACATCTACGATGATGATTTGCAGACGGTGAACGTGAGCGTGACCGATGCCGTGGCCACAGAGGTGGACCTCACGGTGCCGGGTGCCGTGGCAGACACGGGCACCTTCCTCGTTACTCGCAGCGGTGACACTTCCGCGCCTTTGACGGTTTATTATGCCTTCTCGGGCAACAGCGGCAGCGGCACCACGGCGCTGCATGGTGTGGACTTCGAATTGATGCCTGGTTCCGTGATCATTCCCGCAGGTCAAACATCGGCCGCCATCACAATCACGCCGCGATTTGACGGCATCGGCGAGGGGCCGGAGGATTGCGTGATCACCATCGGAGGCAATGCGACGAACTACGTCCTGGGCACCGCGAGCAGCGCCACGCTGACCATCAATGACAACGCTGGCGACAAGCCCTACGTGGATGTTGCCGTTGTCACGAACGGAGCCGAGCCCTCGAACAATACGCTGTTTCGCTTCACGCCACGTGCTGGTGCGGCATCGTTCCCTCTGCTGGTGAAATACTCGCTGTCGGGAGCTGCGGGGAACGGAACGGATTACGATGCGGTCAGCTGGTGGCTGCCTCAGACTTCGGGGACGGCGGTGAATCTGAACGGAGTCTTTGTTTTCAACGCCACGAACCAATGGGCGGTGGGTGACAATGGCACCATCCTCAAGGGCGATGGCACCAACTGGACCGCGCAAACCAGCGGCACCACACAGCATTTGCGCGGCGTGTGGGGCAGCAGCGCCACCAGCTTGTGGGCGGTGGGTGACAATGGCACCATCCTCAAAGGCGATGGCACGAACTGGACCGCGCAGACCAGCGGCACCACGCAGCATCTGCGCTGCATTTATGGTTCCAGTTCCACCAACATCTTCGCCGCAGGCGATAATGGCACCATTCGCCGCAGCACCAATGGCACGAGCTGGAGCGCGCTGACCAGCGGCACCACGAGCCAGCTTCGCGCAGTTCACGGATCGGGGTCCACGAATGTGTGGTTTGCTGGCGCGGACGGCACCGTGCTTTTCTGGAATGGTTCGGCCGTCGCAGCGATTACTTCCGGCACGACCGTGCAGCTCAACGGCATCTTCACTACCGGAACAAGCAGCACCTGGGCGGTGGGCGCGGGTGGTGTGATTCGTAAAGGTGGTTCCACCGGCACATGGACCGCGCAAACGGCCACCAGCAGTGCGGATCTGAACAGCGTGTGGGGCGGCAGCTCCACCGTCATTCTGATTGGTGGCAGCAACAGCTCCCAGATGGTCACGTCCAACGGCTCCACCTGGACGAACGCCCTGCTCTCCACGCTCGGCACCTTCAACGCTGTGCACGGCACTGGCACCACCCTGGGCTGGGCGGTCGGTAACGGTGGGACGATTCTCAAACGAGACACCAGCAACGGTGCGAGCCTGCCGTCCAGCTTCGTGATGCCGGTTGGCACGACGACCTATGATCTGACACTGCGCACCAAAGACGACGCCGTCGCAGAGGATCGCGAGACCATCACGCTCGCGATGTCGCCTTCGTCCGACTATCAAACCTACAGTCCCAGTTCCTCGGCCACGGCCTGGCTGCAGGACAACGACAACGTCAACACGGTTACGATGGATGTGCAGGTGGGCAGCGGCAGCTCAGTGACGAGCACAATCACTGAAGGCGCATCGACTTCCCCTGTGAAGTTCTACGTGTCACGCACCGGCAGCACTGCTGCTGCGCTCACGGTGAGCCTGGTTTACAGCGGCACGGCAACATTTGGCGTGGACTACACAGCGCCCACCAGTGTTACCATTCCGGCGGCGGCGCTCGGCGTGGATGTGCCTGTCACGATCACCAATGACACGGATGTTGAAGGGGCGGAGACCATCATTGCGGACTTCGATGTGGGATCGTATGCGCGCGGCTTGGGTGCCACGATGTATATCGCAGACAATGAGTCACCCGCGCAAACCGTTGCCTTCACCGCGAACAGCAGCCGCGGACTGGAGAGCGTCACGGCACCAGCCGTGGAAGTGCGGCTGAATGCGCCCGCCACGGCACCTGTCAGCGTGGAATACTACGTGGACAGCGGCACTCGGACATCCACGTCTGCGACCAGCAACACGGAAACACTCGCCTACTGGCTGCGCATTGTGAAGACGGGCACCACGTTTGTGTCCTCCGCGTCCAACGATGGCGTGACCTGGACACAGCTTGATTCGCAAAACATCACGGGCTTCACCACCACGAACTATCTGGCCGGGCTGTGCGTGTCGTCGGTGGCGAATCCCGCGCTCAATACGGCGACCTTCGACAACTTCAGCGTCGGCGGCTTGAGCGCCGGTTCGCTGGGAACCATCACCAGCGCGGACATTGGCACGGTGGGCACGGCGGGGAGCTGGTCAGAGGCATCGGGCGTTTACACGATCGCGGGTGCTGGAGCTGGCATCACAGGCACGGCGGACGCGTTTCGCTATGTGTGGTTCCCGGTCAATGGCTCGTCCAATTGCACGATCATCGCGCGCGTGCTCACGCAGAGCCCAGGCACGCAGACCATCGCGCAGGCGGGCATCATGATTCGCGAATCCACCACATCGAACGTGCGTTCGTTCACAGCGATGCACGTGCCGGCAACGGGGCGCGTCTCGGCGCGACGCACCAGTGTTGGCGGCTCGACTTCCAATGTCACCGCGACGTCCATGCTGCGCCCGCGCTGGGTGCGGCTGCAACGCGTGGGTGATCTCTTCACCAGTTCGGCCTCGCCCGATGGCAGCACCTGGACCACCATCGGCACGCCGCAAACGTTGGCGCTCGCCGACGAAGTGCTCGCAGGTCTCGCCGTGAGCGCACGTGCCGACAGTGCCACCAACCTGACCACGGCCACGTTTGACAACGTGGCGCTCACCGGCTCGCCCACGCTCCAAGGACGCACGGTAGGATTCGTGAATGCACAGGGCTCGGACACTCTGTCTGCGGGCACCTATACCGTGAGCGCCGCAGGGGCGCAGATCGGCAGCACGGAGGACGAGTGTCACTTCGTGGCCGCGCCCGTGACGGGCGACTTCACGCTTGTGGCTCGAGTGCTCACGCAGAGCGGCGGTGCCTCCAATGCGCAGGCCGGCGTGATGGTGCGCGAGTCATCGAACTACCGCACGCGCAGCGTTTACATCGGCAGCGTCGCGAACTCGGGTGTCGAATTCATCTATCGCAACACCGGCGTCACAACCGCCTACGGAGCAGGAGTGGATTTCTCACTCGCGAACGGCGTTTTGAATTTTGGTGTTGGCGAGCAGACCAAAAATGTCCCGCTGAGCATCATCAATGACACCATCGACGAGCCGACCGACAACCTCTGCCTGGCCCTTCGCAATGCCAGCGGCGCGGTCATCGGCACGCCTTCACAACACATCTACAGCATCATCGACGACGATACGCCGCCGCCTTCGATCTATGCGGGCTTTGCCCTGTCGGCGAGCACAGTTTCCGAGAGCGCAGGCACCGCGCAGATCGCGGTGAGTCTCAGTGCGCCCGCTACCACCGCATGCTTTGTGGACTATGCTACTGCGGACGACACCGCTGCCGCTCCCGGGGATTACTCCAGCACCAGCGGCACGCTCGCTTTTGGCATCGGCGACACCGTGAAATACATCACCGTGCCGGTCACGGATGACGCTGTGGTCGAGGCGACCGAGCAGTTTACCGTGACGCTGTCAAATCCTGTGGGTCTCGCGCTTGGCTCGCAGTCAGTGCATACGTTGACCATCACGGACGACGATTCGCCGGTGGTGACCGTGGTCGCGAATGATGCGAGCGCGGCAGAGAGCGGCGATCCAGGGCAGTTCACATTGACGCGCACGGGACCAACGACGGCGAGCCTGCCAGTGACGATCGCCGTCAGCGGCACGGCGTCGAGTGGCTCGGACTACTCTGCCATTGGCACCACACAGACCATTCCCATCGGGCAGGCCAGCGTCACCGTGAATGTGAGTCCGTTGCAGGACGCGACCAGCGAGGGCAGTGAGACCGCGATTCTTACAGTGGCGGCGGGCAGCGGGTATGTGCCTGGTGCCAGCAGCAGTGCCACGGTGACCATCGCTGATGACGATCGCAGCACCGTGACCATCATTGCCAACGATCCGACAGCGTCCGAGACGGCGGGTGGCAACGGTCAGTTCACCGTGACGCGCACTGCGCCCACGGATGTCCCGCTGACGGTGAATCTCGCCTTCTCCGGCACTGCCACCAATGGGAGCGACTACACCACGGTGGCGACAACGCTCGCCTTTGCCGCGAGCGAGATTTCGAAGACGATCAACATTGTTCCCGTGGACGATCTCATCACCGAAGGCCCTGAAGAGGTCACCGCCTCCCTCTCCAGCGGCAGCTACGATATCGGCGTGGCTTCGTTTGCGAACGTGACAATCACCGACAACGACAACCCGCCGGTGATTTTCATCACCAGCCCGACGGGGCAGGGACCTGTGCTCGCTTCCACGAACGGCATCATCCTCGGCGCCAGCGTGACCGATGACGGCGCGCCAGCGCCCGTCACGCAGACGTGGAGCCTGGTGAGCGGTCCGGGGACGGCGAATATCGAATCGCCCAACGACACCACGACAGGCGTCACATTCTCTGCGCCGGGCACCTATGTCATGCGCATCAGCGCCACCGACACGCAGTTTACCGTCAGCGATCAGATCACCATCGTCGTCGGCAGCAGCCCGATCGCTTCAAATTGGATCACGCAGGACATGACGCCATCGTCGGCGCGCCGCGGTCAGTCTTTGGAATACAATGGCATCGCCACGGTAACCGGCACGGGCGTCGGCTACGCGACAGCCACGGCCAATGATGCCGCCCATGTCATGGTGCGGCCCATCGCAGGCAATGGCAGCGTGGTCGCGCGCCTGACCAGTCTGCCAACCACCGGAGCCCTTGGCGGATTGACGATCCGTGACTCGCTCGCTCGCGGATGCAAACGCGTCGTGCTCGGCTACGTGCCTGGCACGGGTTTGCAGTTCCGCACACGCACCACCGTCGGTGCCAACGGGTCCAGCGACACCGTGGTCACGACCACGGGCCTTTCTTTACCGCTCTGGTTGAAACTCGATCGTGACGCGAGCACGGACATCATCACCGGCAGCTACAGCTCGGACGGCACCACGTGGACAACCGTGGGATCAACCGTAGCTCTCACCTTGCTCAACAGCGACGCACTCTACGGACTCACGACCACCAGCAACAGCACCGGCAGCACCGCCACAGGCGTGTTCGATAATGTCTCGCTTACGCCCGCGCCCAGCGGTCCGGCGTTGTATAGTGAAAACAATGGCACGGCACCGAATCCCGCAGGCAGCGGCGCCTTTGACGGAACGACCTACACCATCACGGGCGGCACGACCGGCTACTACTATGGCTGGCAATACTACGGTGACCTCGACGTCCGCTGCCGTCTCGTGACCTACAGCTCCGGTGCGGGCAGCAGCAGCGGTGGTCTGCGCATCACGGAGAGCATCGAGGCAGGTGCCTACTCGCACTATGGAAAGAAGCCCACCGATGCGTTCAATGGCTACTATTGGACCAGCATCGCCGGTGGCGGCGGAAGCGGCATTCCCAGCGGTGTGTCTGTTGGCAACTGGATCCGCCTCGTGCGCCGCGGCAACGCCGTCACTGGCTATCGTGCGACGCACAATACTGGAACCGGCGGCCCGAATGCGTGGATACAAGTCGGCCAGCCGCAAACCATCATCATGACCACGCCTGTGTGGGTTGGATTCTACGTGGACAACTCCAGTGGAGTGGGGCTCAACACTGCGACCTTCACCAACCTCACTGTCGCTGCCGTGAACAAAGCGCCGGTGATTGCCGCCACGGCCACCGGCACGATTACGCCCGTCGCACTGGATGGCACCATCACGGACGACAATCTGCCGGACTTCTTCACGTCTCAATGGAGTGTCCGCAGCGGTCCGTCTGGCCTCACCATTGCCAATGCTTTACTGGTGGACACCACGGCCACGCTTACCAACAGCGGCACTTACAACCTGCGTCTCACCGCCGATGACACAGGGACGAAGAGCTTCTTCGATCTCAGTTTCACCGCCTACACATCGTCGTTCGCGCAGTGGCTCGGTCAGAACAGTGTCGGCAACGCGAACGACCTCCTCGCAGAAGCTGAACTGGATGCCGACGGCGATGGCTTGCTGAACCTGCTCGAATACGCGGTGGGCACCAATGGCGTCATCCAGAACGCCAGCCCGGAAGTCGTTCAGCTAACACCCGTCAGCAGCCAAAACTACCTGCGTCTCTCGATACCGAAGAATCCCGCTGCCACGGACGTGACCTTCATCGTCGATGCCTGTGGCGATCTTGTAAACTGGAGCACTGCCGGTTTGATCGTGGAGACGAATTCCAGCACGCAGCTTGTGGTTCGCGACAGCGTCCCCGTCAGCGGAGGTGTCCATCGCTTCATGCGCGTGCGGGTGGTTCGTCCCTGATGGTCAGCGTTCCAACGTCCGTTGGCTCGCGAAGCCCCTTCAATCCCTGACCTTAACACTTTCGTCATGATGAAATCATTGCTCCTGCTTATCCTCATCGATTACACCGGAGCGCTTGCGACGGAGCCTGAGGTTGTGAAGCTCGGTGCGGAGCACGGCGTGGAGCAAGTCGTGCTGGCGCAGGCGGCGCAGGATGGAAAGCTGATGCTGCTGCCGGAGCATTGCTTTTTCTCCGGCACCAGGGGGGCGAAGCTCGGAGGTGAGCAAGCTGCGAAAGACGAACTCAATGGTGACAAGCGTTGGGCTCGCATCGAAGGGCTGTCCTCGCCCGGGCAGCGTGTGGTGTTTCCGCTCATGCTGGAGGGCGGCGGTGCAGTGTCGGGCCGGATCACGGGCAAGGGCAGGTTCAGCGTGCGTCTGGGAACGGAGGCGATGAATGCGACGGGCAGTTTTGCGTTCAAGAGCACGAAGGCGGGCATGGTGGATATCATCCTATCTCCGGACGGCGCTGCGAGCATCGAGAGCGTGGAACTCAGCGGGCCGGGTGCAGTGAATGCGAAAGTGTTGCGTGCACGCTGGCGCCCTGCGGCCATCCACAGCGGATTCGGGAGTTCGTCGCTCGGCAGTGCGCAGAGCCGCCTTTGGATCATGGAGGTGCGGCCCATCTTTGGCGAAAAGGATTTCTATGCGCCGATCACCACGCCGTTTGGATACTTCGGGTCCACGTTCAATGCGGATCGCACTTCGGGTGGCATCAACTTCAGCATGTGGTCGTTCCAGCGTGGAGCGGTGGAGCCTCCGCTGAAGCAGCTCTCGCACCTGCTCGCCGTGGGCAGTCCGCAGGCGGAGTTCGGAGGCTTCGACCATGAGGGCACTGGCGTGAAGCTGCGCGGTTGGAATCCTTATGAGGGCGTGCAAGTCGCCACCACGGTGCTCGCTCTGCGCATTGAGCCAGGGAAGCCGTATGACACCTACACAGGCTGGTTCCTCGATCAAAAGACGCGTCAGTGGCGCCTCTATGCGAGCGGACGCAAGTGGTCCGAGAAGCGCAGCGTGGAGAGCCTGCTGCCGGGTTGCTTTGTCGAAGTGCCCGGACCGCCGCAGATCGAGCGCACGGGCCATATCATGCGTGCCGCCGATTTTCGTGGCTGGTGCTGCGACGACAAAGGCAGGTGGCATCAACTCGACGTCATGAACGGCAGCAAGGCCGATGCGAATCGTGAGCAGACGAACTGCCTCTGGTCGCTGAGCAACGATGGCTGGTTTCGCATGGCGATGGGTGGCATGGTCCACTATCGCTATCCAAACGGCGTGAATGTGACCGCGCCCGGCATGAAGACACTGCCGGACTACATGAGCCCGGCTTCAATAAAGGCGCTGGAGATGCTGCCAACCAGCATTGTCATCAAACGTCTCGTGCGCCAGGGCACCCGCGTGCATGTGGAACTGGAAGTCAAGACCACGGCTCAAGATCGCAGCAAAGCCACGGTGTTCTTTGGCCCTGAAGAAATGCTGACCTTCGCTGACCGCTGGCCGAAGTCCCAAAGTGCCGGCGATCTTGCTCCTGGCATCCAACGCATCTCCTTTGACAATGCTCCACCCGGCGGCGCCTGTCGCGTGCTGATCGAGAACTCGACAGGTCGCTTCTTCACGTCTGAGGCTGCCACGTGGAAGTGACCTGATGCTCGCATGTGAGGAAGGGTTTGTTCACTGCGCCAGTGCATCCCTGAGGTTCAGGCGCGCAAAGGCGGATCACCAACGGGGCCCTTCTTCTCACAGTCAGCCGGAGGTGACAGGGCCGGCATCGAACCCGTCACCGCGGCATTGAACCAGATCGCCATCATTGATCGACGATACCGTGGTGGCAGGCTTCGCAGGGCAGGGGAGCAGTGGCGACTCTCTGCATGCTTGTTTGGTTTTTAACTCGTATCCTGGCGGTCTGGATGTGACGTCTTCGTAACATAGAGTTGTTAGCCGAGTCATGGGCAAGGTGGAAAGGCAGTGCGGTGAATCCCATTCGCCTGTTTTTGCTGCTCACCTGCCTTCAGAGTCTGTCTCTCATGGCCACGGAGGGCTCGGCACAATCACCAAAGGCGACGGATGCCCCCCCGTCATCAGATCAACAGCCGTTGATCGGAAATCTCTACATTCGCGAATACCGGGTCCAAGGCGCCACCAAGCTCCCGGCAGCAGACGTGGAGGAGGCGGTGTATCCATTTCTGGGCCCGGGGCGGACGACGGAGGATGTGGATCATGCTCGCG
>WBZU01002993.1_pt1 | contig 11331 bp, 14 predicted proteins | sample 5204311 | NCBI WGS metagenome assembly WBZU01 (sample SAMN12344359, study PRJNA552823) | activated sludge metagenome | biome: Activated sludge suspended growth; feature: Nitrification reactor; material: Wastewater; isolation source: activated sludge from nitrification reactor of wastewater... | reverse complement strand
TTTACAGCATTTGTCTTTAAAGTTAGGTATAGTAACCGGCAGGGATCTTGCTCAGGCATGTAAAGATCATTACTCAAAGCCCGTTTCGTTTATTTTATGGATATTATGTGAAATTGCGATAGCGGCATGTGATCTTGCGGAAGTGATCGGCTCGGCAATAGCTTTAAATCTTCTGTTTGGAATTCCAATCATTGCCGGAGTAGTAATTACAGTTCTGGATGTACTGATAATATTATTTTTTCAATACAAAGGATTCCGTTATATAGAAAGCATTGTTGCCGGTCTGATATTTATAATTCTATCATGTTTTGTTTATGAAATTGCAGTTTCAAATCCTGAGTTAGTCCCGGTACTTAGCGGACTTATTCCCACTCCGCAGATAATTTTCAATCCGGAAATGCTTTACATTGCGATTGGAATACTCGGAGCAACTGTAATGCCTCATAATCTTTATCTGCATTCAAGCATTGTACAAACAAGAAATTTCGACAAAACAGAAAAAGGAAAATCGGAAGCGATAAAATTTGCAACAATAGATTCAACAGCAGCTTTGCTTCTTGCTTTTTTTATAAATGCAGCCATACTGATAGTTGCGGCTGCAACATTCCACACAACCGGTTATCAGGATATTGCAGACATTACAGATGCATATAAATTATTAACGCCTCTTCTCGGAGCGTCTTTTGCCAGTATTGTATTTGCAGTTGCGCTTCTTGCTTCAGGTCAAAACTCAACACTGACAGGAACACTTGCAGGTCAGATTGTAATGGAAGGTTTTTTGAACATAAGACTGAATCCATGGCTGAGAAGACTAATCACAAGACTTATTGCAGTAATACCAGCATTCTTAGTTACATATTATTACGGTGAAAAAGGAGTCACAAGCCTGCTGATACTCAGTCAGGTAATATTATCACTACAATTAAGTTTTGCTGTAGTGCCGCTTGTAATGTTTACCAGCGAAAAGAAAAAAATGGGAAAATTTACTAACAAGCTATGGATAAAAATTACAGCATGGACAGTCAGTACGATAATTATCGGTCTTAATGCATTTCTGCTTTATGAGACATTTACAGAATGGTTTTCCTAATGATTAAAAATCACTTCTTAAATACTTTAAGATCCCTGAATTTGAAAAACGAAAATCCGGGTGAACTGCTTGTAGTAATCTGATATTGACAAAAAGCATTAATTCTAGGAGATGCAATTGTAATATCTTTAAACTGTTCAGTTGTCGAAGGATTAAGATTTTCGAAGTTATAAATAATTACTCCGTCAGTAGTTTTGATGAGAAAAGGAATTAATGCGTTATTATTTTCTCCTGAATAATAAAAAGTAAATCTTGCGCTGTCTCTGTCTGTAAAATTAAGAGTGTTTCCGGTTATACTTAATGAACGGGATGCTAATCCAGATGATACTCCGATTGAATCCCCGGATACTTCTGCAAGCAATACTTCCCCTGTCACCGGCGGTGTTGCGGGATTATCTTCTGAACATCCTGCAATCAATAAAATGAAGCTCAGAATAATAAAACAATAAAGTTTAATCATTGATAATTAATTTTAATTAGATTCAAAATAACAATTTAGTATTACAATTTAAACATAAGGAAAAAATATTTAATCAATAAATTTGATACAATGCTGTCCAAAACTTTTTGTAATGAACAAATAATTATTTAATTTTATATCTAAACTCAATTATATATAAGTTTCAAAAGTTACCCTTCCCAAATCCCATTAAAGAGTCTGTCTCAAAACTGTCAAAATTTTTTAAACACAGAGCCGCAGAGACACAGAGAACTTCTTTTTAATTTCGTTTTTGCCTTTACTCTTCTTCGTTGATCCATAAGTTATGAGTCAGTCTCTGAAAATGGGGAGAGGGTAGAGTGAGGTTTTGTATTAAAAATTAAATATTTAAAAGAAATTTTATGTTAAAAAAAAATTTCTGTGAATAAATAAATAACATTTTGGACGGAAGTAAATGTGAAATGAAATACTGATAATGAATTACTTACATCAATTACCGTTCAATGACATAATGAGACAAACGAAAATGTCATTCAATAAAATTAATCAAAGATCTTTCCTGAACACTTCCATTATCTTTTCAGGTTCTTTTAAAGAAGTAAAACCAAATTTCTTATAAAGACCGTGTGCATCTTTTGTTGCAAGGAACCATCTTCTTAAATTCTGAACTTCCGTGTAATTCAATATGATTTCCATAAGCCATTTCGATAAACCTCTTCCTCTGAATTCTTCCAGAATAAATACATCAGCGAGATATGCAAAAGTAGCATAGTCAGTGATAACCCTGGCAAACCCGATCTGTGATTTATTGTGATAAACACCGAAGCAGAGTGAATTTTTGATGGCGCGTTTAGTAACCTCAGGTTTCCGTTTGTTAGCCCAGTATGAACTGCTCAGAAAGCCGTGGATTACTTTAAATTCAAGTTTTGATTTGTCGGTACTTATGATGTAATTACCTTTTCTGAAATTCTTCTTCATAAACTAATTTTTGAAAAATAGTTAAATCTGCTAAAAATTAAAATTTAACTTTCAATAAATACATTGATTAATTATTTTCTATTCCGTGATAACATACATCAAAGCAATATTCATATCCATTCACTGTATAATCATAGCCATACTGACGATATTAGTATCTCCATTTGACAGAAAAGGAAAAGTCACACATTACCTTTCAAAAATATTCGGAGGAGTGATATTATTCATTGCAGGAGTAAAAGTAATAACAGAAGGTATAGAATTACTTGACAAGAATGAGAATTATATTTTCATTTCAAATCATGCCAGTTATTTTGACATACCCGTATTAATGAAAGCGATACCGAACAATGTAAGATTTATTTACAAAGACACACTGACAAAGATTCCTATTCTGGGCTGGGGGATGTATCTTGGCGGATACATACCGATCAACAGGGACAATGTAAGAGATGCGATGAAATCTTTAAAGGAAGCTGCAAAGAAAATAAAAAAGGGAATATCAGTAGTAATCTTTCCTGAAGGAACAAGAAGTGAGGATGGTAAGCCGGGTGAATTCAAAAGAGGTATGTTTGTACTTGCTGATGAAGCGAAAGTGAGTCTTGTGCCTGTGACTATAAAAGGATCAGAAAAAATACTTCCGAGGAATAAATTTAAAATCAAATCAGGTACTGTGAAAGTTATTTTTAATCAGCCGATAGAATACAGAAAGGATAAAAACTTCCTTGAAGAAATAAGAAATATAATTGTAAAAAATACTTTCCAAGTATAAACATTAAAACAAACTATCATGTCAGTAACAATAAAAGATGTAGAAAAGATAGCTCAGCTTGCAAAGCTGAAATTTAAAGATAATGAAAAGGAAAAACTTCAGAGTGAGCTTAATAAAATTCTGGAATATATTGACGAGTTAAATGAACTGAATCTTGATGATGTCGAACCACTGGAAAATATTAACGAAACCGAAAATGTGCTGAGGGAAGATGTAAAAGAGGTTTGGCTATCAACGGAAGATGCATTAAAAAATGCTCCGTCAAAAACCGGTAAGTTTTTTAAAGTGCCTAAAGTATTAGACAAATAATTTCAAATGAATATTACAGGCGTTATTCCCGCAAGATATGCTTCGACAAGACTTCCGGGAAAACCTTTATTGTTGATTAAAGGCAGGACAATGATAGAAAGAGTTTACCGGCAAGCGCAGAAATCAAAGCTTATTGACAGAGTGATAGTTGCGACAGATGATAAGAGAATTATCGAATGCGTGGAAAGTTTCGGCGGCGAAGTAAAAATGACTTCTGTAAAACATCAGTCAGGAACAGACAGAATCTACGAAGCTGTAAAAAATATCAGAGCAGACATAATAGTAAACATACAGGGAGATGAACCGTTTATTGATCCGGAAAATATTGACAAAGCAATTGCACCTTTGATTTCAGATAAAGAAGTAAATGTTTCTACGCTTGCAATAAGGATTGAAGCTAAGAAAGATCTCTTAGATATTAATAAAGTAAAGGTAGTATTAGACAAAGACAATTTCGCTTTATACTTTTCAAGGAACTTCATACCATTTGATATGACGAATAATCCTTTTAATGAATTGTCTTTTAAAAAAAATATTTATTATAAACACATAGGACTTTATGTTTACAGAAAAGATTTTCTTACAAAGTTTGCAAAAATGAAGAAAAGTTATCTGGAGAATATTGAGAAGCTTGAACAATTAAGGATACTGGAAAACGGAGAAAGAATAAAAGTTGTGATAACTAAAATTGATTCAATTTCTATAGATACTCAAAAGGATTTAAAAGCTGCAAATAAAGTATGATAGAGTTAGTTAAACATTCCGATAAACACAAGGAATCTTTGGTAAAATTATTGAACAATAAAAACGTAGAAAAATGGCTGCTGCAAATCCCATCACCATATACTGAAGAAGATGCTGTTTATTGGATAAACAATTGTAAGAAAAATGAAAATGAGAACAGAGATTTTTCGTTTGCGATTGAAAATGACGGAGTACATATTGGAGGAATAGGGTTGCATAAGAAGTTTGAACATTCGGCAGAGATCGGTTACTGGATCGGGGAAGAACACTGGGGAAAAGGATATGCAACTATTGCAATAAATAAAATTCTTGATATTGGTTTTAATAATTTAAATTTTTTAAGAATTCATGCTCATGTATTTGAAGGAAATATTCCTTCAGAAAAAGTTTTATTGAAATGCGGTTTTGAATATGAGGGTTTTTTAAAAAAGTGTCATAAAAAGGGAAACGAATTTATAAATTCAAAATTATTTGCTAAAGTTATATAATTAAAATATTGAAAAACACAAAATACATATTTCTAACAGGCGGAGTAGTTTCATCACTTGGGAAAGGAATTGCAGCATCTTCACTTGGACTCCTTTTGAAAGCAAGAGGTTTGAAAGTGACAATACAAAAGCTTGATCCTTACATTAATATTGATCCCGGCACAATGTCACCTACGCAGCACGGAGAAGTTTTTGTAACAGATGACGGAGCTGAAACAGACCTTGATCTCGGACACTATGAAAGATTTCTTGATGAAAATATGTCCAAGGCGAATAACATGACGACAGGTCAGATTTATAATGAAGTAATTACAAAAGAAAGAAGAGGTGATTATCTCGGAGCAACGGTTCAGGTCATTCCTCATATCACGGATGAGATCAAAAGACGAATTCGTTTATTAGAATATCAGAATAAGTATGATGTGATTATTTCAGAGATCGGCGGAACTGCAGGTGATATAGAATCTCTTCCATTTCTAGAAGCGATGAGACAGTTAATGTTTGATGTCGGAAAGCATAATTCACTGAACATTCATTTAACATTAGTTCCATATATAAAATCAGCCGGGGAATTAAAAACAAAACCGACACAGCATTCAGTAAAGACAATGCTTGAAATAGGAATTCAGCCGGATATCTTATTATGCAGAAGCGAGCATGAATTATCAAAAGAGATGAAAGCGAAGATAGGACTCTTTTGTAATATTGAAACCGAATCGGTAATACAAGCACTGGATGCTGAATCAATTTATGAAGTGCCTTTGAATTTAAAGAAAGAAAGATTTGATGAAATTGTATTAAAGAAATTAAATATAAAATCCGGCAAGCCAAATTTAAAAAGCTGGACGAAAGTTGTAAACAAAATAAAGAATGAATCCGAAGCTGTTACAATCGGCATCTGCGGAAAATATAATATTGTACCTGATGCATATAAAAGCATTGTTGAGTCATTCATTCATGCAGGAGCTGATAATAATCTAAAAGTGAATTTAAAATGGATAGATTCCGAAGCTATTGAAAAAGGAAAAAGCAAAGCTGAATTAGTTTTGAAAGATATTAAAGGTTTGCTGGTTTGTCCGGGATTTGGAGACAGAGGAATTGAAGGAAAGATACAAACGATTAAATATATAAGAGAAAACAAAATTCCATTTTTTGGAATATGTCTGGGACTGCAGTGCGCTGTAATAGAATTTGCAAGGAATGTTTGTAATCTCAAGAATGCAAATTCGACTGAGTTTAAAGATTCAAAATATAATGTGATTGACATAATGGAATATCAGAAGTCGGTAAAAATCAAAGGCGGCTCGATGCGGCTCGGGGCTTATCCGTGCATTATAGAAAAGAATTCGCTCGCATATCAGTGTTACAAAAAAGAATTTGTAAATGAAAGACACAGGCACAGATATGAAGTGAATAATAATTTCAGAAAAGTATTATCGGAAAACGGAATGAAGTTTACAGGATTGTCACCTGACGAATCATTGGTTGAGATGATTGAATTACCAAAGAGCATGCATCCGTTTTTTATAGCGTGCCAGTTCCATCCGGAGTTTAAGTCGAGAGTAGTGACGCCGCATCCGTTGTTCAGGGAGTTTGTTAAAGCATGCAAGGGGTAGTGTGTGGTTGGTTAAGTTAGTTGGTTGTTAAATTAATATTTTGTTATTAAATTTCAATAAAAATTATGAGCTTAACAGAGATAAAAAGTAATTTTCACAGTTTGATAGATAAAGTAGAAGACAGTGAAACATTAATGTATTTTTATAAAGTATTTTCAGAATCTTTAAACAATAAATGGGAAATTTCAGATAAAGAAAGAAAGCAGATTATGGAAGCTTATGAAGAAAGCGAAGATGAAAATAATTTAATAGATTTTGAAACAGTAAAGGAAAAACATTTGAAATGGCTTTCGAAATAGAATGGACAAAAAGAGCAGATAGAGAATTTGATAACATTATAGAGTATTTATCAAAGGAATGGAATTATAGTGTTAAAAATAATTTCATGGAAAGTTTTTATAATAAATTAGATCTAATTTCACTATTTCCTGAAATTGGAGTTTCAATTTCAAAAGAGAAAAAAATCAGAGGAACATTAGTTACTGAGCACATAAGGATTTACTATAGAATAATGAATAAGAAAATAATTCTTATTACTTTATTTGACACAAGACAAGATCCGATAAGATTAAATATCTGATATATTAAATTTCTTCACAACTTCCCCAAACCCATCATCAATCCCAAATCCATAGTCATGTCCGTCAAGTGATCTTCCCTGCGATTCAAAAGACCAGAGTAAAACGCCTGCGATGTCTTCATTGAAATATCTTTTTAATTCCTGTTCGAGAATTAACTTTCTGTATTCTTTCATACTTTTTTTAAAGCCGACTTCGCCTATGTAAATTGGTTTATTGAGCTTCTTTGCGATCTGAATATTTTTTTTGTTGTAGCTGCTCCAGATACTTCTTAAAGAAAGAGGGAAGTCATAAGTTCGTTTGAATCTGTCCAGAGTGTATTTATCAACAGACTGCGGGATTGAGTTGATCATTGCATCGATCTTGCGAAAGTAATCTGCTGAATTTGCTTTACCTTTTAATCTGTACAAAATATCAAGCCGTTCGAGAATTGTAGAATTAAAACTGTAATCGTGAATTGAAATTGCATCAAGAGTTTTGATGGAATAAAGTTTTTCAAAGTTCGAAACATTAAATCTCGAGAACTGATCACCGAATTTATCACCGATGCCGCCGATGGTTCCGATAGAAATTAAATGATTGGAATCAGATTCTTTAATTGTCTTTGAAGCATCGTCAGCGAAATTATACATTTCCGAAAATGAATTATTCATTGGTTCATTAATCAGTTCCCATAACATGATCTCATTTCTGTCTTTGAAATTGCTTACTATGTCTGTTACATAATTCAAATAATTCTTCTTATAACCTGTCCTGTACCATTCATCATCAATTTTATAATTTTGCAAATAGCCCCATGTATCTGCGAGAACGGGAATGACTTTTAAATTCAGATCTTTTGAAATATCGTAAATCTCTTTCAGCTTATTTTTTTCAAGCGGTTCGAATGCCCAGAATCTGACAACGCTGAAACCTTCACTTGCTGCATCTTTGAGCATAGCTTCGGCAGTAGCGGAATCAACATTAGCGAGTTCGTACATATTACAGCCGATGAAACGGAAGATGTTGTTGTTGAGGATGAAGTTATTATTGCTTGCAGAGACGAACGAGTTATTCATTACCTGATGAAAGAGTATTTAATTTCACAGACAGGTCTTTTAGTTTTTCGACTGACATAGAATTAAGAATATTGGAGATATCGGGAACAGATTCCTGCTTCAATGCATTCAGCGGGTGATCAGGCGGAAGAGGTTTTGACTTATCGGGAACATATTCGAACAGGTCATTCGGTGTGCAATTGAAAGCCAGGCAAAGCTTATAAATATTATCAAAAGAGAGACCAACGGATTTATCTGAAATCAGGCGTTGCGCTTTGGCAGGAGAGAAGCCATTTCTTGTCAAGAAGCCAAGTTTTTTGGTTTCTGATCTGAGTTTAAAGAGATTATCCAGGTTAAATTTGAGCATAAATGTAAAAGATAATAAGTTTGAATTAAATTTTAATAATAATATACGAATAAATAATAAGATTCAATGAAAAAACAGGGGTTATATATTATTAATTAATAATTTTAAATTGATAAATAATAATATTATATCAATAAATAATAATTTTATATTGTAAAATAAGAGTTTGTTATTGCTAAACAATGATTAACCCCTCCCCGACCCTCCCCTTTGAAAAAAAGGAGAGGGGGTTTATGTGAACACATAAAGAAATAATAAAGAAAGGTATATACATCAAACAAAAATAGTGTTACTATATGATATTTAGAGCAATTAAAATGAATAAAAATAAGGTAAATAATAATATTAGATAATGATAAAGTAATATATTGACAATAAAATATAAATATACTAAATTGTATTCCAATATGGGAGATGAAAATCAGATTGCGGAATTTCTGGAGAAGCTAAAAGTAAAATTAGATTTTTACGGATTCAGATTTTCCAGAGAGAGAGTTGAGAACAGAGAAACTATGAAAGAATTGAGTCTATCCAGACTAAGTCTGAAAGAAATACTCAGTGAATTAAAAATCGAAAATTATTCAGAAGGACCAATAATAGATGAAGAGGAGGGAGATAATTACTATGTATTCGGGATCGAAATTGACAACAGAGAAATTTATATAAAACTTAATTCAGGAAAAGAAAACGAACAGGTAATCTGTCATTCTTTTCATTTTGCAAAATTCAGAATGAAGTATCCAAAAAAAATCATAAAATGAAAAAAAATAATATTTGTCCTAAGTGCGGGGAAGCAGCAACATTAATAAAAGAGAAAAAGCTGGAAGAGTTCAGGAAAGAAAAGTTTGAGATTACAGAGCATCATTATTATTGCGAGAAATGCAAGGAGGAATATGAGCCGGATTATTTTATAGATCTGAATTTAAATCAGATATATAATCAATACCGCGAGAAGTATAACATTTTGTTTCCCGAGCAGATAAAAAAAATCAGAGAGCATTATAAGTTAATACCTGTGAAGATGTCAAAAATATTAGGGTTCGGGGATAATGTTTACAGAAGTTATGAGAACGGTGAAGTGCCGAGTTTATCCAATGCGATGGTATTAAAATCAACAATTGATCCCGGGAAATTTGAAGACATGGTAAAGGAAGGTTATGCAATTTACAAAGATGAATTATTCAGCAGGAATGAATATGAAGAACTTTTAAAGATCATAAATAAACAAAAGGAAGATAAGGAAAAAGAAAAAGATTTTGCAGATTTCATTAAGGAAAAATTCAACAGAGCTTCAAGTACTACTGGATACAGAATATTTAATCTGAATAAATATGCAAATATGGTTGTATATTTTCTTGAGAATTACGGAAATTCATTTAAAACGTATATTAATAAATTTTTATTTTATTCAGATTTTTTAAATTATAAAAGAACAGGATTTTCAATTTCCGGTTCAGAATATATTGCGATACAAAAAGGACCAGTACCTGATTTTTTCGATATTTATTACGAATTAATGAAGCAAAAGGATGTTTTTGCAGTGGAAGAATTCGAAAATGAAAAGGGAGTATTTGAATGCATGAAAAAAAATATGAAATTCAATCCGGAATATTTCAATAAAGAGGAGCTTGAAAATTTAGAGCGTTCAGTAAAATTTTTTTCGGATCTGAAACCAATTTCAAAAATAGTGGATATATCACATGAAGAGGCGGCGTGGAAGGATAATGTAGGGACTAAGCAGAAGATAGATTATCAGAAATATGCTTTTGAGGTGAGGGGATTGTGAAAAAAATACTGTTAAGAGATCATTTTATTGTTGAAGTTCTATTTACTTGATTTTTTTCGCCCGAAAACTGCCCACTGTTTCTCCTATTGGTGGAAGAGCAACACTAAAGGGAATGTAAGGAAACCTATTCTGATTATATGTCAATTAGAATCAGGAATGTTAAATATGTTTTATTTTATTCCGAAAATCACATATCTTTCGGAGAATAAAGAATTTGAGTATAAATTTTGCCCTTTTTGTAAATATGAAATTAATTAACTTATAAGTGAATTATTTAGAGTTTGAAATCGTTGAATTCATACCACATAATCCTAATGATAAGTCGTCATTCTATTCTATAAAGTTATTAAGTAAGCAAACATCAGAAGCCGAAGAGTTTTTTGAAAAATTTGAAGAAATTGAGCGGAGAAAAATTGATACTTTATACAGTAATATTGAAAATATGGCACACAGAAGAGGTATAATTGAAAATTTGTTTACAGAAGAATCAAAGATGGATGACAATATTTTTTGTCTTAAGAGCGAAGATCTGAGATTATATTGTTTAAAGTATAGTAAAGTAGCTGTCATTTTGGGTGGTGGTGATTATAAACATGTGAAGAAATATCAGGAATCTGAAGAATTACATAATCATGTAAAAATATTACAAATGGTTTGTAAGCAAGTAGATGAAAGAATTAAAAATAAAGAGATTTTTATTACTGATAATTCTATTGAGGGAAATTTAAAATTTAAATTAGAATAAAAATTATGTCAAGTAAAGTTTTAGAAAAAATCCAAAACAGAATTCCTTCATTCAAAAAAAGAATGATGGAAATATCCTTCGATATTACAGCGCAAATTTATGAGTACATGAAAAATGGAAATAACATGACTCAGAAAGAATTAGCGAAAAAGTTAAATAAAAAGGAATCTGAAATATCAAAATGGCTTACCGGCGGGCATAATTTTACAATAGAAACAATTGCAAAAATTGAAGAAGTCCTGAATCAAAAAATATTAGTTGTTCCAATGTTCGCTCAGGAAGATCTTGGTTTAAAATATTCATCATCTAAAACAGTAACGATAATTGTTTCCCCAACTAAAATTGCTGATGATGAATATTCGGATTCTTTGATTAAGAACAG
>WBZU01002992.1_pt1 | contig 11331 bp, 13 predicted proteins | sample 5204311 | NCBI WGS metagenome assembly WBZU01 (sample SAMN12344359, study PRJNA552823) | activated sludge metagenome | biome: Activated sludge suspended growth; feature: Nitrification reactor; material: Wastewater; isolation source: activated sludge from nitrification reactor of wastewater... | reverse complement strand
TAGAACTCCTGTTATTTATACAGGAGCAAATGATGGAATGCTGCATGCTTTTAATGCTGATACAGGCGTTGAGCTTTTCAGTTATGTACCAAGTTCAGTTTATTCAAAATTAAGTTCTTTGACATCACCGAACTATACACATCGCTATATAGTGGATGGCAATGCGTATGCCGGAGATGCGTATATAGGAGCGACACCCTCGTGGAGAACTATTTTATTAGGAACGACTGGTGGGGGGGGTAAGGGAATTTTTGCGCTTGATATTACTGATCCAACTAATTTTTCAGCTTCTAATGTTCTCTGGGAGTTTACAGATGCCGATCTCGGTTATGTACATGGTCAGGCAAAGATTGCTATTTTGAATAATGGTGATTGGGTTGCGATTATCAGTAATGGCTATAATAGTACGAGTGACAAAGCTTTTTTGTATATAGTTAATCTACAAACTGGGGCACTGATTAAGAAAATTGCAACTAACAGTACAACTAGTAATGGATTATCTGCACCCGCGCTTGTGGATACCAATGGCGACAAAATGATCGATTATGTTTATGCGGGAGATTTGCAAGGTAATGTGTGGAAATTTGATATTTCGCATACGAATACATCGCAATGGGATGTGGCATATGGTAGTGGTGGAACCAAATATCCGTTATTTACAGCAAGGAACTCGAGTAATCAGGTACAACCAATTACATCTCCACTAGAAATTGGAGTGCATCCGAATGGTGGTTTTTTTATTTATTTTGGAACCGGTCAATTTATTGCATCCGGCGACAATACCAATACTCAAGTTCAGACTTTGTATGGTATTTGGGATAATGGTACGAGAATAAGTGAAACGAATCGTAGTACATTGCAGCAGCAGACGATTGAAACTCAAACAACATCTTCGCCATTCAGACGAACTGTCTCTACAAATGCGGTTAACTGGGCGAGTAAGCGAGGGTGGTATATGGATTTATTGAAACCTCCCAGTTCAAGTAATCAAGGAGAACGCTCTATTGTCATGCCACTCCTCAATTTTGGAAGAATCTTGTTTACAACTTTAATTCCTTCAAGTGATCCTTGCGCATCCGGTGGTAGCAATTGGGTGATGTTATTGAATGGTGAAACGGGAGGGATGTTAACAGCACCTCATTTTGATACAGATAAAAACGGTCTACTGAACAGTAGTGATCAAATTATTGCTGGTGTAGGATCTGATGGGGTTCGAAGTGAGTCAGTTGCGATTAGTGCAGGTAACTTGCTCCATTTGATTGCAGGGACAACGACCGGTTCGGTTGAAACAATTACTGTTAGTGGAAATCCACTGACTCCAAGACGTTCTTGGCGGCAAATTCAGTAGATTATTGCACCAAAAATTTTTAATAAGAACTTGGTCTGAGTTTAAATTACTCATTGAGGAGAAATAATGGATTTCATTTATTGCCATCGCCCTAATACTTTTACAAAGAAACGTTTTTTATGCTCAGGTTTCACCTTGATTGAACTAATGATCACAGTAGCAGTACTCGGTATTATTGCGGCAGTTGCACTTCCCTCCTACCAAGATCATGTGCGCCGAACAAATCGTGCCGAAGCTAAAAGTATTTTGCTTGAGATGTCACAATTATTGGAACGGAACTATACAACTGTGAATCGGTATGATCAAAAAAGCGATGGAACTGGCTTTACTTTATCAACTACACAATCCCCTAAAACGGGGACTGCAAAGTATACAATTCAATTTTCAGCAGGTTCACTCACTCAGAATACCTATACTTTGCAAGCGGTTCCAACGGGCTCAATGACTGGTGATGCGTGTTCTACGTTGACACTGACTAATACTGGTGTAAAAGGGGTAGGAGCCGGCGCTTCTTTAGATGCAGCTGCCTGCTGGCAGCGTTAAAATGACTTTCTTTTACTAAGAGTTAATTGAATCAATAATCACCCCAAAGAGCTTGGATACTTGCCAATGCAGCTAAGCCAGCGCTCTCAGTTCGCAAAACTCTTCGACCGAGGCGAATTGCAACAAACCCTGTAGCGATTGCTAGCTTTTCTTCTGAAGGTGCTAGACCACCTTCAGGTCCTACCAGTAAAACAAAAGAATCTTTGTTGTTGGGCTGAAGCCTTGATAATTGTACTTGAGCTGTTGGTGTGAGCATTAATTTAGTTGAGGATGCAATTGAGCGATCAGTTTGATTGTTTTTAAATTGACTAAGCCAGTCAGTATATGAAATTAATGACATAAGCTCAGGTATTTTATTTCTTCCGCACTGCTCACAGGCTGAATGAATGATTTGTTGCCAGTGCTCAACTCGTTTTTTAATCCTTTCACCAGACAGATGGACTACACAACGACTTGTCATAATCGGTTGGATATGATTAACACCAAGCTCTACTCCTTTCTGAACGATCCAATCCATTTTTTCATTTGTACAAATAGCTTGAACTAATTCAGTCATCACAGGAGATTCACGATTAATATCGTGGAACTGTTGAATTTGTACTGTCACACCATTTTTATCAATTTGCTCAATTTGACCTGTGAACTCGCCCCCCTGACCGTTAAATAAAATAACTTGATTGTTCTTTTTGAGCCTTAGAACATGAGCTGCATGATGTGAAACTCCACTTGGCAGCAAGATAGTTTCGTTAATAGTTAGTGGGTGATTACAATAGAAACGTGGGGGCATAGTGAATGGATTGATGTGCGTGAAAACGGGTTGATCATGATCCATGATAATATTATAGATATTAAAAAGAACAATAGTTTGGAGAAGTCGGTATGGCTAGTTTGGAAACACCAGTTTGTGAGTTTGGATGGAAAGCAGTTGATTTTGATTTACTGGGGGTCGATGGAAAGCGATATAGCTTGTCTTCATCCAGGGGAAGGAGTGGGCTATTGGTGATGTTTATATGTAATCATTGTCCTTATGTGAAAGCAATCAGAGATCGTATTATTCGCGATATAAAAGAGCTTGAGGCGTATGGCATTAATTCCATCGCAATCATGTCTAATGATCCATTGGATTATCCAGAAGACTCATTTGAAAACATGGCCAAAGTGGCTAAGGAATATAATTATCCTTTTCCTTATGTCTGGGATGAATCTCAAGAAATTGCAAAACGCTATGGAGCTGTTTGTACACCAGACTTTTTTGGATTTAATGATAAATTAGAGCTTCAATATCGAGGACGTTTTGATGCATCACGAAAGGAAGCTGCTCCTTTAGGCGCGCATCGTGATTTATTTGAAGCGATGGTACAAGTGGCAAAAACTGGTAAAGGACCGATGGATCAAATACCGAGCATTGGTTGCTCGATAAAATGGCGTACTGATGGAAATGCTTGAGCAAGTTATTACCATAGTCAAGCGCGTAGCAGAAAAGGATGTTATGCCACGCTTTATGCAGGTAAGTCGTCAACATAAAGGGGATGGAAGTTTCTATACAGAAGCGGATCTTGCTGCGCAAGCGAGCTTAGTGACAGAATTAACAAAGCTATATCCTGTAGTTGTGATGGGCGAAGAAATGTCGCAACAACAGCAACTCCAATGCTGGGAAGACGGAGCTGCAGGATTGTGGAGCATTGATCCGATTGATGGCACGTCTAATTTTTATAACGGAATTCCTTATTTTGCAATTTCTGTTGCTTTGATGCAAAACGGGAGAGGCTTACTTGGGGTTATTTATAATCCAGCCACAAAAGAACTATTCTATGCTGAGCGAGGGAAAGGTGCTTTCCTCAATGGAGTTGCCTTGCCGATAAGAAAATCGACTGCTTCATTACAGAACGCTGTGGCAAATGTTGATTTAAAACGGTTATCTCGAAAATTAGCTGCAAAAGTAGCAGCTAACCCTCCTTATGCTTCGCAGCGGAATTACGGTGCTTGCGCCCTGGAATGGTGTTATACCGCTGCTGGTTATTTTGATCTCTATTTGCATGGTGGACAAAAGCCTTGGGATTATGCGGCAGGAAGCCTTATTCTGGAGGAAGCAGGAGGTCATATGTGCGGTTTTGAGCATGATGATTATTGGTTACAGACACCGTGGCAGCGCTCAGTTATTGCCGCTTTAGATTTGCAATTGTTTGAACAGTGGCGTGACTGGGTTAGAGAGCAATATTTACTGCTCAAATAAGTGAGTATGTTTACCATTCAAGAAGCTATTCTTTTCTTGTTAAAAGATTGAGTAATACAATTTGAAGATTCTTATTTTAGGTGCGGGGCGAGTTGGTTCTACAGTAGCAGAAAGCTTGGTTAGTGAATCGAATGATATTACTGTAGTTGATATTGTTTCGGGACAGCTTGCTTTGTTGCAAGATCGTTTGGATCTCAGGGTTGTTGTTGGAAATGCCTCCTACCCTTCAGTATTAAAGCGTGCCGGCGCTGAAGATGCTGATATGATTCTTGCGGTAACGGAGAGTGATGAAATAAATCTGGTATCTTGCAAACTTGCTGCAAGCTTATTCAATACACCCACAAAAATTGCCCGAATCCGCTCAGCCGAATATCTTGAGCATTCTGAAATTTTTGCAAGAGATAATTTTTGTGTAGATTTTGCTATTTGCCCTGAACAGATAGTTACAGAATATATTGAGAATCTAATCGAATTTCCAGAAGCGTTGCAGGTATTGAGTTTCGCTCATGGAAAGATAAGTTTAGTAGCGGTAAAGGCGCTGCAAGGGGGACCATTAGTGGGTCAGCAGTTGCAAGAGTTGCGCCGTCATGTACCCAATGTCGATACACGTGTTGCTGCTATATTCAGGAAAGATCGGCCCATACTTCCAGAAGGCGATACGATCATTGAAGTCGGTGATGAGGTCTTTTTTATTGCTGCGACTGAAGATATTAGGGCTGTAATGGCAGAACTACGTAGTATGGATAAGCCAGCAAAACGAATCATGATTGCTGGCGGCGGTAAAATCGGTAAACGTCTTGCATATGTACTTGAAAAAAACTATCAAATTAGAGTGATTGAGCGAGATGTCAAGAATTGTGAGTATTTGGCGCAAGAACTTCAAGATACATTAGTGTTGCAGGGTGATGTAACTGATGAGGAATTGTTGGAAAGTGAAAATGTAGCTGAAATGGATGTGTTCTGCGCACTGACTAATGATGATGAAAACAATATTATGGCTTCATTGCTCGCCAAAAAAATGGGGGCACGTAAAGTTATTGCTTTGATTAATCGCAGTATCTATGTTGATTTAGTTCAAAGCAGTGGCATCGATATTGCGATTTCTCCAGCGCAAGTGACGATAGGTTCATTGCTCGCTTATGTCAGACAAGGTGATGTTGCAGTAGTGCATAGCTTACGGCGTGGCGCGGCGGAAGCGTTAGAGTTGATTGCGCATGGTGATGCTAATTCCTCCCATGTGGTTGGGAAAAAAATAGAGGAAGTTCAGTTACCCAAGGGCGCTACTATTGGTGCCATTGTAAGAGGACTACCTCCCGGAGAAGAACGATGGGAGAATAAAGCTGGTGATAAAGAAAACGATTCGGGAAGCAGAAATAAAGCCAAAGTGATTATAGCGCACCATGATACCGTGATTGAATCGGAGGATCATGTCATTGTATTTGCTATTAATAAAAAAATGATTCGACAAATCGAGAAATTGTTTCAGGTGAGCGCATCATTTTTGTGATAACTAATATTTAATGAGTCATTTTTTATCGGTTGCGAATTTACTCGGTAAGATCATTGCTGTGTTCGCTTTGACCATGTTAATCCCCTATGGGATTGCAATTTGGTCAGATGATGGTTCATCTACTATTTTTGGTGATTCAATTCTGGTTACATTCATATCAGGCATTGTTATAAGCCTTATCACTCTTCCTTATAAGAAAGAATTGCAGATTCGGGACGGTTTTTTGCTGGTTGTGTTAGTGTGGTTGTTACTCCCATGTTTTGGTATGCTTCCTTTACTTAACTATTTCCCTGAATTGAGTATAGCAAAGGCCTATTATGAGGCAACTTCAGGACTAACCGCGACAGGTGGAACGGTTTTGACCGGATTGGATACATTGCCTTATTCGATTAATCTTTGGAGAGGGGAGATGGTATGGCTGGGTGGAATGGGCCTCATTGTGTTAGCTGTCGCAATCTTGCCTATGCTTGGCGTCGGGGGCAGGCAGTTATTTAAAGCAGAAATACCTGGTCCTATGAAAGAAGCTAAATTGACCCCCAGGATTGCAGAAACAGCAAAGGGGTTATGGCTTGTCTACTTGGTTCTGACAATCGCTTGTTTGATTGCTTACAAGCTAGCAGGAATGAATTGGTTCGATGCAATAATGCACGCATTTACCACGCTGGGCCTCGGTGGTTTCTCTTCTCACGATGCTAGCTATGGATATTGGAATTCACCCCTAATTGAGTTTGTGGCGATGGTATTCATGCTCATTAGTGGAATTAACTATGCAACTCACTTTTTAGTTTGGCGAACAAATAGCCTTTCTTCTTACCAGAATGACCCAGAGATAAGACCTTATATCTATATCGTGTTATCGAGCTGCATTTTTCTTGCAGTTTATTTGTGGTTAATGGGTGTTTATGATGATCCTTTGCATGCGCTTCGCTATGCGGCTTTTAATACTATTTCAGTGGCTACTACGACTGGCTATAGCAACACGGACTATAGTTTATGGCCTATTTTTGCACCCTTATGGATGCTGTTTTTGTCAGGCTTTTGTACTTCGTCAGGGTCAACGGGTGGTGGTATTAAAATGATACGGGTACGTATTTTGTACCGACAGTTTTTCCGAGAAATGATTACGATTATGCATCCTCAGGCTGTTTCTCCTGTTAAGCTTGGTCGAAACGTTATTTCAAATCAAATTATTTTTGCAGTGCTTGTTTTTTTATTTGTTTATTTATCTTCGATCATTTTAATAACGCTGCTGCTTACACTGAGTGGACTTGATGAGATGACTGCTTTCTCAGCAGCGGTCGCGAGTTTCAATAACCTAGGGCCAGGATTAAATCAGATCGGTCCGGCAACTACTTACGCATCGCTTTCAGATTTCCAAATCTGGATATGTAGCTTCTCTATGCTATTAGGACGGCTGGAGTTTTATACACTTCTGATTGTGTTTACAGCAGCTTTCTGGCGGAAGTGATTCTGTATCGTTAAGTTTCGCCCTATAATAGAGCTATTGTGTTAATGAATCGTTTGCTAGTTCAAGGGGAAGTGATGGAGTGCTTTCCATATATAGACGAGAATAAAAGGGAGCATGGAAATGACGGAAGCAACAAGTGGAAATGATTTAGTAGGGAAAAAGATCATGATCGTTGATGACAGCAATACGATCCGTCGCAGTGCTGAAATTTTCCTGGCTCAGTCGGGTTGTGAAGTTATCCTAGCGACCGATGGTTTTGACGCGATGGCTAAAATCATTGATCATCAACCTGATGTTATTTTTCTTGATATCGTAATGCCTCGCCTGGATGGTTATCAAGCTTGCATGCTTATCAAAAAGAACCCCCGCTTTCATTCTGTTCCGGTAATTATGTTGTCAAGTAAAAGTGGCTTATTTGATCGTGCTCGTGGAAGAATGGTCGGATCAGATGAATATTTAACTAAGCCTTTTACCAAAGAAGGTTTACTCAACACGATAAAAAAACACACGCAGCAACAAAATAAAGTTGCTTGATAAAATAACCTATTTTGTATGGTTATAGTGGTTAGAACATGGATAATGAAAAGAAATATGATATCGATATAGTGGTTAGAACTGCTTATCTATCGGAGCAATCAGATGAGGAAGCGGGTCGCCATGTGTTTGCTTACACAATTACTATTTCCAATACGGGTTCAATTGCTTCGCAGCTGATAAGCCGACATTGGATTATTACGAGTGGTGATGGAAATGTACATGAAGTGCGGGGGTTGGGTGTCGTCGGTGAACAACCCTTGCTAAAGCCTGGTGATAGTTTTGAGTATACAAGTGGCACAGCGATATCTGCATTCGCTGGCTCTATGAAAGGAAGCTATCAAATGGTCGCTGAGGATGGTGTTCATTTTTCAGTAGAAATACCTGAATTTATTTTAAGTGTCCCGAGAGTTCTACATTGATTTTTGTCTTAAGCTATAAAGTTAATTGATGCCACTCGCTACCGAGCATTATTAAGTAGCCGCGTTATATTCTTACCCTTGTATGCAATATGGTAGGCTATTTCTCATTCCTTCTCCCTTAGGTGAAGGAGCCATTGATTGGATCATTCCAAGCCATGTTAAGCAGTGTATTGCGAATTTAACGTACTTTGTTGTAGAGCATCCGAAAACCGCGAGACATTTTCTAAAGCAGATTGCTTTGCAACGACCGATTCAAGCTATCACGCTACAAACCCTGGATAAACATACACCTATTAATGAATTAGACAGCTTGCTCGGGCCTATTTATGCAGGAAATGATATGGGTTTGCTATCAGAGGCAGGATGCCCGGCTATTGCTGATCCTGGTGCAAATCTAGTCCGAATAGCCCATGAAAAGCAAATACAAGTTGTTCCTCTAGTGGGGCCATCTTCGATATTGTTGGCACTAATGGCTTCTGGGCTAAACGGACAGTGTTTTTCCTTCCACGGATACCTTCCAATCGATAAGGTATCGTGTGCCAAGAAGATAATTCAGATGGAGTCGGAATCATTCAAATTTAATCAAACTCAGATTTTTATCGAAACACCTTATCGAAATAAGAAGTTATTCGAATTGCTGGCTATGCATTGCCAAGGAAGCACGCACTTATGTATAGCGAGCAATCTTACGTTGCAAGATGAAGCAATTAACACAAAAACAATAAAAGACTGGCAAACTAATTTGCCAGATTTTGAAAAAAAACCAACAGTTTTTCTACTACATCGGTATCAAACCTAAGAGCAAGGTGGAGAGTTTTTTGAGTAATTTCTTGCTACTTTGTCATACAAAGTCCTTTTGCTTATTCATTTTTCTTTTGAATGAACTCAATCTTATAACCATCAGGATCCTCAACAAATGCAATGACTGTCGTTCCATGTTTCATGGGGCCTGCTTCACGAATGACTCTACCACCTAATTTTCTAACGCTATCGCAGGCTTGATATGCATCCGCTACTTCTATCGCAATGTGTCCATAGCCGGTCCCGATATCATATTTTTCTGTATCCCAATTGTGAGTAAGCTCGAGAACTGCACCTTCTGATTCATGCTGATAACCAACGAAAGCTAGGGTAAATTTTCCTTCCGGATAATCTTTCTGGCGGAGCAATTTCATCCCGAGGACTTGAGTATAAAACTGAAGCGAGTTGTCGAGATTTCCAACTCGAAGCATCGTATGAAGTATGCGCATTAAAGTTTAACCATTTCAAAATCATCTTTACGAGCACCGCATTCTGGACATGTCCAGTTGATGGGCACATCTTCCCAACGTGTACCCGGGGGAATGCCCTCTTGTGGGGAACCTTCTGCTTCATCGTAAATATATCCGCATATCAGGCACATGTAACGGTGATAAACTGGATTTTGATCGGTTGACATAATAGATTGATATATCCTTTTAAGTTAAAATACTATTTTACGGGATTATTGCATGTTACAACCACCACCTATCGTACTATCCTTTGCTGCAAGTGATCCGAGTGGTGGTGCAGGCATTCAAGCTGATATTCTTACATTAGCGAGTATGGGTTGTCATCCCCTTTCTGTAGTTACTGCAATTACGGTCCAAGATACAGTTGGTGTGGAAAGTTTCCTGCCGCTTGAGTCGGAATGGGTCGCAGATCAAGCGCGAATCGTGCTTGAGGATATGCCGGTTCATGCATTTAAAATCGGTGTGCTAGGGAGTGTCGAAGCAATCGTGACGATTGCTGAAGTAGTTGCGGATTATCCTAATATACCCCTTGTGCTTGATCCGGTGCTTGCATCGGGTCGTGGCGATTCATTTGCTAATGACGAAATTCTTCAAGCGATGCGCGATTTACTTTTTCCACAAACGACAATCATTACACCTAATAGTTTGGAAGCAAGAAGGTTAATGCAGGAGAATGAAGAAGATCCTGAAATAGTCGACCTGAGTCAAAGTGCAAAATCTTTTTTGCGTTTAGGCTGTCAATATGTCTTGATTACAGGTACACATGAAAACACTTCTAAAGTAATTAATACGCTTTATGATAAGAATGGTGTTGTTCGGGTTGATGAGTGGCAAAGGTTGCCTGGATCATTCCACGGATCAGGTTGTACTTTGTCTTCAGCGATATCGGCTGCATTGGCGCATGGAATGTCAGTATCAGAAGGTGTGTATGAAGCGCAGGATTATACTTGGAACACGCTAAAATCAGGATTTCGTCCAGGGATGGGGCAATATTTGCCTGATCGGTTTTTTTGGGCTTCCAATGAAGGTGAATCAGACCAGAAGTAAGACACCGATGGTGCGGCGATCTAGAATCGAAGGATTGTATGCGATTACTCCGGATATTGAGAATACAAGCGATTTGGTTGAAAAAGTAGATCAAATACTATCATCCGGTATTCAGTACATCCAATATCGAAATAAATCTATTGCTCATGAGCAACGAGTGAATCAAGCCTGTGCGATTAAGAAGCAGTGTCAGCGATATGGCGCTAAATTAATTATCAATGATCATTTGGATATCGCGCTTGCCGTCAATGCTGATGGGTTGCATGTTGGGAAAGTTGATGTTTCTATCCAGACAGCAAGAACTTATCTGGGTAAGCATAAAATGATAGGGGTTTCTTGCTACAATCAGATCGATTTAGCGCTAGCCGCTGAGAAAGAAGGGGCCGATTATGTTGCTTTCGGTGCATTTTATGCTTCAAAAACCAAAATCGATACCGTTGAAGCGAACCCCGATTTACTGACTCAAGCGAAGAAAGTTTTACAAATCCCTGTTGTGGCAATTGGGGGTATTAATGTAACGAATGCGGCTTTGCTTATTTTCCGTGGCTGTGATGCCATTGCTGTAAGTGATGGTTTATTTAATACTGCTAATATTCCCTCTATCGCAAAAAAATTTAAACGTTTATTTTGAGCAAATTCATATTTTTTTAATTAATTGAGAAACCAAATGAATATAAGTAATCAGCAGTTATATGATCTTTCCCAGCAATATATACCTGGAGGCGTTAATTCACCGGTAAGAGCGTTTAAATCAGTAGGAGGGACGCCCATTTTTTTTCAACGGGGGGAGGGTGCTTATTTCTGGGATGTTGAAGGTAAATGTTATATTGATTATGTCGGTTCCTGGGGACCTTTAATATTGGGACATGCACATCCTCAGGTTGTTAAAGCAGTTCAAGAAACCGCAATTAATGGGCTATCTTTTGGTGCTCCGACAAAAGCAGAACTGGATCTG
>WBZU01000763.1_pt1 | contig 11333 bp, 13 predicted proteins | sample 5204311 | NCBI WGS metagenome assembly WBZU01 (sample SAMN12344359, study PRJNA552823) | activated sludge metagenome | biome: Activated sludge suspended growth; feature: Nitrification reactor; material: Wastewater; isolation source: activated sludge from nitrification reactor of wastewater... | reverse complement strand
CGATAAGGAAGGTTTTCTTCGTTCTGAAAAATCACTGATGCAGACAGCAGGAAGAACAGCAAGAAATGTAAACGGACTCGTAGTAATGTATGCAGATAAAATAACAGACTCTATGGACAAGGTAATCAAAGAAACTGCCAGGCGGAGAGAGATCCAGACGGAATACAACAAAGAGCACAACATTGAGCCTGCGACAATATTCAAAACCTACGAGGAAATAATGTCGGCAACTGTAGTCGCGGACTCGAAAGCAAAAAATGAATACGGTAAAGAAAAGAAAAAGAAGAGTGAGAAAAAATCAACTCTCAGTATATTAACAGATCCCGTTAAAAATAAAATTAATAAAGAGCAGAGAAAAGAACTCATTGATCAGCTAAGAAAAGAAATGATAAATGCTGCAAAAGATCTTGAGTTTGAAAGAGCAGCTGAGCTCAGAGATGAGATTGAAAAACTGGATGAATAATATCAGCCGCAAACAATCTTAAACACTCTCAGAAAATTTCCACCCAGTACTTTTTTAATTTCTTCGGAAGTATATCCTTTTTCAACCAGCCTTTTTGTGATCAAAGGATATGTGCTTGCATCATAAAGTTCATTTGGCGGAGTGATGCCGCCGTCAAAGTCCGAACCTATCCCTACATAATCAATCCCGACAAGATTCTTTATGTAATCTATATGTTCAATGACCTTTTCAATTGAAGTCCCACCTGATATTTTTTTATCGGATAAAAATTTATCACGCTCTTCATTGTATTTAAGCAGATCATCTCCGTATTTTTCGTTAAGCTCATTCAGCTCTGATGAATATTTTTCATATGCATTAAGAGTCCTGTTCAGGTCGGCATCTTTGTCAAGAAACTTATCATAAAAATTAACTCCGATATAACCACCGTTCTTTGCAACAGCTTTTATCTGTTCGTCTGTAAGATTTCTGAAATGAGGATTAAGCGAATAACAATTGGAATGTGACGCTATGACAGGCGATGTAGTATTATCAATCACATCCCAGAATCCTGCTTCACTCAGGTGTGATACGTCCACGAGCATACCGACTTCATTCATTCTTTTAATTACCTGAATTCCGAATTCCGTGAGACCTCCTAGTTTTCCCCTTTCCGTTTCATCACGTGCGGAGGTTGAGATTCCATTGGAGTTGTTCCACGTAAGTCCGATGTAACGCACTCCGTTCTCGAAGAAAGTATTTATATTGTCAAGGTTCTTCTCAACAGCAGTTCCTCCTTCTATCCCAATTAGTCCGCAGATTTTTTTTGAATCTGTAATTCTGATAATGTCATCATAGTTTTTTGCAAATTCAATATCAGATGAATTTTCACTTTCTATGTTTTTCAATCTTTCTATCTGAGACATCACAAAGCTGAATGATCTGCTAATTTTGTTCATAGGGATCCAGACTGCAAATACCTGAACATCAAGACCGCCTGCTTTAAACCTCGGGAGGTCAGATTGAGTGAAACTGTTACGCTGACCAAAGACAGCGCCTTTGTCAAAAACTTTCCAAATGAAATCATTATGAGTATCAACAAGCAGTGCATCATAATGCAGTGTAAGATAATTGACCTCTTTAATACTGTCTTTTTTTATTACGGAAGATTTATTCAAATTATTTTTTTCATTTACGTTTGCAGAAATATTTTTATCTGTATTTTCAAACCCCGCATAATTAACGATCAGTGCATTATCATTTTCTTCTTCTTTTAGAAAAATTCTGTTATTAAAAAGAAAAACCAAAAGAATAAGAATTACGCCAAGACTTAATATCCGGTACTTTTTAACCAACATCACTAATTAATTTTATTTCATAATTAAATTTCAGAACTATCCGATAATTTGTCTGAAATACAAAATGTTATATAACTTTAAGCTCTTTGCCGACTTTTGTAAAGGCTGCAATGCATTTGTCAAGATCTTCTTTTGAATGTGCTGCGGAGATCTGCACTCTGATCCTGGCAAGACCTTTTGCAACAACCGGATAAAAGAATCCTATGACATAAATCCCTTCTTCGAGTAATCGTGCTGCCATCTGCTGTGAAAGCTTTGCATCATAAAGCATTACAGGAACAATAGGATGAATGCCCTGCTTTATATCAAATCCCGGTTCAGATATTTTCATTCTGAAATATTTTGTATTTTCTTCAAGCTTATCTCTGAGTTCAGTTGTTTCACTTAAAAGATCAAAGACCTTAATTGAAGCACCTACTATTGCAGGTGCAAGAGAGTTAGAGAATAAATAAGGTCTGCTTCTTTGTCTGAGCATTTCAATTATTTCCTTTCTTCCGCTTGTGAATCCGCCCATTGCCCCGCCGAGAGCTTTGCCGAGAGTTCCGGTAATGATATCAACTCTGCCTATCACATCATTAACTTCAATGGAACCTCTTCCTGTCTTTCCGAGAAATCCCGTGCAGTGGCATTCATCCGTCATTACCATTGCCTGGTACTTATCCGCAAGGTCACATATGCCTTTAAGGTTTGCTATCACGCCGTCCATGGAAAATGCGCCGTCAGTACATATCAGTATTTGCTCTGCACCTTTTTCTTTTGCTTCCTTTAATCTTTCTTCAAGGTCACTCATATCATTATTCTTATATCTGAATCTCATAGCTTTGCAAAGACGAACTCCGTCAATGATGCTTGCGTGATTTAATTCGTCTGATATGATCGCATCTTTTTCTCCAAGCAAAGGTTCGAAGACACCGCCGTTTGCATCAAAGCAGGCAGCATATATTATTGTATCTTCTGTGCCGAGGAATTTACTTATTTTTTCCTCGAGAGTTTTATGAATTGTCTGCGTGCCGCAGATAAAACGAACAGAGGACATTCCGTAACCCCAGTGGTCCAGCGTGTCGTGAGCAGCTTTTATTACTTCAGGATGTGAGGAAAGTCCCAGATAATTATTTGCGCAGAAATTCAGAACTTCTTTGCCGTTCACTTTTATTTTTGCATCCTGCGGAGTTTCTATTATTCTTTCTGTTTTGAAAAGACCCTGTTCTTTAATGGAGTCTAATTCATTCTGTAGTTTAGATTTGTATTGTGAGAACATATTTTAGTTAATAGTTAATAGTTAATAGTTAATAGTTAATAGTTAATAGTTTCAGACAAAATAAGGTTTTTTGAGGAAGTGTTTAAGACAATAAATTGAAACAGGCATGAAAAACCGAACAGTGATCATGCCTGTAAATATTAAGATAACAGAATTTTAATAATTTGACTATATAAGCATTTATTAAATACAAATGTTTTAGGATTCATAAAATTGATTACGGGGATCTTATTATTTTAAATTAAATCTCTGATGTTGAATTATGAAATTCCTTCAGTAAATATTAATTTATAAAATAATTACAATACTCCTTCATCATAAGCTACTTCACCATGAATCGACTGGTCAAGTCCGGTATCTTCTTCACTTTCTGACACACGAACTTTCGTAAACAGATTGATAACTTTAAGCATAGCATAAGTAAAAATAAAAGCATAAACAGCGGCTCCCAATGTAGCTAATACCTGTATCGCAAAAAAACCTGTACCTCCGAAAAGTAAACCATCTGCACCAGCCGGATTTACTTCCTTTGAAGCAAACACACCCAGTAAAATCGTTCCAAGGACACCGCCGACACCGTGAACTCCCCACACATCAAGTGCATCATCCCATTCCATTTTATTCTTTAAATTGACCGCCAGATAGCAGACGATCCCTGAAGTTATTCCGATTATTACTGCGCTGGGAAGTGAAACATATCCTGCGGCCGGTGTTATTGTCGCAAGACCGGCAACAGCTCCTGTAAGAAGTCCGACAAATTTTGGTTTCCTTGCTCTGTTCCATTCTATCAAAAGCCAGGTGATTGCAGCAAATGATGCAGCAACATCTGTGTTAAGAAAAGCAAGTCCCGTGATTGCATTTACATCAAGAGCGCTTCCTGCATTGAAACCATACCAGCCGAACCATAACAATCCGGTTCCAAGAGCTATCAGGGGAATACTGTTTGGTTTATTTTCCGGATTCCTTCTTTTACCAATATAAATTACAGATGCTAGTGCTGCAAATCCTGCAATTGCGTGAACAACTATTCCGCCTGCGAAATCAAGCACCCCGAGCTTAGCAAGTAAACCGCCTCCCCAGACCATATGTACGAAAGGATAATAAACAAACAACTGCCATAATATCAAAAAGATCAGGTATGCCTTAAATGTGACACGATTCATAAATGCTCCTGTAATAAGAGCCGGGGTTATAATTGCGAACATCATCTGATATGCCATGAAAACAAACTCAGGTAATTTCGGATTACCTGAATAAGCGGAATTCAAGGTTACTCCGCTCATCATAATTTTATCAAGATTTCCTATGACACCTCCGTCTCCACCGCTGAAACAAAGTGAATACCCAACGAAAAACCATAATATGGTAGTAATACCCATTGATACAAAGCTCTGGATCATAATACCTAATATATTTCTTTTACCTGCTAGTCCTCCGTAAAAGAATGCCAGTCCCGGTGTCATAAGCATGACAAGACTGGTTGCTAGTAACATAAAGCCTGTAATACCCGGATCAAAGTTCATTTGTCTTTCTCCTTAAAAAAAAGTTATATGTTTTAAAATAAATTACTTTATTCTTTAAATCAGATTGAAATAAAACAATTCTGTTTAAATTCTCTGTGGTCGAAATGTCAGTGATTAATATTGAAGATTCAAAAGGTGAATCAGTAAAGAAGGGGAATAATAGATACAACATAAATTAATCTTACATTAAATATTTGTATACAATCTTAATTGTTTCAAAATTAGAGAGATTTATTTTAGTATTCAAGTGTGATGTTAAGTGTTAATTTTCCGCTCACTTTCGCCTGTCTTTGATGATAAATCTTAACTTTCATATGACATAATATTTAAATATTTTGACCAGGAAAATATGAATAAAGAAAAATTAATAAAACTTTCAACGGAAATAGTAAAACGCCTTTCAAAAGAATATCCGGATGTAAAATGTCATCTGGATTTTAAATCACCCTTTGAACTCATTGTGTCAACTGTGCTTGCAGCTCAATGCACGGATATCAGAGTAAATATGGTGATGGTTCCTTTATACAAATCAAAATACAAATCACCTTCTGATATCTTGAATGACGGGGAGTCGAACTTCCGGGAAAATATCAAATCAATAAATTTTTTTAACAACAAAGCCAAGGCAGTCCTTTCAATCTGCAAAACAGTTACTGAAAATTTCGGCGGGAAGATCCCCGGAACAATGGAAGAGCTTACATCTCTGGCAGGGGTCGGAAGAAAATCTGCAAGTGTAGTGCTGGGAAATTGTTTTGGAAAAAAAGATGTGATAATAGTTGATACACATTTGAAAAGAGTTGCTTCAAGACTAGGACTGATTGAAAATGATAATCCGGACAAAATTGAAACTGAGCTGAAAGAAATAATCCCGGCTAATGAACAGTTCTATTTTTCTATGAGAATAGGAGAACACGGAAGACAGATATGCAAAGCAAAGAAACCTGACTGTGCAGGATGTTTTTTAAATGATATTTGTGTCAGTGCTTTTAAGCTTTAATCATTCAGACAGTCTTTAAATCCCTCATAAAAATTTTTAAATAAAATTTTAATTAATCAAATTTGAAAAAGAAAACAAAAAAAGATCTTGCAAAGATAGAATTCTTATTAATGGATCTGGACGGATGTCTGACAACCGGTCATATTATTTATTCCAGTAACGGTGAAGACACAAAGATATTTCATACTCATGACGGATTCGGAATTGTAAGAGGCAGAGAGCTCGGATTAAAATATGCAATTATAAGCGGAATGAGCTCTAAGGTTAACCGCATGCGCGTGGAAAAGCTGAAGATCCATTATATCTATGAAGATATACAGGATAAAGTAATTCCTTTTGAAGAACTGAAACAAAAATACAATCTTAAGAAAGAAAACTTTGCTTATATAGGGGATGATGAATTTGACCTTCCGTTATTAAAGAAGGTAGGATTTTCCTGTTGCCCGAACAGCGGAATTGAAGAAGTAAAAAAGCATGTGGATTATGTCTGTAAAAAGAACGGAGGAGAAGGAGCAATAAGAGAAATTATTGATATGATCCTGAAAGCAAAAAAACTTATTTAATGATTATAATTTCCTGCCCGATACATTTACCACTACCGGTGAATAGAAAACTGTATCAGGATTTTTTTTATGAGCTTCCCAGTCATCTATCAAAGCACTCTTTTCATTTTCGGAAATAATATTCAGGTCTTTCATTAGCTGAAAATGACCGCTCAAAAATCTGTCAGCCCATTCAAAAACCGGACACTGGCTGTCTCCTGCAAGTCCTACAGGTGAATATTCCTCAAGCTTTATATTATTCTTTTTAAATACCGGCGGGATTTTTGAAACAAAATAAGGATCACCTCCGCCAGCTCTCCAGTATGCTCTTATATGGTCAGCAATATTATCAAACGCTCCTCCTTTTGGATAAAGACCTATGCCTTCATAATTGTAATCCTGAATTGCTATCACACCGCCTTTCTTAAGTGCCGAAAGAAGCTTCAACAGAAAATTTTCCGGTTCTTTTACAAAGTCAATTACCCACCTGAGATATATCAGATCATAGTGTTCTATCTGCAGATCAACATCTTCCAGGTTACCGTTAATGAATTTTACATTTTGAAAATTATTCCTTTCGCAGCGTTCTTTAAAATAGCTGAGGTAAAAATCTGACGGTTCAAGAGCGGTGACTTCACCTGCATCACCGACAATACTTCTAAGATCCATTGAAACGTATCCCGGACCTGCTCCTACATCAAGGCATTTCCAGCCTTTTTGAATGTTTAATTTCTCTAAAAAACTGTCCGTAATATTTTTCCAGACTCCATGCTGAAATTCGAGTCTTTCCAGTTCAGTCTGGTTTGTACCGAGAATATATTCTTTGTTAATATTACTCATATATTTTTATTGAAAATTATTTTAATTTTTTTAAAGGATGTTATGATAAATGCCATTACAAGTCCGATGAAAGCGCCTGCAACAACATCTGCAGGAAAGTGAACACCAATAACAACTCTCGATAATGCAACGAGTATTGACCAAATCACAGGTATAAAGATATAATATTTGTTAGAACCGGTTTTGAACAGGACAAAAGCAAGTATTGTCCCGAGAAAGAAAGAAGTTTCCGAATGGCCTGAAGGAAACGAGAATCCTGATTCGTCAGACCAGCTGCTCAGTATAGGAGGATAGACATCTTCAAATGCTCTTTTGTTTTCTTCGATTTTTTTTCTCAGATACAGACTTTTTTCTTCAGGAGGCGCAGTTAAAAATTCTTTACCGCTTTTATCTGATGATACTCTTTCAGAAATATATAACTGAGAAGGTCTCGGATTTCTAAAAACATCTTTGAAGTAGAAAAGAGTTGACCCGGATATAAGTATTTGAAAGATCAATACAGTACCTGCGAAAAAAAATACAGAACTTCTTTTCTTTGGCTCTTTCTTGAAATATTTTAAAAGATAAAATGTCAGAGCAATGATTATAACTGCAGACCCATAAACGCCCCCGGTCACTGTTATAACATACCATAGAGGAGCAAGTGAATCCGTATTCCTGTATTCACTGAAACCAACCGGGAATAAAAAAACAATTCCCGAAAGAACAAGTAAGCCAAGAAAAGTTATAAAATATATAAACGAATCTCCCGGAAATAAATTTATGAATTTTTTCATTAAAGTTTATCAGAAAAATTTCAGAACATTGTACATTGAATTACTTCAGCTACCGGACTTACAAGGTATTCCTTTTTTGAATTTACGTCTGTACATTTATATCTTTTCCTCATCCTTTCACCTTTTATAAATTCCCTTCCGTTCCTTAATCTGAAAATACATTTTGCTGGTATATCTTCAAGATGAACAAATGAGGATTCTGCGTCATATTTTTTCAATACCTTGACTAAATGAAGATCAGTGCAGCTTGAAGCTTTCGGATTTAATGAATATCTCGTCAGACATTTTAAAATATCTTCAGGGAAAATATTAAGATCAAAAAACGGAAGTAATAAAGTTCTGAACTCTTCCTTCCATTCTTTTCCGTGAGGCAGTATTTTATTTCTGTATTTGTTCCATGCGGTCAAATGACCGACTTCATGTGTAAGCGTAATTAAAAAAGAATATTTGTTCAGGTTATGATTGACGGTGATGCGATGAGGAAGACCATTATGCGCAGGCCTGTAATCCCCGAGTTTGCTGGTTCTTGATCTGGTGATCTTAAAATGAAATTTAAATTCTTCCAGCCATTTAATCGCAAGCGGAACGGATTCTTCGGGAATGTAATTTTTTAGTACGGAATAATTTTGATTGCTGATATATTTATAATGATTTATTTTTTATTCCATCCTGCTTTTCTGATAAGCATAAACATCTGCCCTCTGTGATGTGCTTCGTGCTCAATGATGTGATATATTATCCACTTCTTTTTGATCTTTACTTCACCCGATTTTCTTTTCATAATAACTTCTTCTTCTAGCTGATCGTCATTCATACCGTTAATATAATCAAGAAAATTGTTTCGCGTAGCAGCAATGGTTTCAAGATATTCATTTACTTCTATAGGTTCTTTCGGCGGGTCCGGATCAGGTACATCAAACCACTTATCAAAATAACATCTCTTCTTCAGATCTGCCGGCTGCTCTGTACCGGACAGAATTTCCTGCCAGCTCATATCACATTCTCCCAGATGCATAAGATATGAACCTATAGAGGATTCACCTTCTACCGGTGCCTGAAACAGCTGATCTTTTGAAAGATGACCTACGCCGGATAATGTTTCTTTCCTGACATCTTCAAGCATCCATTTTAATAATTGTATTTGATCGTTCATTAGTTATAATTTTTAAAATCAAAATGAGTAAGGGGAAAAATTTAAATTTTTTATCCCGTCCAATTATTTCTTACTGATTAAAGTTTTAATATTTTCTGATCTCAAAAAAATTAAGAAAGCTTTGAAAGTGCTTCTCTTAGATTTTCCATGATTTCATTAATCTGTTCTACGGTGCATGTTCCGACTGAAACGCGGTACCATGTGGAATCAGCTGATGCGCCGAATGAAGCAAACGGCACGAGGGCGATCTTAGCATCTTCAATTAAAAAGTCAGTGATATCTTTTGTTGAACTGATGAGAGTTCCGTCCTCTTTCCTTAATCCGATCAGATCTATTTTAACAGTCAGAAAAATAGAAGCCTGAGGTGCAATGACATCGACGTTGTAACCATCATTTTTAAGTGCCGTAAATTTTTTATAAAAGGCATCAACTCTTTTGAAGATCTCACCTTTAAATGATGCAAGATACTTGTTTACCTCATCGCTATTTGCAAGAAACCTGGCAACGGCAATCTGTTCAGCTTTAGGAGCCCAGGCTCCCATGTGCGAAGTTATGGATTTCATTTTTTCTATTATCCTTTTCGGACCGTATCCCCATCCAACCCTTACGCCGGTTGCTGCCAGAACTTTGCTGATTCCGTCAACAAAAATTGTATAATCCCTCATTGCAGGATTTATAACAACCGGATTGTAATGCTTTGTATCTCCAAGTGTAAGCTGCCAGTATATCTGATCGAATAAAACATAAAGAGGTTTTTCGTCATTACCTCTTCTGAGATTTTCTTCTACTACTAAATCACATATTTTATGCATCTCATCTTCTGTGAAACAAGTGCCGGTCGGATTCAGAGGTGAGCATAAAGAGATCAGAGTCGCCTGTCTGATATGCGGTTCTAATTCCTTTGCTGTCGGCATGAAATTATCTTCAGGACGCGTCTCAACAGTAATAACTCTTGATCGGGTTAAATGACAATAGTGATTATTATTCCATGACGGTACCGGAAATATCACAATATCATCAAGATCAACAACTGTATTGTAAGTGGCAAATATTATCGGTCTGGCTCCGCTTGTCACAAGAATTTCGTCCGTGGCGTAATCAAGATTTCCTCTTTCTTTTATATACTTTGAAACTACTTTTCTTAATTCCAGGGATCCTTCAGCCGGCGGATAATTAGTCTGGTGTTCATCATATGCTTTTTTGATTTCTTCCGTAAGTTTATCCGGAATGGGAAATATATTAGGATCAAAGTCACCGATTGTAAGATTAAATATTTTCTGACCCTTTGCAATTTTTTCATTGATCTGCCAGGCAAGCAGAATGATTTCAGATCCTATAAGATTTTCTGCCATAGAGGAAACCATCAGATTTTTCTCGTTTATATCCAATAATTCAGAGTTCATAATCGAAATGTTTAATTTTGTGTATTGCAAATATACTTATTAGAACGGAGAAATTTGATAGAATAATTTTGGAACATCAATTAAAATTTCAATTAATTTTATCTTTGCTTTATGAATCATTCATACCTTAAATTGAAATTTAAAACAGTTATAATTAAATTAATTAAAAAAATTATTATGACAACTCAGACAGACAAAAATAAAACTAGCGCTTTGGAATTTTATGATCTAATGTTTAATCAATGCAATCCGGAAGAGGCTATTGAAAAATATGCGGGTGATGTATATATACAACACAATCCCGATGTATCTGACGGAAAAGAAGCATTCATAAAATATTTCAAAAAAATGGAAAGAGAATATCCCGGTAAAAAGGTCGAGTTTGTAAGAACTGTTGCAGAGGGAAATTATGTAGTGCTGCATTGTCATCAGAGATGGCCCGGCTTGAGTGACTATGCAGGTATAGATATATTCAGGTTTGATGAAAACGGAAAAATTGTTGAACACTGGGATGTACTACAGATAGTCCCAGAAAAATCAGCAAATGATAATACAATGTTTTGAAAGGATTTGTTTTAGAAAATCAGATTCAGATTAAGGTAATTTATTATAATTTTTATTTTATATTGATCTTTGAAAATTGATTGAACTTCTTCCTTTTTTTTTAATCGAAATAAGACTAATTTAGTCCACTATAAAAACATACCTTAATAAAAGTATAATCAAATGGGAAATGAAGTTGATATTCTCGAAAAAGTAACATCCGGTGACTATAAATACGGTTTTACAACAGATGTAGAAATGGATATTGCTCCGAAAGGTCTTAATGAAGACATCATCAGAATGATCTCGAAGAAAAAGAATGAACCGGAATCAATGCTCGAATGGAGACTTAAAGCTTACAAACTATGGCTAGATATGAAAGAGCCGAACTGGGCTAACATTCATTATCCGGCAATAAATTATCAGGACATAATTTATTATGCCGCACCGAAGAAAAAAAATGTATTGAACAGCCTGGACGATCTGGATCCTGAAATT
>WBZU01002991.1_pt1 | contig 11335 bp, 10 predicted proteins | sample 5204311 | NCBI WGS metagenome assembly WBZU01 (sample SAMN12344359, study PRJNA552823) | activated sludge metagenome | biome: Activated sludge suspended growth; feature: Nitrification reactor; material: Wastewater; isolation source: activated sludge from nitrification reactor of wastewater... | reverse complement strand
GACACGCGCGATGCACGTGATTCACGCGACGGACGTGATGCGCGCGATTCGCGTGACGGACGTGATGCGCGCGAGGGAATGGCCACCGAAGCGGTCTACCGTGGACCGCAAGTCATCGAAGTTGGTCAAACCGAATCGCACGTGGCGCTCGATGACCTCACGGGTCGTGAATTGGCGGATGCCGTCGTCGCGATCTTGTCGACGTTCGATCGCAACGCCGGCGCTGTTTCGTTGCGACAAATCACCGAGACCGCGCAACGTCGCGGCCGGCTCGCAGGCGATGCGCAGCTTGTGCAGTCGCAAGTTGCCGCCGCCGTTCGCGCCGACAACGCTCGCCGCATCGCCGCCGGTCAACGACCTCGATTCCGCTTTGCAGGCGGTCGCGTGGCGCTCACGGATTGGCTCCTCTCGAGCGATCTCGCGCGTCTCGAGCAAGAGGCGCTCACCGCGGTCGAACGTTACCGCGACGCCGCTCGTCGGGCGTTTGCTCGCAAGCTCGCCGAGCTCCCTGGACATGCGTTCATCGAGCTCTGCGTCCTCGCGCTCGAGCGTATGGGCGTGAGCCAGTTGCGCGCGATTCGTCGCGCCGGTGCTCCGGGCTCCGAGGCGCACTTTGCAGGTGTGCTGAAGACGTCGGGCGACGAAATTCGTTTGGCGGTGATCATTCGTCGCGACGGCCGCGAAATCGGCCGCGAACGCGTGACGGAACTGCGCGGCTCGTTGCACCACTACAACCAAGCAACGGTGGGTTGGATCTTCACGAGCGGCCAGATTCTCTCCGGCGCGCGTGACGAAGCCGGCGTGACGGGAACCGCTCCCATCGCGCTCTACGATGGCTTCGGTGTCGCTCGCTTGTGCGAAGACAACGACGTCGCCGTCATCCGCGCCCGCATGCCGATCGCGATCCCCGACATCGACCTGCTCGAAGCCCTCCGCGCCTCCTGAAGCCCGGACAAACCTCGGCCGCCCCTGCGAGTTTTCCCAATCTCGTAGGGGCTGCTGTCCCACCGCATCGAGTTGACTCGTCCCGCGATACCTGCAACGGTCCACGCAGCATGCGTGCCGCCACCATCTTCGCTCGGGTTTGTCTTACCGCATCCGCCATGTTGTTGACCGCGTGCGGCAAACCCCCGCCCGCATCGGTTTTTCCCTCCGCAGATGACGCGCTCGAGCGCATGAAAGCGACCTACGCCTGCGTCAACGGCGTGCAAGGAACGGCCAAGATCGATCGGTTTGCCCCCGAAGGTCGCGTGCGCGGCGAAGTTCTTCTTTTTGCCGTAAATCCCGATCGGGTGCGTTTCGATGTGATCAGCCCGTTTGGCGCGCTCATCTACACGCTGACCGCCGACGGCCAACGTTTTCAAATGCTCGATACGAAGGAAAAACAGTTCCTTTACGGCCCGGCAACGCCCTGCAACCTCGCGCGTATGACCCGCGTGCCGATCCCCGGTCATGCCCTCGTCTCGATCCTCCGCGGCGAAGCGCCGCTACTCGTTCATCAGCCCAATCAGTCCACGATCAAGTGGGATCCCAAAGAGGGCCACTACCGCATCCTCGTGCCGAGCACGGTCGACGCGAAACAAGAAATTCACCTGTCCATTCGTCCGGATGATTGGGACAAACCTTGGTCGGACCAGCGCGTGCGCGTGAAGTACGTGCTCGTGTCCCAACGCGGCGGCGATCTCTACACCGCGGAACTAAGCAACCACGCCGCGGCAACGACGGCTCCACCGCGGGCTGATCCGGACGGGATCGACGACCCCATTCCGCCCAGTGGCGGCGCGTGTGATGCCGAGCTTCCACGTTCGATCCGCATGCGTGTTCCGCACACGGAAGAAGACGTGATTTTTCAGTACAAAGACGCGCATTGGAATCCGCCGATCATGCCCGGTTCGTTCGAGCAACCGACGCCCGGCGGCGTGCGCTCGTATTACGTCACGTGTGACGCGCAGTAGCTTCAAGGCCCAAACGCAGCCCGGACCTGGCCGGGGATGTCCGTGATGATCCCGTCGACGCCCATCGAGGCCAGATCGAGCGCTTCACGCACATCGTTCACCGTCCAAACGTTCAGCAAGAGCCCCTGACGTTGCAAACGTCGAATCGTCGCGTCCCGCGTCAACGTTCGTTCGATGTGCAGTCCGTCGCGCCAAACTCGACCCGTACCGAGGGCAAACGTCGACCACCGCGATCGATGCACGAGCAGCGCGCGTGGGATCCGTGGCACGAGCGTCGCAAAGGTCGCGAGGATCAGCGGATCGAAGCTTGAAACGATGATCGGAAGATACGGATCGATCGCCAAGAGTTGTCGTGCCGTCACCTGAGCCAGCGCCATTCGTTGGGGCACGCCGTGCTTCATCTCCACGTTGACGCGCAAGTTGTACGTTCGCGCCAAACCCAGGACTTCACTGAGCCGCGGAGCCCGCTCCCCTTCCCCGACATCGATGCGACGAATTTCTTCGTACCTGAGTTCGGCGACCGCGCGATGGTCACGCCCGTGCGTCACCCGTTCGAAGGTCGCATCGTGGACGACGACGAGTTCACCATCGGCACTGAGACGCACGTCGAGCTCGATTCCATCGGCGCCATCACGCGCAGCTTTTTCAAACGCGGCCAGGGTATTTTCAGGCGTTCCCGAGCTTCCTCGATGCCCGTACACCCACGGTCGGCTTCCGGGGCGCCGACGAAAGACGTCGATCCCGAGGCCGACGCCTCTCACGAATCCAGCTCCCTCGCGATCGTCGCGGCGACTTCACGCGCTCGGGCGATTTCGGAAACGGGAAACGTTGCAGCTCCAACGACCGGATGACCACCGCCTTCATATCGTCGGCAGATCGAAGCGATGTCGTGCCGTCGAGCCACACCGGACCATGGGTTGTATCCGACGGAGACTTTGCAGTGATTCTTTGACCTCAAAACAGTTACCGAATACACGCACTTCGGAAACAGCGCGTACGCGATGAACTTCAAGCTCGCGTCCATCACGGCATCGGCGAGATCCACGAGCACGACGGAGCCCATGACGACGCCGGCTTGTTGCACGCGTGCGGCAAACGCATCTTGCGCGACGGAGATCGGCCGAAAGAGTTGGGCGACTTTGGCATCGCGCGCGACCTCTTCCACAGGCTGTTTCAAGAGCTTCGGGACGATGTTGAAGAGAAATCCGCCGTCGCCGTGATGCTCGACGACCGCGGCGAGTTGCAGCACGGGCTCGCTGCGATCCACGGCTTGTTCCGCAGAGGAAAACCTTGCCGAGTCAATGACGTCGGCCCACTTGATGAGCGGAGCGAGGTTCTCGCAGCTCACGTTGAAGTGTTTCGCGGCGATGTCCGCGATGAGCTTGGTGCAGGACGTGTAAGTCGGTTCGTAAAAGACCCGCGTGGGACCATCGAGCGTGTGCAGTTCCAGCGCCGCGTTTTGTTCCTCGACAGACCCGAAGCCCGTGACGTGATGGTCGAAGAACCAAGTGAGTTTCGAACTCTTGGTGTACCGAAAATCCAGGATCGCGTTCTCGTCGCCGTCGAGCCACGCTTCGGGAATCATCGACATCCCCGGGCCATAACCGCACGATCGGTAACGAAATGATCGTTGTGTCGTGGGCTCGATGCTGTGGATGAGGTGATTGAAAACCGCAGCACTGGCCATGCCGTCGAAGCAGTGTCCGTGCGTCGCGATGACGACGTTTTTCGGCTTTTGCACGCGCAAAGCGGTAGCACGTCGACGCGACCGAGGCATTTTCTTGGATCATCTGAAGGCTTCGCCGTGCCCGTCGAACGTCGCTCCCCAGCGCAAGTCCACTGAATTGCTGGCGAAACGATGCGCTCCGGCTACGCGAATCGTTGCAGAGCCCGCACGTGAACCGGGCCGAGACCGCAACATGCTCCGACAAACGTTGCACCAAGACGAACCCATTCCTCCGCAAGACGCGCGTAGCGTTCCGGCCCTTGGGGATCGTTTGTCCAACCGAAACCATCCTCGACACGTCCCGCATTGGCGTACACGCCGAACGCAATGCCCACGCGCGCAAGTCGTTCGACGTACGGAAGCGTCTTCGTGGCCCGTGTGCAGTTGATCATGACGACGCTCGCCCCTCGATCCGCGGCTTCACGCGCCCCCGTTTCGACCTCGTCCGGCGTGAGAAGCTCAGCCTCGGGCCCCGCGGTGAACGCGACCCACGTGGGCAAACCGGTCGCGACCGCTTCTTCCGTAGCAATGAGCGCTTCACCGACGTGCGGAAACGTCTCGCACAGGATCACATCGACACCGGCATCGGCGAGAACACGACAAACTTCGCGATGTTCTTCGCGAGGATCCGGCGGCGAAAGATCCGGCCGATAACAATCTTCGAGCGGCGCGATACAGCCGGCCAGACGATGTCCCTGCGGCACGGACAAACGGGCGATCTCGACGGCTTTCCGCGCCAGTTTTTCCCAATGCTCGCCCGCGCTGCGCCGCTTCGTGCGAAAGGTATTCGTCGTGTGCACCGTGGCGCCCGCTTCGGCATACTCACGATGAATCGCAGCGATGACTTCGGGAGCAACTTCAATGGCTCGAGCACTCCACAACGGCTCGGCAATCGACACGCCTCGGGCGATCAATTCGGTTCCCATGGGGCCATTGAGGATCGTCACCATCGCTTGTCTCCCACCGGTAGGATGCGTCGAGCATCACTCGCGTGAAAGCAGAGGCCAAGACAGATGAGTTCGTCCCCGCCCTCGACGATTCCGCGTCACGCAACCCATCGGTACCACACCGCGATGTTGGCCATTGGCGGCGCGCTCATGCTCATCGGTGGGTTTGGCGCATTCGGTGCTCTCGAGGCGGAGTTTGCGCTTTCGTACGTGGCGCCTGCGGTCCTGTTGGGTGTCGGCGCGACGTTGGCCGTGCTCGGCTTCGTCGGTCGAAGTGCGGGCGCCGGTGTTCAATTGGTGAACACATCGTTCGATCTCATCGCCCGAGGACATTTTGCCGAAGCGGAAAAACTCCTCGAGCAAGCAGACAAGACAAACCGTTCACCCCTTGTGCAATGTGTGTCGGCGCTGCAACGAGCGCTCATCGCGATGCGCCGCGGTGATGCGCAAACGGGACTCGTTCATGTCGATCGAGCGCTCGCGGTAAAACCGGGACTTTGGTATCGCCAAGCCGTTCAACTGCAAAAGGTCAACGGCTTGGGAATTCGAGCCTTCTTGCGTGCCGTCGCAGGCGATCGCGAAGGCACACGCAAGGATGCGCAGGAGCTGCGCGCAAGCCCGCTGGTGCTTCCACAAGCGCTCGCCCGAGGTGCGCTGGCCGAAGCGATCTGCCTCGAAAAAGAAGGCGATCGCGATGTGCTTCGTGCCCACCTCGCCGAACATCACGATCTGCTTTTCGATGTGACCGATCGTCGTGAACGAGCGATCGTCCGCGCGTTTCAACGCATGCTCGAATCCACGGCGACGAGCGTGTACCGCAAGCCCGCGAAGCTCGACATGCACGGCGACGAACCCCCGCTCGTCGATTGGGTCGCGCAGCTGGTTCCTTCGGCAGCACCGTTTGTCGAAACCAAAAAGCCGACGAACGTGTCCAACGACTTGCCCGCCGCCGTCGCCTCCGATGAAGCCAAGAAGGCCCTGACAAACTCCCGAAAAGAAGCGGCCAAACAGGTCAAAGCACCTCCGACCAAGCGCTACCGCGTGTTGCTCGTCTGGGCGCTTTGTCTCGCAGCATTCGCCGGACTTTGGACGTTTGTCTTTCCCGAACCCGGATCTGTGCCCGCAGGTGACCATGGAGACTCGCACTGGGATTGGCCCGACCTGATTCCCTTGATCGGCGCCATGTACGGCCTCGTGCTTGCTGCCGCCGTTGGACGTCGCTTGTGGCAAGCGCGCAAAGCCCGCAAAGAGGCCGAAGTCCTGTTCGGTGCGATGAACCTCTCCGCCCAGGGAAAACTCGATGCGGCGAAAGAAACGTTGTCGCAACTTGCCGCCAGTCGCTTCGCCATCATCCAAGCCCAGGCCCACTTGGCTCTCGCCTATATCGCGGAGCGCCGAGCGGATTTGAAGACGGCGCTCGAACATTGCGACAAGGGCATCGCCTGTTTGTCTCGGTACGTGCTGCGTATCTCGGCGTCGGACATCCTGCTGCCGGACTTGATGTCGCAACGCGCGTTCGTCTTGGCCGCCATGGGCCGTCATGACGAAGCGGATGCGGAACTTGCCGAGCTTGCGCCCGTGTATCCGTACCGCAGTCGCGCGCTCTTGCGCGTGCGTCTCGTGTCGCTCGCGCGACGCGGGGATCTCGAGGCGGCGGCGAAGCTGGCGACGGAGACAAACCTTGATTTGCCGCTGACGGCGCGGGACGAAATGCTGGCCAATGTCGCGTGTGCCGTGGCCAAACCGGAGACGCTGAGCGCCGGTGAATTGCCGCGTATTCGTCGCGAATTGCAGATGGTCGCGTCGTTGCGTCCGTGGTTGTCAGCCGTTGCCCCGAAAGCTCTGACGGAGCTCGAACGTTTGTCGGAGGAGGCGCCGACGGGGCGCGACGAAACTTCCGTGGATCATGCGGCGGAGCTGGAGGCGCGAGCCGAAGCGGAAGCAGCTCGGGACGAGGCTGCGCTTCGGCTGGATGCGCGGACGATCTAAATTGGTTGGAGCAGCAACTACTTGGCGGGCTTGGCCGCGATCGTGTCGTTGTAGGTGAACTTCTTGCCTTTGATTTGAACGATCACGATGGGTTTGTCGGCGTTGCGTTGTTCGTTGATCGTGATCGCGCCGGTGGCTCCTTGGAAGCCTTTGGTCTCGGCGATCGCGTCCCGGATCGCTTCGGGCGAGTCGTTCTTCGCGCGACCGATGGCATCGGCCAAGAGCAGGGCCGCATCGTAACCTTGCGCCGCGAGCGACGACGGTTCGTGCTTGAAGCGAGCGCTGTACTTCTTGACGAACTCTTTCGAATTCTCCGACGGCATATCCGGCGAGTAATGATTGGTGAAGTACGCGCCTTCCATTTCTTCGCCGGCCCCTTCGACGAGCGATTCGTCGTGCCAACCATCACCGCCGATGAACATTGAACCGGACAAACCGGTCGCTTTGGCCTGGCGGGCGACGGGGACCATCGCGTTGTAATAAATCGGCGCATAGATCATCTCGGGCTGCGCCTCTTTGATCTCGTTCAGGTACGTCGTGAAGTTTGTCTCGTTCTTCAAGAAACTCTTCTCGATCACGACCTCGAGGCCGAGCTTTTTGGCTTCGGTCCGGAATTCATTGGCCAAACCCGACGAATAGAGGTCGTCGGATGCGTACAGAATGGCCACCTTCTTTTTGGTGAGCTTTTCCGCGACAAACCGCGCTCCCATTTGCCCTTGCACGTCGTCGGTGAAACAAACGCGGAAGACGAACGGGCCGACTTGCGTGACATCCGGGTTTGTCGACGACGGCGTGATCATCGGAATCTTCTTCTTGTTCGCGACGATGCCTCCGGCCTTCGAGCGCGACGAAGCGACTTCACCGAGGAGCGCGACGACTTTGTCCCGATCGATCAGCTGCAAGACCTTGTTCGACGCTTCTTGAGGGTTTGACTTGTCGTCTTCGAAGATCATCTTGATCTTCTTGCCCTTGACGCCCCCCTTGGCGTTGACCTCTTCGACGGCGAGTTCGATGCCTTCTTTGGTCGAAGTCCCGAAGCCCGTCTCCGCACCGGACAAACTCAAGTACGCGCCGACTTTCCATTCGTTCGACGCTGCGTTTGCATCGCCGGTCACCTCGGGCTTCTTGCCGCATCCCAAGCCCACGACACCGAGCGCGCCAAGCGCCAAGGCCGTCACGATCCAATGCCGTCGTCCGAGCATCTTCACCCTTCCCTCCAGTCGTCCCCGATATGATGAAAAACCAACCGACCGTCGATGGGGAAAAACCCCGCGCGGAAGTCATCATGTACACTGATGTGTGCATTACGTCAGCCCAAATCCGCAGCGATCGTGGGGCCAGGGCCCTTCACTCTTCTTCCGGCAGCCGATAGATCGCGGCGATTACGGCGAGCGCGACCAGGACCAATGCGGAGATACCGAGCACGGCTGCTCCGGGCAAAATGCCCACGCCGGCGGATTCGACCATACCGGCATGTCCCTGGGACAATTTCACGAACCAGCCCAAGTACACGGCCGAAAGAATCCACAAATGGTTCCGCCGCAATCGAACCGACGCAGCTTGTAATCGATTGATGGGCGTCCGCGGCGTTTCGAGGCTGCTCCAGAGTTTTTCTTCCCAACCTTCACGCGGCTGTTTTCCCATCACCACCGCGTAAAACCCGACTTCGAGCAATCGGACGCGCATCCGTACGAGCTCATAAAAACGAAATCGACGGACTTCCATCCACAGAAAAATCAAATCGAGGAATACCGCCAGCAAAAACACGAAATGAGGCGCGCGTTCTTGCCCGAGCGCGAACGTCGTCACCGCAGCGCTCGTCCCCACCGCCCAATTCGTCGTCGTATCGAGCCGAGTACGATAAACGGTCATTCGCCCCAATTCGCCGCGATACAGGTGAATCAGCGCCGTCGGAATGTCTTTGGCGGTCACGTCCATGACGCCGAGCGTGCGACAAAATCGCTGGAACACCAACTTTGTTGATGAAAGCGTGATCACCGCTCGCGACCAACCTCGTCCCGTGCTACTCGTTGCTCAACATCAAACGCAGGTTCGAACGCATGCATTTTTCCCGCTTTTGTTTGGCCAATTTAACGACCGAGACGCTTCGCCCACGCTTGGCCAAACCTTCGCCCCTCGTCGTTCTCGTTCCGGTCGGCTCGGTCGAACCTCATGGGCCGCATTTGCCGCTGCGCACGGATACGATCATCGGGGAATCCGCAGCGTATCGCGCCGCGGAAAAACTGGAAACCAAAGGCGTCGATGTTTTGGTTGGTCCGAGCATTCCTTATGGGGTGACTCGATTTGCGGAAGGGTTTGCCGGAGCCGTGAGCGTGACGGAATCGGCGCTCGCGGCGTTTTTGCGGGCGGTCGTGATGGGTTATGTCGAAGCCGGTTTCGCCCATGTTTGTCTGATCAACAATCACCTCGAACCGGCGCACGACGCGGCCGTGCGCAAATCCATCGAAGACGTCCCGCCGGGTTTGGCGTCGGTCGCTTCTCCGCTCACGCGCCGTCATGCGCGCACGTTGTCGGCCGAATTCAAAAGCGGCGCGTGCCACGCGGGACGTTATGAAACTTCGCTGGTTCTCGCGGCGGATCCCCACGTCGTGGACATGGATCGAGCCGCCGGATTGGCAAAGCTCGACTGGAGTTTGTCCACGGGCATTCGAGAAGGTAAAACGAATTTTCTGGCCATCGGAATGACTGAGGCTTACACGGGAGCGCCCGCCGAAGCTTCGGCTGAAGAAGGTCGCGATCTGACGGACAAACTGGCGGACATGATCGTGATCGAAGTCGAAGAGGGGCTTGGGGCTCGGCAATAGTTTCGCAAGAAAAACACGCATCGTGATCAGTCGATGGTTCATCGCAAGGTGGATCATCGTGGATGGCTTGGGGTGACTCGAAGCCCCAATCGCAACGACAGGGGGAACCATGGACACGGCCAATTGCCGCGATGAAGATCGTTATTTTCAAACGCTCGTCAAAATGATGCAAAGTCAAGCGTACCGCGAAATGGCGGCGGCGCAGCTTTTTGGTTATGGTTTGTCGCTCGTCCCGGATCTGCGGCTCTTGGAACATTTCGTCTATCAAATCCGCGAAGAAACCGAGCATTACAAGGACGTTGCCCGCATGTACCTGGACTTCACGGGCGAAAGCATCGAGCCGTCCGTGCATGACCGCTTGGCAAGTCGACCCATTCCGTTCGCGCAGAGCTTTTACGAATTGGCCATGGCTCAATTCCTCTATGATCGCGGCGGATATTGGCAACTCGCCGAATACTCCGAATCGAGTTATCTGCCGTATCGACGCCTGGTGCAAAAGGTCATCCGTGAAGAACGCGGCCACCAACAATTGGGCGAACAAATCGTCGTCGAATTGACACTCACCGGTAATTACGAAAATGAAAAACAAGACGCCTTCGAGCGTTGGCTGAAACAAGGTTTGCTGTCGTTTGGCAGACCAAACACCGAAGGCGCCAAATTCGCCATTCGCGCCGGGCTGCGAAAACGTGATCCGTCCGAAGTCATGCTCGATTACTTGAACGACATCAAATCGACGGTGACGGCGTGCGGACTGGTCATCCCGCCGCTCGCGTCGCTGGGAATCGACGCATCCGACAACGTGAATCCGATGGTCAACGGCGCCAAATCCAAAAAAACGGACCTCGTTGAGGCCATCGGGTTTTACCATGTGTAATCGCGCCGCTTGAACGGCTCGCACTTGACAAAACGCCGCCCTTCGGGTCTGCTCGGGCTCGATTCGAGACGTTTGTCATGACCAAAGCGCATCAAAGTGTCTTCACGTTCGAACTGGGAACGCCGGAAGGTGTCCTGCGCACGAGTTTGCGAATTCCAAGCGCCCCCATGCGTTTGTCCGACCTTGCCCGGAGTGTCTTACGGCTCGACGACGAGCTCGTCGCGGTGGGCGTAAAGAAGCATTTGCCCATTGCCGGACCGCCCTCGTGCAAAAAAGGCTGCACATCATGTTGTGATCAGCTGGTGCCCGTATCGATCCCGGAAGCGTTCATGATTCACGACCTGGTTTCGACGTTATCGGAGTCACGGCAAGAAGAAGTGCTCACGCGGATCGTCGACGGCGAAGCGGTGCTCGAAGAATTGGGCATTGATGCGTTGAGTTTGACCGACTTACAAGAGCAATCCGTGCGGCAATTGCTCGTGCAGTATCATCGCAGCGGCGTGCGTTGCGCCTTTTTGGAAAACGAAAGCTGTTCGATTTATTCGTCTCGTCCCGCGTCCTGCCGGGAATACTTGGTTTCATCGCCGCCCGATAATTGCAAAAAAATCGGGGAGGCCGTCGTGACGCGTATCCCCATATCGATCCGCATGGCGCATGCGCTCGCGGGCGTAGCCGCGCGGGTTTTGCAAAACGAACCGATGCTGGTGCCGCTCGCGTTCGCCATCAATTGGGCCGAAGCGAATGAAGAAATGGGGCTGCGAACATTCGACGGGCATACGCTCGTGAATATGTTGCTGGAAGAATTGTCGGGAAAACCAGCGTAGGGCGTGTTGTGCAAACAAACGCGGGATTTGTGCGCGGGGGATTGAAAGCGCACGCCTTGATTTGAACGTTCGCTCCGCGCGCTAACAAGCGCGCTACGCGAAGAAGCTTTGTTTGTGATGGGGGGCTTCGCTCCCTGACCGCCGGCTGGCCTTCGGCCAGACGGCGACGGTCGCTTCGCCCCCCAAACCCCCCAT
>WBZU01002990.1_pt1 | contig 11338 bp, 6 predicted proteins | sample 5204311 | NCBI WGS metagenome assembly WBZU01 (sample SAMN12344359, study PRJNA552823) | activated sludge metagenome | biome: Activated sludge suspended growth; feature: Nitrification reactor; material: Wastewater; isolation source: activated sludge from nitrification reactor of wastewater treatment... | reverse complement strand
ACTCATGTGGCATCAGGGCACGATCCAGTCGGAGACGACGCGCGGCAGCGGCCCGCCGCTGCCGGCGAACTCCGCCACGTAGCTGCCCTTGGAGGCGAAGCGCTGGCCGGGCCCGAGGCTCAGGCGCGGGAAGACCGAGAGCTCGACGGCCGTGCCCATGCGGTGCTCGACGCGCTCGACGAAATATTCGCGCGAGTAGGTGTCGGCGCTGTGCGTCGCGGCCATGCCGACCACGGTGGCGGCGAGGTAGGCGTTCATCTGCACTTCCTCGTGGGTGACGGCGATGCCGTTGTTCTTCATCCACTGCCGCACCACCTCCAGCCGCGTCGCACGCACGGCGGGCAGGTCGAGCGGGTAGACCACGCGCAGCCGCAGCCGCGCATCGGGCCATGACAACGCGGCGCGTTCGCCGCCCAGGCCGTGCGAGAGGTAGACCGAGCGCGGCCCGGGCTCGGCGCCGGCCAGCGCGGCCAGGCTGGCCAGATCGTTCTCGCCCAGCCAGAGGATCAGTTGCGCGCCCGGGTTGTCGGCCGCCAGCCGGCTCCAGAAGGCCGCATCGGCCGGCCCGCGCAGCGCGTGTTCCGTGAGCGGCGCGGCCCAGGCCTCGCGGAAGGCGGCCGCCGCCACGCGGCCCGCGCCCTCGTCGCGGAACACCTGCACGAGGCCGGCCCCGCGCTCGTCGTCGGCGGCGAGGAAGCGTGCCAGCGCGCGCGCCTCGAGCACCGCGCCGCGGTTCAGGTAGATCGAATAGAAGCCGCTGCCGGCGTTGCCGGGCAGGCTGGTCTGCGGAAACACCTCGGGCAGCTCGAAGGCCTCGCAGAAGTCGTGGATGGGCGACCAGTCCTGCGCGCCCAGGCCGCCGACCATCGCGAAGACGGGCTGCTCGCGGTAGCGCGCGGCGAGTTGCTGCGGCCAGCCGGAGGCGTCGCCCGTCAGATCCCACACGTGCAGCACCCACTCGCGATAGACCCGGTTCACGCGCACCATGCCGGCCTGCTCGCGGCGCTGCTCGGCGCGGCGGCCGAGGTTGCGGTCGCGCACGAAGGCCTGCAGCACCTCGAGCATGGCCTTGCGCGTGGCCGCATCGACGCCGGGCTGGATGACGGTGGCGAAGTGCACCTGCTCCTCGGTCACGCCCGGTGCGATCTGCGCCGACAGCGTCTTCAGGTAGGCGGTGAGCGCGCGCAGGTCGCCTTCCGCGAGCTCGTAGCGCGGCATGGCCGGGTTCATCTGGAGGTTCGCCACGTCGACGCCCTGGCGGATGGCGCGCGCCAGCAGCGCCTCGTCGTAGGCCGGCCGCGGGCGCGCGCCGGTGAAGGCTGCGATGCGCGCGGCGCGCAGCGCCTGGGCCTGCGCCATGGCCGCCCCGGCCGCACCATCGGCCGCCGGCAGCGCATGCCGCGGCGGCGCCTTGATGATGCTGTCGGCCCCCGGTGCCTGCGGCGCGACGCGCTCGCCGAACAGCGCCGGCCCGGTGATCGCGCGCACGTTGACCGAGCCTTCGCCGGAACCGTAGCCGCTGCGGCGATGGCAGGTGATGCAGGCCGCCTGCTGGCCGGCGAGCCGCACACCGGCGGCGCCCGTGCCGACCAGCGGCTGGCCCGAGCCCAGCACGCCCTCTTTGTAGATGCGCCGCCCCTGCGCCACCACATCGTCGGCATCGACCCCCTGCGCGGCGGCCAGCGCAGGCAGCAGCGCGAAAGCCAGCAGCGCAGCCAGGCGGGCGACGACGACGAACGCTGCGTCGCGCCGCGCCATGTTCAGGACCCTGCGGACACCGCCGCCTCGCGCACGAAGCGTGCTGCCGCCTGCACCGCGGCCAGCGCATCGACGCGCCCCGCGCCGGCCTCCTTGCGGCGGATGGCGCCGTCGGGATCGACGGCGGTGCGCAGCAGCAGCATGCGCACCTCGTCGGGGCTGAGCTCGGGGTTGGCCGCGAACATCAGCGCGGCCACGCCGCTGACGATGGCGCTGGCCACCGAGGTGCCCGATTCGCCCAGATGGACGCCGAACATCGCGGTGGTCGACACCTGCTCGCCGGGCGCGGCCAGATCGACGAAGGGCCCGGTGGTCGAGACGTGCAGCACGCCGTCGCGCTCGTCGGTGGCGGCCACCGAGAGGATGAAGGGCGTGTCGGGCATCTCCATGCGGCAGCTGCAGTTGCCCGAGGGCGCCACCACCAGCGCGCCGTGGCGGTGGGCATATTCGGCGGCCTCGCGCACGGCCGCGCTGCGCACCACGCCGTCGAGGCTGAGGTTGATGACGCGCGCGCCGTGGTCGACCGCCCACACGATGCCCTTGGCGATGTTGGCGCCGCTCGCGCGCCCCTTGCGATCGGTGACGCGCACCGGCATCAGCGGCGCGGCGCCCACGCTGCCGGCGATGCCCGCCATCTTGGTGCCGTGGCCGAACTGGTCGGCGCTGCCGAACTTGTCGGCGGTATTGATGCCGGGCCGCAGCTTGTCCTTCAGCTCGGGGTGGAAGGGGTCGACGCCGCTGTCGACGATGGCGATGGGCGCGCGCGGCGAGCCCTGCGTCAGCGCCCAGGCCTGCGGCGCTCCGATGTGCTGCAGATGCCATGGCGCGGCATCGTGTTCGGCGGCGAACGCCGGCAGCGCGAGGCAGGCCGCACAGGCCGCCCGCAGCGCGCACGCGGCCAGACGCCCGATCCGGCACACGCCCTTGCTCATTGCACCTTCACCGGCCCGAGGCGCACATCGCCGATGGCCACGGTGACCTCGCTGCCCGGCTGCACGGCGCCGCGCAGGTTGGGATAGAGGATGTAGAAGACCTGACCCGGCGCGAACCTCGCGCCCTTGAGCGCGTGATGCGGCGGCATCAGCGGCGGCTTGTCGCCGGCGATGAGCATGGGCGGATGCGTTGCGTCGGCCAGCAGGCTCTTCACCTTGGCCGCGTCGAGCACCTTGAAGCGCACGTCGACCAGGCCGCCCGAGGCGGTGAGCGCGAGCTGCGCCACCTGCAGGCCGTGCTGCTGTTCGAGCTCGGTGGGCGGCGGCAGCGCAGGCGGCTTGGCGGCGTGGTGCGGCGCGGGCGCGGCGGCCGTTTCGGGCGGCGCCGCCGACGCACAGGCGCCCAGCAGGCAGGCAATCAAGAGAGCCGCGATGGCTTGGGGGTGTTGGCTGGGTTGGTGCACGACCGTTCTCCGCTGCGCTGCACTGCACACGGCCCGCCGACATGGCCGGCCCGCGAGCCACTGTGCACTCGACGGGCCGGGGCAGGATCCACCGACTTGCGGTGAACCTGCCCCGGATTGCTTAGCTCCTCTTAAGCCGCGCTCACTGCACCGTGATCGTCACGGTGGCCGGCGCCGAGGTGACGCCGTTGAGCGTCTCGGTGTAGGTGAAGCTGAAGCTGCCAAGCTTGGAGGCCGTGCGCGCGGCGTTGTTGCCACCCACACCATTGAGCGTGATGCGGAAGGCCCCGTTGGTGCACACCGTGTTGCCGCCGATCGCCGGCGTCGCCGCCGTGTTCCCTCCCCCGCCCTGGCAGGTGACCGTCATGGTGCCCGTGCCGGTACCGGTCAGGCGCACCGGGGCGCTCGCCAGCCGCACCGTGCGGCCCGCCACGTTAGGCACATCGTTGACCAGCAGGCCCACATTGGCGGCGTAGTTGGTGACCTGCGTCGCGTTGCCGTTGGCGCTGATGGTCTTCGTGTCGGCCGCAGGCACCGGCGCCACGGTCAGGGCGGCACTCGCAACCGTGCTCCAGTTGCTGGCCGCATCCTGGACGCGCACGTAAATCGTGTGCACGCCCACCGGCAGCGTCGCCGTGCCGATGCTGCCGCCCGTCGGCGCGATCGCGATCGGGTTCGCCGGCGGCGTGGTGCTGCCGTCGATCCAGTACTGCGCCGCCGCGACGCCGAGGTTGTCGGCGGCCGTGATGGCGAGCGTCGTGCTGGCGGCGCCGAAGGCGATGGTCGACGGAGTGAGCGTCGCGGCGCTGATGGTCGGCAGCGTCTTGTCGATCACCAGCGTGCCGGTCGCGAACCCGCCCCAGTTGCCCGCCGCATTCCTGCCGCGCACGTAGATCGTGTGCGAACCGTTGCCCAGCGTGGCCACCTGGTTGAGCGGGATGTCGGCATAGGCCGTCTCGGTGAGACCGCCCCAGGCGCCGTCGGAGGCGATGAACGGGAAGCCGGTTCCGACCGCGCCGGTGTTGACGTCGACGAAGCCTTCCGCGCCGGCAATACTGCTGAGGCCGGAGAGCGCCGCCGTGACGCGCACCACCTGCTGCGACACGCTCAGCGGCAGCGTGCCGTTGTTGGGCGACTTCGCCACCGTCACGCTGGTGACGTTCGGAGGCGTGCCCACCGACACCGGCGCGCTGCGCGGCGCACCCCAGTTGCCGAGCGCATCCTGCGCCTGCAACGCGATGGTGTGCGAGCCAGGCGTGAGGATGACGGTGGTCGCTGTCACCGAGCGCACCGGTGCGGCGGCGCCGCCGAGGGTGGCCGCCACCATGGCACCACCGTCGACGCTGTACTGCGCCGCCATCACGTTGGCACCGCCCGAGGCGCTGTCGTCGGCCGAGCCCTGCAGCGCGACGCTGCCATCGGCATTCGGCGTCAGCGTGAGCGCCGTGATGGTCGGGCCGGTGGTGTCGATCGCGAACGAGACCGAGCGCGTGGCGCCCTTGGTGCCCAGGTCGTCCTGGCCGCGCAGGTAGAGCACGTGCGTGCCGGTGCCGGTCGGCGCGCCGCTGAGCGTCTGCGACACCGTGCCGGTGGTCGCGATCGCGGTGTGCGCGCCGGCATCGAACCAGTACTCGGCGCCCGTCACGGTGCGCGGGCTGGTGGCCTGGATCGTCGCCGTCAGCGTGTTCGTCGCCGCTGCGTAGCTCATCGCCGTCACGACCGGCCCGTCGGTGCTCGCACCGGTGCCGGCGCCGATGAAGGCCAGCATGCCGCCGAAGGCGGTGGACGAGCCGTTGTTGTGCAGCGCGAGGCCGGCGTCGTAGACCGGATACTTGGTCGCGGTGCTCACGGCCGGCACCGAGAGGATGGCGTCGGCGGTCTGCCCCGGCGCCAGCGTCTCGGCCACCACGTCATGGTTGAGCTGCGGCAGCGGGTTGCCGTCCTTCGCGACGAATACCTGGCGCAGGCCCAGCACGCTCATCGAGTGGTGCTTGGCGCCGGCGTTGAGGTAGCGCAGCAGCAGCTTCTTGCCCAGCGTGCTGGTGGCGGTGGAATTGATGGCGTCGGTATTCGGATAGGGCTTGCCGTTGATGAGGAAATACTTGGGCGCGAACTTGCGCATGTCGAAGTTCGCCGGCGCAGCGCTGTTGCTCAGCGCCGGGTCGAGTTCACTCAGCACCAGCACGGCCGAGTCGTCATAGATGGTGGCGGCATCGTCGTAGGCGCGGCCTGTGGTGGTCGGGTTCACGACGAAGGCGCCGTACAGGCCCATCGCCGCCTGGTACTCCGTGCCCAGCAGCGGGCCGGCCTCGTAGAGGTAGGTGCCGGGCTGCGTGGCGGTGAAGGTGTAGGCCTTGCTGCCAGCGGCGGGCACACCCGTGGCGTCGAAGCTCATCGCCTGCCCCTGCACCTGCAGGCTGGTCGCGACGGGAAGGTTGTTGAACAGCGTCACGGTCACCACATCGCCGGCGGTCACGCTGATCGTCGGCCCGCCCGGCAGCGTTGGCGCCGTCATGCCACTGCAGGTTCCAGCCGGATCCAGCACGTAGCTCCACAGCTTGGTGCCGACCGGCAAGGCGGCAGCGGGAGCGGGGGGCGTGGTGGCGACGGTGGCGCCCGGCATCGCGCACAGGGTCACGCTCACCGGGGCCGCCCTGCTCGCGCCGCTGCCCAACAGCAGCAGCGCCGCGAGCGCGCCTCCGAGCATCGCGCCCCACCTGGTTCCGGTTCGCAGAGTGTTCGACATGGTGATCCCCTGGCTTGCTGCTGTGTCTGTGGGCTTGCTTGGCCGGCGGGCTTACGGGCAGCCGGCCTTGTCCTTGTCGACGCGCACGTAGGTGATGGGCCCGGTCGCGTTCACGCCCCACGAGGTGATCTGGTACAGCGCGTGGTTGTGGGAAATGATGTAGTACTCGCCGCACTCGTTGAGCGTCGAAGCGCCGGGCGGCAGGGTGCCGGTCTTGCCCAGGTACGGGCTGCCGCTGTAGAAGATGCCGAACTGCTGGTTGTTGACCTGCGGCACCGTCACCGGCACGGGGTTGGTCTCGCTGTAGTTCTCGGCGTCGTACCACTTGAAGAGCACGTCCCAGGTCTGGCCGGGGCCGATGTTGATCACGAACTTCTCGAACGAGAGGTCTTGCCCGCCGGCACCGGCCACCGGGCGGCCGTCGCGCCCGACCACCAGGCCGTTGTTGCCGTGCGGGTGGAACGGGTACTCCTCCGAGCCGACGTTGAGGTAGCGAATCGCCCCCGGGTAGGGATGCTCGGCCGTGCCGTAAGGCGTGATGCGCGCCAGCGCGCCGTAGGGCTGGTCGGGCAGCATGGGCGCGAGGTTGTCCGAGATCGAGTCGGGGAAGCCGCGGCCGTTGATCAGCCAGTAGCGCGCCTGGTAGGTGTTGAGGTTGAAGGTGGTGCCGAACTCGACCGCCTGGTGCTGGTAGGGGTCGATCTCCGACAGCAGCACCATGAACTCCTCGTCGCTCATGAACTTGCTGTCGGTGCGCTCGTTCAACTGGTCGGCCGCAGCGCTCGGCCGCACCACCAGCGCGCCGAACAGGCCCATGCGCACCTGCTTCTGCGGCATCGTGCCGCTCTGGTAGAGGTAGGTCCCGGGCTTGTCGGCCGTGAAGGTGTAGCTGACGCTGCCGCCGTTCGGCGCAGCCGTGTTGGTCAGCGAGGTCAGCGTGCTGCCGCTGAACTGCGGCTGCGCGGCCACGCCGTTCACCTTCACGTCGGTGAAGCCGGGGAACATGATCGACACCGGCTCGGGCAGGCTGTTGTTCAGCACCACGGTGACGCTGTCACCCTGGTTGACGCACAGCACCGGCCCCGGGTGCTGGAAGGCGCCGCTGGCGCCGCCGTAACCCCACATGTACATGACGTTGCCGTCGGGCAGCTGGATGTAGCCGTCGGTGGCGTTGAGCGTGAAGGTGGGCGCCCCCGCGGCGTCGGTCGTGCAGTACACGCCCGTCGCCGGCGGCGCCGCGTGCGCGCGGCCCGGCAGGAGCAGGCAGGCGGCCGCGGCCACGAGCGTGGCCAGGCCCAGCGCCAGGCGGCGCTGGCGGCGCGGCCAGAGAGATGTGGAAGTGAGCATGGTCGGGCTCCTCGCGTCGGTCTCGGTCGGGCTCAGGTGTTGGGCAGCAGCTGCGCGCCGCGCGTGCCGGCCGGGTAGACGCGCACCTCGGTGCGACGCCCGCCGTACTGCGTGCCGGTGGCGCCGTCCGCGCGCGCCAGGTTGTTGGCGCGCTCGTAGGCGCGGTCGTAGAGCACGTAGACGTCCGGCCCGGACCCGCCCGAGTGGGGCGGTGCGGTGAAGATGGCGTCGATGCTCTCGCCGGCGCCGAACGACACCGTGCTCGCCGAATAGCTCGAGTCGGTGCCGTCGCGGCCGCGCATGGGCGTCGCGTCCTTGCCCACCACCTTCATGCGGATGCCGGCCAGCGTCATCGCCGCCTCGCGGAAGCCGAGGTTCACGAAGCGCAGCAGCACGCGCTCGCCGGCATTGCACTCGACCAGCGCCGACATCGGCTGGTATTTGAGGTGTTCGAAGCCGGTGGTGGCCAGCAGGTCACCGCCGGTGTCGGTCTGCACCGGCAGCGCGTGCATCGCTGCGGCGGCCGTGGCCGCGGCCACAGGGTCTGTTGGCAAGTCCAGCGGGGCGTTGGGCGCCAACGTGTCGGGGTAGACGCGGCCGTTGAGCAGGCAGAAGTCGGGCTTGTAGTCGCTCCACTCGGGCAGCTGGATGTGCGCGTCGGCCCAGTGCGAGTCGCCCCACACCTCGGAGCAGAACATCGCGTACTCGCGGTCGTAGCCGGTGGAGCCGTCGCCGTCGTTGTAGGCGTACTTGCGGCTCGGGTAGTACACCGTGTTGCTCTTGTTCTGCAGCGGCCGCACGAATACCGGGCCGGTCATGCCCATGTGCACGTGCTCCACGTCCTCGACGTGGCAGTGGAACATGTAGGTGCCGGGCTCGCGCGGGCGGTAGACGTAGTCGAACATGCGCCCGGCCGTCACCGCCACCGAGCCGGTGGGCTCGCCGTCGAAGAAGGTGATGACGTTGCGGAAGCCGTGCCAGTGGATGGTGTGCGCGTCGAACAGGTCGGGGCGCAGCGCGAGGCCGAGGTTGGTGAGCCGCACGCGGAAGTCCGTCGGGTTCGCCGGATCGAACTGGTCGACCCAGAACATCGGCGCGTTGTGCTGCGCCTTGTTCTTCTGCGCCGCGCGGTTCACGTCGCTCATGCCCGTGACGTTGCGGAAGCCGAAGATGTAGGTCGTGAACCTCGGATTGCTCAGCGCGTCGGCCGCCAGCGGATCCGGATGCGTGACCACGCCGCCCAGCGAGGCCGAGGTGATGGACGGGTACCTGGGCAGGCTGATGAAGCCGTCGGTGCCGGCATAGAAGAGGTCGGGCACGTAGGTCTGCGCCGCGGCCTCGCTCATCGCCACCGGGCCGAGCCACTTGCCGAAGGGCAGCACGCCGGAGCCGGCGGCGGCCACCGCGGTGCCACCGGCGAGCTTGAAGAAGCGGCGGCGGCTGAGGAGAGAGTCCTGGGTTCGCTTGGTGCTCATCATGCAACTCCGGTTGTCTTCCCTGGAGGGAGGGCCGTCGCCGGCCCTCCCCGCTCAGCGTGCTCTCAGGGCAGCGTGGCGCCGCTGAAGTCGTCGACCTGGCCCGTCACCACCATCTGCATGCCGATGCGTCCGCCCCCGGTGAATGCCGACGTGCCACTGCGCCCGAGGTAGGTGCTGCCGTTCCACACGTCGACCGAGCCGTCGGCATTGGCCACCGCCGTCAGCGTGGAGCCGTTGCCGAGCCCCGGCGCCGCCAGCGTGCCCAGGTTCGTGAAGCTGCCGCCACTGTTCGTGGTGGACTCGACGATGACCTGGTTGATGCCCGGCCGCACGCGGATGTAGCTCTGCGGCGCGGCCGCGGTGCCGCCGCTGGCCTTCAGGTACAGCGACGACAGCAGCAGCGAGCGGAAAGTGACCGCCGCGCCCTGGGTCGCGCCGAAGACGTTGGTGACGCCGTTCCAGATGGCCTGGGCGACCCCCCCGTTGCAGTTGGCCGGCGGCAGCCCCAGGGCGCACGTGGCCCGTTGACCATTGACGCGGATGACCGTATTGCCGGTGGTCGCCTGGCTCCAGCTGGCACCCAGCGTCGTCGCATTGGCTCGGGTGAAGCTATCGAGCACGGGCAACGCCGGCAGCGGCACCGTCACGCTGTCCGTGTCCGTGGCCGTGTTGTTGGCGAGGTTGCTGTCGTTCGATCCCGCCACCGTCACGGTGCTGGCGATGGTGCCGCCCAGCGGTGCCGTCGCCGCCACCGTGGCCGTCACCGTGATCGTCGCCGAGGCGCCGTTGGCCAGGCTCACGAAGGTGTTGATGTTGCCCGTGCCGCTGGTCACCGTGCAGCCGCTCGCGCAGCTCCAGCTGACGCCGGTGAGCTGGTTCGACAGGTTGCTCGTGACCGCCGCGCCCTGCGCCGCCGACGGGCCGGCATTGCTGACCGTGACGGTGTAGGTGATCGCCTGGCCGCGCTGCACCGCAGTCACGTTGTCGGTGATCGCGATGCCGAGGTTGGCCGCGGCGGCCGCCAGTTCGTCCGCACCGGCGTCGATGGCGGCAGCCGGACGCGCATTGCGGTCGATGTCGTCGGTCGGCGCGTTGACGCTGTTCTTGCTGGCCGCGCCGATGTTGACCGCCGGCGAACCGTTCGTGATGTGGTAGTTGCCCATCAGCGACGGCGGCACGTCGGCCGAGATCATGATCGCGCCCAGGAAGGCCGGGTTGTTGCGCCAGGTGTTGAAGGTCACGCCCACGTCGTAGGTCTGCACCACCGCCGGGTCGGCATTGCGGTTGCTCGCATCCGGAGTGAACGGACGCGTCGTCTGCTGGATGATCGAGTTCGTCGGGCTCAGCAGGCCGGGGCCGTCGGCGACGCCCAGGTCCCACAGGTCCGCATCGGTCGAGCTCAGGCCGGTGACCTGGGTCAGCGCGCGCGTGCCCGCCCGGTTGTCCCAGAAGATGTTGTTGAACAGCAGCGGCTCGCTGAACGCGGGCGTGCCCGGCACGGTCGCCTGGAACTGCGCGCTGTTCATCGAGGTCGACAGGCCCGCCGGCGCCGGGCTGCCGTTGCTGGTGATGGCGGTGGCCGTGGTCAGGTTCTTCATGATGGTGTTGTTGAAGACCCGGACGTTGGACGTGTCGTTGATCGAGATGCCGCCGCCTTCGTGCGTCGAGATGTTGTTGACGATGAAGTTGTTGTAGACGTTCATCGCGCCGGTGCCCGCCATCAGGAAGCGGATGCCGCCGCCGTCGTCGTTGGACAGGTTGGCCTGGACGAGGTTGCCGTAGATGTTCACGCCCGAGCCGGCGCCCGACGACACGCTGGTCGTGGTGGCCGGCAGCGCGCCGGCGATCATCACGCCGCCGCCTTCGTCGTAGGAGCGGTTGAAGTAGATGCGGTTGCGGTAGATCTGGCCGTTGTCGCTGAGGCCGACGTGGCTGATGCCGCCGCCGTACTCGGCCGAGAAGTTGCCGCAGATGTCGTTGCCGAACACCGCGTAGTTGTTCGAGCCCGCGAACAGGCCGATGCCGCCCGCCTGGTTGGTGCCACCGTTCTGGATCACGCGGTTGAAGCCGATCGTGACGCCGTCGTTGTGGCTGCTCGGGTCACCGGTCAGGTCCGGCGTGCCGATGCGGATCGTGCCGTAGGCGCCGCCGTTGTTCTGCACCACGTTGTTGGTGATGCGCAGGTTGCGCGCATAGGCGTTGGCATAGATCGCGCCGCCCTGCGTGATCAGGTTCGGGGCCTGGCCGGTCGCACCGCCGCCGATGGCGTTGATGTTGCCGGGGAAGCCCGCCTGGTCACCGCCGCGGATGTCGAAGCCGTCGATCATCGGCGCCGTGGCGAGGCTGTTGCTCGTCGGGAAGGCGCGGCGACCCGTGCTCGGCAGGTACAGCGAGATCACCGCACCGTCGTAGATGGTCCGGTTGCCGGCCCAGGTGGGCACGGCGTTGCCGGCCGCATTGGTCACCGTTTCCTGCAGGATGCGGGCATACCAGTCGGTCGCCACCGGGCCGTCGCCGGGGAAGGCGCCGCCGTCGAGGATGGAACCCTGCACCGAACCGTCCGCGCTGCCCGGGCCGACGCCCTGCAGGCGCACGCGGCTGGTGATGATGAGG
>WBZU01002989.1_pt1 | contig 11340 bp, 5 predicted proteins | sample 5204311 | NCBI WGS metagenome assembly WBZU01 (sample SAMN12344359, study PRJNA552823) | activated sludge metagenome | biome: Activated sludge suspended growth; feature: Nitrification reactor; material: Wastewater; isolation source: activated sludge from nitrification reactor of wastewater treatment... | reverse complement strand
TTCTCGAGCAATGTCGCGCCAAACGAGATCGGCCCGACGACTTCCCGAACGTCTTCCTCATCCCAAAACGGGAATGAGATGGGGGACGGGTTTTCCGCCATGGCGGTCGAGGCAGCGCAGAGTACGGTCATCAACGCCAATAAATGTTTCATATACAAGATCAATAAACAATCCGTTGTTTGCAGCAAAACTTTCCGGAAAGATCAATAAGCTTGACATAGGTTTTATTTCAGCTTATGATGAGAATACTCCTTTTATTATTCCTTTGACAGAGAGAAGCTTTTTCCTGTCAAGCAATAAAAATTCAGTTTCCAATATTCTAAGAATGAAATATGACATGGGCGGTGAGAATTATTTAGGATTTATATTTTCTGACAGGGAGGAAAGCGCTGACAGTTCGAAAGCATTCGGCTTTTCCGGATTCAACAGAAATTACGGCTTTGACGGGAAATTTAATTTTGCATCAAACTACTATCTTACATTTCAGGTCCTTCAGAATAATACAAAAGAAATTAATGATACGAGTTTCAAATACAATTCCTTGAAAGATTACAGATTCGATGATAACAAATATACTGCTTTGTTAGACGGCGAAAGTTACAGCGGCTCGAATGTCTATCTTTCTTTTAACAGGAATGCCAGGAACTGGAGTTTTTATTCCGAATATTTTTTTCAGGCGCCGACTGTAAGGAGAGATAACGGTTTCATTCAGAGAAATAATTTCCATCAGCTTTTCATGCAGCAGGAATATAATTTTTATCCGGAAGGGAAAGTATTAAGAAGGGTGAATCCTGAACTTAATATGGAAATAAGATATGACGCAACAGGAAAACTAAAGGAACAGTTCGTCGAACTGAATCTAGTTACCGACTGGACGAATGGGATATGGACTTCCGCCGGATATCTGCCGGTTAACAATGAAGACTACGGAGGAATATTTCATAAAAATGTCAACCGCTGGCATTTTAATATGGAAGCAAACAATTTAAGCAAATATATAACCGGAGGATTCTATTATGAAGGAGGAAAATTTATAGTAAGATTTGAAGATCCCACTTATGTAGGTTTTGGACACAATCTTGATCTCTGGGCTACTATTAATCCTTTTGACCGTTTAAGGAACGACATAAACTACAGTTATTCCGAACTTTCGAAATCCGCAGACGGCGAGAAACTTTTTGCGGGTTATGTTGTAAGCGATAAAATTTCATATCAGTTCAATAAAAACTTTTTCCTGAGAGTCTTGCTTCAGTATGATCTCTTCAGCAGGAATTTTACTGTTGATCCTTTGCTGAGTTATAAATGGAATCCTTACACGATTTTATTTCTAGGATCTTCACATGACATCAGCGAGATCTCGGACAATAAAGGATTCGGAAAGTATACCGAAACTGACAGATATTTTTATCTGAAATTTCAGTATCTGTGGAGTCTGTAAAATTAACATTCATTAAAACAAAATCTCTTATCTATTGAATATTGATATTTCATAATAGTATCATTAATTTATCAAAAAAATTAATGTCTATGAGATATCATTACTTTAAGAAATATAATATCTTCATTACCATGTTACTGATCTTCCTTTCAATATCAGGAAGCGAATGTGAAAAGATACTTCAGGAAAACGGAAATATCCCTCAGGAAATTGCAGGCAACTGGAAACTCGCACTGCAAACAGGCGCTTTGCAGGATATCTGTCAGAATGAAACTGTGAATTTTCAGCTTACGGGCATAGCTCAGCTTACATGCCCTAACTCCGCTACTATTACGAGAAATTTCACTGTACTGAATAATTCTCTTCAGTACACGCAGTCCTCCGTTTCATACAAGATACAAACCCTGAACAATGATACGCTTTATCTGCTCGGACAGAATGTTTCGAGAAATCTTCTGTATCTGAAAATTTCCGCAGATGAAATGAATGTTCCGGGAATTGTGAAGCCGGATTCTTTTAATTCATCAGACAAATCCGGTAAGGAGGACAATCATGAAAATTAAATTAAGCTTTCTAACAGCACTTGCTTTCTTCTCTTCATTCTTAGGATCATCAAATCAATACACTTCATCTGATTTTACAAACGGATCTTCTTACAATGACTCAAAGCCGGTCAGAATCATCAGCAGTTTGATCAATGACAAAAAACTCAAGAACCATTTTAGTCCTGTTGATATTTTTTCATTTAAAAAAAATACAGGTGAGAATGATAATGCAGCTTCTGTAATAAGTTCAGCTGCATTTATAAAACTAAATAAAGCAAAGCTTAACCGTTTACTTCTTGATTCAGAAGATAATATAACCTTCCGCATTCCGGATTCTGAAAATAATTATACAGAACTCGAACTGACGAAGTCTTCTCCTCTCAGCAATGATTTTATATTATCCGGCATTGACAACTCCGGGAAAAGGACTGAGTCATATACTTCCGGATTGCATTACAACGGTAAAATAAAAGATAATGATAACTCGATCGCTTCCGTAAGTATCTTTGAAGATTTCGTTATGGGAATAGTATCAGATGAAAGCGGAAATTATATTCTCGGATGCATTAAGAACAGTGACAATTCGTATTCTGATAATTATATTTTTTATAATGACAATGATCTGAAAATTAAGAATAATTTCAAATGCGGCGTTGACGGTAATGAAGAACATTTTATCAAAGAGGTAAAAGATGCTGTAAAAAAAGCAAATGAGATAAGTTCATCTGACAACACTTCTACTCTCCCTGTCAAAGTTTATTTCGAAGCGGATTATAAGATGTATCAGGACAATCAGAACAGTACACAGAATGTTGCCAATTTTATTTCAGGAATGTTTAATTCGGTACTTTCTATTTATCAGAATGAAAGCATTCCAACCGTGGTTTCATCTGTCGGAGTATGGACAGTAACAGATCCGTATGCTAATCTTACTGATTCTTACGATGTTCTTCAGGCATTCGGCGAAAGAACTCAGGATGATTTTCAGGGTAATCTTGCTCATCTGCTTTCCACAAGGAATGCCGGACTCGGAGGAATAGCTTGGATAAGAACACTCTGCGCTGACTATAATCAGCAGGATTTTTCCGGCAGATACGCTTTTAGCAACATTGATCCCACTTACAATAATTTTCCAACTTATTCCTGGACAGTAAATGTCGTTACTCATGAAATGGGACACAGTCTCGGATCAAGACACACTCACTCCTGCGTCTGGCCGATCGGAGGAACTATTAAAGCTATTGATTCCTGTTACAATGCTGAAGGAAACTGTTTTACAACACCGAGAGCCCGGGTCGGAACTATAATGAGTTATTGTCATTTGTGGCCTGCAAATCAGGGAGGCGGAATAAATTTATCGCTTGGTTTCGGACCGCTGCCGGGAGATACAATCAGATTAAGATACAGTCAGGCGAACTGCCTTGAGAGAGAACTCAATTCATCCGAAGCTCCGGTAACTTTTGATCTAGATCAGAATTTCCCGAATCCTTTTAATCCGACAACTGTCATAAGATTTGCTTTGCCAAAGGAAAGTTATGTTACTCTTAAGATTTATGATGTTAACGGAAGACTTGTGGCTGACCTGATCAGGAATAAGTTCTATGATGCAGGATTCTATGAACAGAGTTTTAATTCTTCCGGTTATTCATTATCAAGCGGAATTTATTTTTACAGACTTGATACAAAAGAATTTTCTGAAACAAAGAGAATGATATTGGTTAAATAAACATTTTTATTTTTTCATTTTTATTATACTTAAAACCGGTAGAATATTTTCTCCCGGTTTTTTTTATTCTTACGAAATCAGAATTGATTAAACTTATCAGGTTAGATTTTGTCAAAACAAAAAAACTTTTTAATTAACTTAAGTTGACCTCTTCTAGATTGAAAACAAGAAATTGCCAATAATTTCACTAATTGACACAATTTTGAAAATGTATTTTTAATACAATTAGTGTGAATTCGTGTATTTCGTGGCGGAAAACAATCTTCAAAGATTAAAGCAGTCAACTTGAGTTAATTTATTTAAATTGAAAAAAAATAATTTAATTTATGAACAATTCAATTTTTCTTTTAAACGTAAATATACTTGTTTTAAAAGTTTTTATTTGTTTTACAGTTATCTTCCACTCGGTTATCAATCCCGCAGAATCCAGATCATCAACGCCTGCCAGCATTACATTTGTGACACATAACGAAGAAAATGAAAATTATACAAATTTTAATTATTATGTTTTAAGAAGAAATATAATCGTTCAGCTTGCTGATTATGTGCAGCTAAAAGAAGTTAAATGGGACTTTCAGTCCGACTGGAAATTTCTTACCGCAGTAAAAAACTATGACACGGGAAGTGTAATTGTAAATACAAACGGAAAAAATTTATTGCGATGGCTTGTCGAAGATAAAGGCGTAAGTTGTGATCCTCATGCTCATGAAAGTTCGCACAATTATGCTGATGTAGCATGTCTTCATACTCAATTGGGAATCACACCTGCAAAAATCGTAGGAGGTTTTCTTTTTGATACGATAGTAGGCGGAAACAACTGGGAAAATCTTGAAACAGGAATTTACGGAAGAGTTTTTACTTCATATTTCTGGAAACCGGATATTCTTTGGGGCGGAGGAACACAGAACCATCTCGATGATCCTCAGAATTACGGCATATGGAAACCTCAGAGCATGGCAAATTTTTATGTTCACGATTCTTCAAAACATCTGACTCTGATCGGAAACGGATGTACAAATAAAATTTTTGATACAACTTCAGTTACAACTGCTCTTAACAGGGTCAAATTTTTAATGGATGCAATAAAATATAATTTAATTCCGGATTCAGGATATTATACTTCAACTGTTTTTATGAGTGTCGGGCAGTTTAATACAAATCAGCTGAATAAGATGAAACAATTCATTGATTCTGTAGGAGTTTATGTTTCACAGGGAAGGATTCAGTGGAAAAGTATTAAAGAAAATTATGAATACTGGAATACAATTTATAGCAGAAATCCTTTCCGGCTGCAGTGTGCAGATCTTCCGACGCAGTTCGGTAAATTAGATCTGACGGCTGCTCCTCAGGGATTTTATAATGAGAAAGTAAACAGACTAAATATGAAAGATACATTCCGTGTCTGTCTTAGAAATATTTCTTCACCTTATAATATCGTAGATTCATCTAAGGCATTAATTGATTCTGTTTCATTAACAGGGTATTTTGCTTTTAACAATGCGCCTTCAGGCACTTATTACATTTCACTTAAACACAGAAACAGCATAGAGACCTGGAGCAGGTCCGGCGGAATAGTTTTCACTATGAATTCTCGCACAAATTATGATCTGACTGCATCCGCTGATCAGGCATTCGGAAACAACCTTATTCTTACCGGAACCAAATACTGCACATACAGCGGAGATACGGATCAGGACGGGATAATTGACGCTTCCGATATAAGCATTATTGACAATGATGTCATACTTTCCTTATCCGGATATCTGAATTCAGATCTAAACGGCGATTATATTACTGATGCCGGTGATATGTCAATTGCAGATAACAACAGTTTTAATAACATTATCAAAATTACTCCCTGAATTAAACAGTTCAAGGAAAAAAGTATTTAATTAATTTCTTCGAATTTATTCTTTAACCAGTTTCTGCTTGCAGTATTTGAACCGTCAGTTAATTTTCTTATCCTGAAAAGCAGCTTCTCATCTTTTCCAAGCCTGTATTTTACAATAAGATCAAGTGTCTTAATAAAATTACTGAACTCTTCCCTGTATTTACCTCCGACTATTTTATTTTTATTTAAGAAATGTGAAAAAGAATCCGCCGCATAATACATAGAATCATAATCCTCTGTCTCATAATAAATTTTCAAAGCAAGGACTTTCAGATGAAATTTGAAATTTGAAAATTCCGTGTCTGTCCTGCTTATGTATTCAAGTGATCTGCCGAATTGTTTTTTGTAAAAATTAAGCTGAGCATAACTGTAATTTAAAGCATCTTCCCTGTGTTCAGGATTAAGTTTTCCTGAATAATCTTCAATGAATTTTTCAACTTCTTCGTAATTTTCAGAAGACAGACCGGTATGAAGTATTGCCGTATAAGTAGTCATGGAAAAATAACCCGGATAAGCGTCAAATACTTTTTTTCCGAACATGAGCTTATATACCTCAAAACATTCCTTATTAAATTTTTCATTACCCATATCAATCTTCTGAACACAGCTATTAGCGAGACATATATAAAGTCCGTATTTTTCAAGTGAAGAGAAAAGGCTGTCATGTTCAGTCAGAATTTTTTTGTAACTGTAATATCTTTCATCGTTACCGGGATCTGTAAGCGCATAATACATTTTTATGTAAACTGATAATATTTTATGATCTTCGGATGACCTTTCTCTTGCTTTTTCAGCAATCTCATCCAGATTCACTCCTCTGAGTATTTCAACTGCGAGACCGGAAGATTGATCAATGTTATACTGCTTCTGCCATTCGAAAAAGTTTATCATCTTAAAAGTTCTGATGAGATAGTAATATGTAAGATAATCTGATGCTTTTAAAATGAAATCACTTTTGTAAAGTTTAAGATTGTCATAATACTGATTGTTGTTTGATTTCAATTCCTCAAGAATGAATTTTTTGTAAAAATCCTCCTCGCCTTCGAACAAATTATTATTCAAAACATCTTCAGCCGTTTTAATTCTCTTTTCAAAAACACCTGCAAGATTTCTGTTTTCCAGTCCTTTCAGTATCTTTTCATTGAAGAAGAATCTGTCTTTTTCTGCTTCTGTATGCCCCAGAAATTTTTCCGCAAGTATCATCAGATCGGAAAGAAGATTCCTTATTGAAGCATCATTGAAATCTGATGTTTTACCGGTACCGGAGAAAATACACGAATATAATTTTTCTTTTGTAAGATTTTTATGTTCGTAATGCGGATGATGTTTAGAGAGAATCTCAAAAAGCAAAATTGATTTTTTATTCTTGTTATGATAAGGAGAAGCAAGAAATTCTGAGAACTTCTTGATTTCTTCCTTAGAAAAGCTTTTAAGAATATCAATTAACTTTGAATTAAGCATAAATTTCCGGCTTAAAAATTCTGCAAATTTTCTTGTGTACTTATAATAAAAATAGCTTTTTGATTAAATAATTACAACTTTTTTCCGAATCGGCGATGTATTTTTGTCAGGTTTTGATTTGCAAACAGAAAAATCTTTCTTTGTAACAGGAAATGATTAACTTTAATTTTGAACAACAAAAAAATTAAATCATCAATGGCAGCGTTACTCGATGTCAGATATGAGATCCGGACTCGTTCTGAAACATTAGAAATACAGCCTGCAACTGTAAGTCATGCTGCCATAAAATTTTAAATTTAAAAGGAGAATCATCAAATGAAAAATCTAAAAACTTATTTCAGTTTAATGTTAATTTTAATTCTTATCTCTGGACAAAGCAATACATATTCACAAACCGGATGGATCCTGAAATCAACAGGAATAAACATAAATTCCGTATTCTTTATCAATCCATCTTTGGGCTGGATGGTTGGAGATTCAGGATTAATTTATGCAACTTACGACGGAGGCGTAAGCTGGTCAGGATTAGAAAGCAAGACTACATCAAATCTTAAAAGCATATTTTTTAAAACTGAAACAACAGGATGGGCAGCAGGAGCAAACGGAACGATCATAAAAACTTCAGACGGAGGAAACAACTGGACTGTATTGACTACCGGAATTACTTCGGGTATCTCTTCAATACATTTCCCGACACTTGATTCCGGATATGCAGTGGGTGTAAATTTGTTAAAGACTACAAATGGCGGAACAACTTGGCTTGATCTGGGCATTTATACGGCAAACTGTGTATTCTTTACATCTGCTAACAACGGATTTTTTACAGACGATTCACATATTTATAAAACTACAAATGGCGGAATTTACTGGTCAACATTTATTTTTAGCGGTCATAAGTCTATATTTTTTATTAATCCTTCAACAGGCTGGGCTCCATCAGGATCTACAAAGTATACAACTAACGCAGGAGTAAACTGGAGTTCACAGCCTACCGGTTCCGGATTCAGCACGCTTTTCGGATTACATTTTTCAGACGCATCAAGCGGATGGAGTGTAGGAAGTATTGAAACTATCGGAGGAAATTCTTCAATCAGGAGAACTACCAATGCAGGAACTAACTGGACCGGACAGTCAAGCGGAACATCAAACACACTGCGTTCAGTCTCTGCAATATCCGGTACGAGCGGAATTTCAGTCGGAGATAAGGGGACTGTCCTGTCTACGGCTAACGGCGGATCTAACTGGATTAATAATCTTCATGCATTTGTTTCACCTTCTGATCCATTGTATGCATTAAACTCAACATTTTTCATAAACAGCAATACCGGATGGGCGGGAGGTTACAGCGGTATAATAAATAAAACCACTGACGGAGGTAATAAATGGACTTCAGTTCTGACTTCATCATTTAACACAATTAATTCGGTTCACTTTCTTGATACTGATACAGGGTGGGTTTGCGGTCAAAGCGGAATGATACAATACACATCAAACGGCGGCGCAAACTGGATTTCCCAGTCTCTTCCGATTTCAAATTCAGTAAATGACATTAACATTGGAAAATTTACACTGACAGGTTATTTCGGACTTTATAAAATAGGATGGTGCGCGACAGACGGAGGATTTCTGTATAAGACAACAGACGGAGGTTTTAACTGGTCAGTATCAGTACCGTTAACGACATCAAATATGTATTCTGTTGTACCATTCTCTGAAGACATAGCTGTAGCATGCGGTGACAGCGGAAAGATCATAAGGACAACAAACGGAGGGACTTCCTGGACAACCGTCGTATCCGGTGCTGTCGGAGGAGCACTGAGATCATTATCTTTTGCAGATGCTGATAACGGAATTTGCGTGGGAGACAGCGCGACAGTTTTATATACAACCAATAAAGGTGAAACATGGTATCTTGATATTTCCGGACCAAGAAGCCTGACAACAAATAATTTGTACGATGTTTCTGCAAAGATAGATGTACTTCTTTCATATACAGCAATCGGAGAGAATGGGATCATTATAAAATCAGAAGATGAAGGAAGCACATGGACAAAATTATCAAGCGGGGTAAAAACACGGCTTAATGGAATTTCATCACCTGCAATTGGCGTAAGTGTAGTAGCTGGCTCAAGAGGTACAATACTCAGGACTGAAGACGGAGGCGCATTGCCGGTTGAACTCTCATCGTTTACTTATTCATTAAACGGAAATGATGTAACTTTATACTGGTCTACTTCATCAGAAACGAACAATTCAGGTTTCGGCATAGAAAGAAAAACTTCATCAGAGCAATGGATTACAGCAGGTAATGTAACGGGATCAGGTACAAGCTCGGTTACGAATAATTATTTATTCAGAGACAGGGAATTAAGTCCCGGCAAGTATAGTTACAGATTGAAACAACTCGATCTCAACGGTAACTATACATATCATTACCTCTCTTCAATGATTCAGATAGGGACTCCTGATAAATTCAATCTAAGACAGAATTATCCCAATCCTTTCAATCCTGTAACAATGATCAGTTTTTCCATACCTGCAAATGTAAATGATCAGATGACAAATGTAAGGCTTGTAGTATATGATAATCTTGGAAAAGAAATAGTAACTCTTGTTAATGAAAACAAACCTGCAGGAAGTTACAAAGTAAAACTTGACGCAAACAATCTTTCAAGCGGGATTTACTTTTATTCTCTGATTGCGGGAGAATTTAAGCAAACAAGGAAAATGATGGTACTGAAATAAAAGAAAAGGAATTTAATTTTTACGGGAGGGAAACAGGCGGATAACCTGTTTCTCTTTTGTAAATATGGATTGGAAGAAGAGATTCGTATAAAATTTTTATAACTTGCTGAAAAAATATTTATACCTTACTTTTATACACCCCAATTTACACCATAAATCTACCCCAAATAGTTTTTGTAATCCGTATTATTTATTAATTTATTTCACTAAGGAGTCTTTAATGAAAATTTTTACATGTAAAAAACCGAATATATTTATATTCGGAGTTTTGTTTCTTATAATGTTAATATCACTACCGGTCTTTGCAGCAAATTATTATGTTGCTTCAAACGGAAACGACGGAAACAACGGATTGAGCTCCTCATTTCCCTGGAAAACAATCTCAAAAGTTAATTCCTCGATGAACACTTTTAATCCGGGAGACCTGATTCTTTTCAGAAAAGGAGATAAGTTTTATGGTGAAATTAAAGTATCGAAATCAGGAACTCCAACTTCCAATATTATATTCGGAAGTTACGGAAGCGGAGCACTGCCGGAGATCTCAGGAATTAAAAGCATTACTGGCTGGTCATTACATTCGGGAAATATTTATAAAGCATCTGTAAGCGATACGGTTTCACAGGTTATAATCAGTGAAAAGTTAATGACGATCGCAAGGTATCCGAATACGGGATTTTTGAAGATTGATGCAGGTAACGGAAACACCGGATTTTATGATGCTGCGCTTAATCAATCTGCAGGTTACTTTAACGGATCAGTATGCAAAGTAAGAACCATAAACTGGATCTATGAGAAAAAAGCAGTGACTTCATTTTCCGGAGGGAATGTTACTTTCTCCAATTCTTCAATAAATCCTATCCTTGCCGATTATGGTTATTATTTTGACAATAAACTGAGTTTGCTGGATACTGAAGGCGAATGGTTCTATGACAAGGCTGCTGGCAAGCTCTATCTTTATGCACCTGGAGGAGTTAACCCGGGTACACTGAATGTGGAAGCCGTGACAAAATTGAACGGAGTATATATGAACATCAATATAGCAAACATTACCGTTCAGGATCTGAAGATAAAAGGATTCAGGGAAACCGGAGTTGACGGTTACACTGGAAACAATTTTACTGTTCAAAGATGTAATATCAGCAGAATAGAAAGATATGGAATAAGATTTAATGGTATAGACAACAGTATTTTTGACAATGTTATCGAAGATGTGCTTAACACTGCTATAACCGGAGTTTTTACTCAGGGTGAAATCAGCGGCAACTACATAAACAGGACAGGATTAATAGCAGGATACGGCGAAGACGGATACGGATACTACGGAATGCTGATCTGGAATGCCATCGGAACTATCATTGAAGACAATACAATCGACAGCACAGGTTACGGTGGGATAAGTATTTCCAATAGCGCTGTAGTAAGAAAAAATAATATCAGTTATTCTTTGCTTACATTAAATGACGGCGGAGGTATTTCAGTAGGAACTTCTGACGGTCTTGAAATAAGCGATAACATTATAAGTAATTCAATCGGC
>WBZU01002987.1_pt1 | contig 11343 bp, 6 predicted proteins | sample 5204311 | NCBI WGS metagenome assembly WBZU01 (sample SAMN12344359, study PRJNA552823) | activated sludge metagenome | biome: Activated sludge suspended growth; feature: Nitrification reactor; material: Wastewater; isolation source: activated sludge from nitrification reactor of wastewater treatment... | reverse complement strand
GAACCAGGCCCGCCGCCCGGCAGGAAGTAGTTGCGCGCGGCGAAAGATTGCCCTTGCTCGGCCAAAAAGCGGTAGAGATAGTAATGGTTGACGAAGCCGGCGTCGATCTCTCCCGCGCCGACGGCATCGACAATCGGCGTATTGCTCTCGAAGATCAGGGGGTGGTTGGCCTGAATCCCCTCCAGCCACGCCCGCGTCTTTTCTTCGCCCCACACGTGGCGCATGGCAGTGACCATCGCCTGGAAAGAGGCATTGGTCGGCGCCCAGCCCAGCCGCCCATCCCATTGGGGATCGACGAAATCATAAATGTCGCTCGGCAGTTGCGCGGCGGGGTCGGTGATCACATCGGTATTGTAGACAATGACCCGCGCCCGGCCGGAGACGCCCACCCACGTCCCGTCGCTGGCCCGAAAGCGCTCCGGGACGGCGGCCCGAACCGAGTCGGGCAACGGCTGGAACAGGCCGGCCTTTTGGATGGCCGCCAACCCACCGGGGTCTTGGGCGTAGAACACGTCGGCCGGGCTGTTAGCGCCTTCTTCCAGCAGTACGCCGGCCATCTCCGACGTGCTGCCGTAGCGCACATCAACATCGATGCCGGTGGCGGCCTCAAATTGAGCCAGAAGCGGCCCGATAAGACTCTCACTGCGGCCAGAATAGATGATGAGCGAACCGGATTCGGCCGCCGCATCCCCATTGCCGGTTGTGTCCGTCGTTGCCGCAGCCTGTGGCGGCGCGGCCCCGCCGCCACAAGCGACGCCGATACCGGCCAGCACGACTATAAACAATGTAATGGTTAAATAGCGTAATTTCATATCATTTCCCTTAATCGTTAGAGCAAATCGATGGCATTATGGGGTGGAAAGATGCGGCTAACAATGAATGGGGTTCAATCGAAACTTAACGCTCGGCGAGATAAAAGTTGAGCGCAGTTAATGCCGGTTTTGCACAACAAAAAACTCTCGGCTTCGTGCAGTCGAGAGTTTCATCATCAGTCGTTTCCAGGAGCGGACAGTATCAGGTTTATCGGCTGCGGAATAGTTCGCGAACGATAATGTTGCGCTGAATCTGGCTGGTGCCCTCGTAAATCTGGTAAATCTTGATGTCGCGCATGAGCTTCTCGACCGGATATTCGGACATGTAGCCATAGCCGCCGAAGACCTGGACGGCGTCGGTGGTCACCTTCATGGCCGCGTCGGCGGCGAAAGCCTTAGCCATGGCCGCATGAACAGTGTTGCGCTCGCCGCGATCGTAGTCCCAGGCCGAGCGCCAGACGAGCATCCGCGCCGCCTCGACCTGCATCGCCATGTCGGCGATCATATGGCCGATGGCCTGATGCTGCCAAATGGGCTGGCCCATCGTCCGGCGCTCCTTGGCATACTTGATCGCCTCATCCAGGGCGCGCTGGGCCACGCCGACAGCGCCCGCCGCCACCGTCGGACGGCTCTTGTCGAAGACCTTCATGGTGGTGGCAAAGCCGGATCCCTCTTCGCCCAACATTTGGCCGGCCGGCACACGCACGTTGTCGAAGATCACTTCGGCTGTATCGGAGGCGTGTTGCCCCATCTTGTTGAACGGCTTGCCCACGCTGACGCCTTCCCAATCGCGGTGGACGATGAAGAAGCTCATGCCTTTGTAGCGATGGCGATGATCTTCGCGCATGTCCGGCTGGGTATAGGCCAGTACGGTGTAGAAATTGGCGTTGGTCGCGCCGGTGATGAAGGTCTTGCCGCCGTTGAGGACGAAATGATCGCCGTCGCGCACGGCCGTCGTCTTGATGCCGGCCACGTCGGAACCCGCCTCCGGTTCGGTGACGCAATAGGCGCACAATTCACCGTCGGCCATGCGGCCGCCGTACTCGGTTTTTTGCTCTTCGCTGCCGGAGATCATGATCGGCAAAATCCCCAGACTGTTGACGCCGATAGCGGTGCTGATACCCGAACAACCCCAGGCCAACTCTTCGGTGACGAGGCTCTCCTCGAACAAGCTCAGCCCCAGACCGCCATAAGCCTCCGGCACGGCCATTGTCGTCAGTCCCAATTCCTGGGCCTTGCGGATGATCGGCCAGGGGTATTCGTGGGTCTTGTCGTAGTGTTCCGCCTTGGGCGCGATCTCATTGCGAGCGAAGTCGCGCGCCAGCTTTTGAATCATCTGGTGTTCTTCATTCAGATGGAAGTTGACCGAATCTTGCCCGTTGGCGCTCATGCTTGCATTCTCCTATTTTCGGCGTGGTTAAGTCGGGATCAACGAGATGATTGGCCCAGCCTGCCGACATGAGCAGGCTCGGCGATCTGACATAACGCAATGCGTTATACAGGCATTTTAGCCCACGGCGCTGGCGGCGTCAAGTGTTGCCTACTTGGCGCGGAAACCGGGCGGCAAGGGGCCGAAGTTCAGTTCCGAACTATAGCGCAAGGCGTTGGATAGCCCATTGAAGCAATTGATGACCTCGCGTTTATTGTCCGGCCGCTGGCCGGGGGCGTGGATTTCGTTGACGTAACTGTAGCCTCTGTCCGCGCTCCCCCACCCGACCAGGCCATAGGATTCGGCATAGAAATAACTTTCAATCGGTTGGCCGTCTTCCTGCAAGAGCCAGGTCAATTCGACCACGTTTTCCAGCCGGATGCCGCTCTGGAAGGTGTAGGTAGGATAGTAGCCCTCGAAGCGCAGCCAACTGCGCTGGAATCCGCTGGCTACGATCTGGCAATTGTCTTTGCGGCGAAAGACGACGTAGGGATTCCGCTCGTAGACGTCGCCCACGCTCCAGTAGCGGGGACTCCAGGCCGAGCCGGCCAGACCGTTTTCATAGAGCGTGTAAAACTGGTCGTTGCCCGGACTGGTATCCGTGCCCCGCAAGACGTTGTTGCCTTTGATCCACAGTTCTTCCCATTCAGCCTTGATCTCATTGCCCTTGGTGTGGAAAAAGTGCCCTCCGCCCAGTTGGGTCTGATGGCGCGCCTGTGAGCCGCTATTGTGGCGCACCTCATAGAGGCGGCCATCCCCCACCATAAAGTCGACCATGTCAAAAACCGGATCGGCCCTGGAACCGAAAATGGCCGGGAGGTATGCCATGTTCGCGAGCTCGCTCGGTTGAGAGGCGGGCAAAGCGTTTGCCCGCCCGCCTTGTTGCCGGGCCGTTAACGCCACGAACAAGAAGATGAGGGCGATGAGGCTGACGATTTTGATCTTTTTCACCACGGATCGATTGAATAAGGACACGAAAGATTTTGGCCTTGTCATGAGCCGATTATGACCCAACCTGCTAATCCTACTACCTTTTGACGTTTATTATTCAGGTGGTATTCATGCGGTATAATGGGTTCATTATATGGAGATTGTCCCCATGATGACTACCCCAAAACTCGATCCGGCAACATTACGCTCCCAATTTCCCGCGCTGCAACGCACCATAGACGGCCAACCGGCCGTTTTCCTCGACGGGCCGGGCGGCACCCAATCGCCGGAGCGCGTCATCGACGCGATGGCCGGCTATCTGCGCCGGGGCAGCAGCAATCTGGGCGGGCCGTTCGTGACCAGTCGCGAGGCCGATGCCACGGCCGACGCTGCCCGAGCAGCCATGAAGGATATGCTCAATGCCCGGCGGCCGGAGGAAATCGTCTTCGGCCAGAATATGACCAGCCTGACCTTCAGCATGAGCCGGGCCATCGCCGCCGATTGGCAGCCCGGCGACGAGATCATCGTCACGCGCCTGGATCACGACGCCAATATTTCCCCCTGGCTGCGCGCGGCCGAAGACCGCGGCGTCACCGTTCGCTGGCTGGACTTTCGGCCTGAGGACTGCACCCTCGCCCTGGGCGCGTTGCCCGGCCTGTTGAATGAACGGACGCGGCTGGTGGCAGTCAATTATGCTTCCAATGCCGTCGGCACCATCACCGACATCCAGAAGGTAGCCGAAATGGCCCACGCCGCCGGCGCGCTGGTCTACGTCGATGCCGTTCACTATGCGCCCCACGACGTGATTGACGTCCAGGCGCTGGACTGTGATTTCCTGGTCTGCTCCGTTTACAAGTTTTTTGGCCCACACACCGGCGTCCTCTACGGCAAATACGAGCATCTGGAGCGGCTGAGAGCCTACAAGGTGCGCCCCGCGTCGGACGAACCGCCCCACAAATGGGAAACGGGCACGCAGAGCTTCGAGAGTTTGGCGGGAGTGGCGGCGGCCGTCGATTATCTGGCCGCGCTGGGCGGCCGGGAAGGCGCGCGCCGCGCGCGGCTGGTGCGCGGTATGGAGGCCATCAAGCAACACGAGGCCACGCTGAGCGAGCGGTTTTTGCGGCAAGCGACACAAGTGCCGGGGCTGCGTGTCTACGGCATCACCGACGTCGAAGATTTGTCGCGGCGCACGCCGACCTTTGCCGTCAGCGTGGCCGGCCACTCGCCCGAAGCGGTAGCTACCTACCTGGGCGAGCGGGGGATATTCGTCTGGCACGGCCATTATTACGCCATCGCGGTGATGGAGCGGCTGGGCGTCCTCGAAAGCGGCGGCCTCGTGCGCATCGGCTTCACCCACTATAACACCGAGGATGAAATTGAGCGTCTCATCGCCACCGTACGCGAATTAACATTCCACTAAATGAGTAGCGGTTGACACGCGCGGCTCCATATGCCATAATCCTCCATATCATTCGCGGTCACCCCGCACAGCCATCTTTAACCATAGGAGGTGGTGCTTATGAGTAGTTACTTATTCACCTGCACCGTAGCGCTACCTCCTCGTGAGAGCTAGTGGCGCTACGGTGCAAAACCAAAGGCCCTATGTGTAACCACATAGGGCCTTTGCCTTTCTGTTAACGTGCCGGCTCATCGCGCCGGGCTAAACCTCTTCGGGCGTGTGCGTGTAATCCAGCGGCGAATCGGCAACGCCCTGCGGCGGCGCGGCCGGCACCGTCTCGACGGACGGCGCGTATTCACCCGACTGCCGCCGAATCCATTCCTCATATTTCATGCCGTCGGGCATGGTGGCGTTAGCCAACGACTTGGCGGTCGATAGCGACTTAAGCGATACCCGCGCGCCGAACAGGAACGCCCCCGACAGGTTCGCGCCGTGCAAGCGAGCGTCCTCCAGGTTAGTTCCGCTCATATTGGCCTCGGCCAGATTAGCCTTTTCCAGGTTCACCCTGCTCAGGTTCGCCCAGCCCAAATTCGCGCCGGTCAGGTTGGTGCGCTCCATATTGGCGTAGGCGAAATTGCTTTCGACCATGTTGGCGCGTTCCAGATTGACGCCGTTCAGGGCCATCCTCTCGGCCTGCACCTTCGACAGATTGGCCTCGACCATCGTCGCCCCGCTCAGGATCGCCCCTTCCAGCATCGCGCCCGACAAGTCCGTCTCGTTCATCGAGCACAGGCTTAAGTCAGCCTCCTGCAGGGCAGCTTCCGTCAGGTTAGCCAGGTCCAGATTGGCGCGAGCCAGGTTAGCCTCGCGCAGGTCGGCCGAGTTGAAATTTCCATAGCTGAGATCGGCATCCTGCAGGTTGATGCGGCTGAGAAACGCGCCGCTCAGATTCACCCACCCCAGCCGAGCGCCTTGCAAATCGGCGCCCGTCAGATGGGTATTGGACAGCGTGCCGTCCGTCAGCCACCCCTTGGCGTCCAACTCGCGTATAGCTCGGCCCGCCAGGCCGGCATCGCCGCTGGCTATCTCGCGAATAAGTTGGGACTTGGCGAGCTGGGTCTCACGAGTTAACTGCGCGTCTTCATGAGCCTTGCGCTGTTCTTCCAGATAGGCGAGCAATTGTTGCTCGCGCCTGCGCCCCTGGAAATCAGTCAGATAGACGACCAGCGCCACGCCCACCAGCGTTAAACCCAGGCCGCGCGCATACTCATTCAACAAGGTCCCCGGCTGATACCCCAGCCATCCGAAAAAGATAGCCAGCGCGAGCAGGATGATAACAATTACCTGAAGGCTCAAGCCTTTTTGATTACCGGACATATCGGTGTACTACCTCCGTCTCCTGACCGCGATCGGTCCTGATTACGCTCCAACTGGTCACAGGTCAAGCCCCGGATCATCGTTATAATCAATCGTGATCAACCCTTGTTCGATAGCGTCAACGACGCTCATGTCGCCCCGTGGCGGCGTGGGCGTGTTGAGGCGGCGATTGGGGTTTATCTCCACCGCCTTTTCGACTTCTTCCATCAAGAGCCGCGGCCACTTCTTGATCGCGTCGGCCTGTGCCGTTTGGACGCGCCAGATCAGGTTGCGATTATCCTGTTGCAGCTTCTGGATCAATTCGTCGATGGCCGCCAACTCTTCATGTCGCAATTGCTCGCTCCGCCGGGTGGCCGACCACTTTTGCTCATTCTCCATTTCAAAGGTTTGCCACTTCTGGTTCAAATCCAGCTCGAAATTCTTGAGCTTTTCCTGAATCTCGATGAGGAATCCATCCCAGCGCGTTTGCATCCGGTTGGACTCGATGCGCAGCATCTCCGAGGCCTCGCGCTTTTGCTGCTCCAACTGTTTTTGCCAATGGGCAAAGTTCTGGACGGCCATCCGCGCTTCCTTGTACTGGTTGCTGAGAGTAATCCACTGCTGGGTGAAGCGTTCGATCGTGTCTTTATTCTCGTCCAGGGTGATTTGCCACCCTTCCAGGCGGCGGCCGACGTCGCTCTGGTTGCGGCGCACGTCGTCGTCCAGATTAACGACGATTTCGCGCAACTCGTTATGCTCGCCCGTCAAGGCCTGGATGCCGGCCTCGGCTTTCATAATACTGTTGCTCAACAAGGACATCCGCTCCGCGATGGGCTTGACGCGCCGGTCCAGTTCGATGAGTGACGGCTTCCAGTTATCGTTGAAGTCCTGGACGCCGGACTTGAGTTCCTCAATCGAATGTTCCGAATCGGATACCCGGCTCAACAAAGCGCGCGTCGATTCGTTGAGTTCTTCCAACGAAGCGGCCAACGGCGCGAATCGGTTCTCCTGCGTGCCGATGAGGTTCGACAGACGAACCTCTTCTGCCTGGCGCAGTTCGAGTTCCTGCTCCAGCCGGTCGAGCAGCGGCATGATGGTTCCCACGTGACCGAGTTTATTGAGGCTTTCTTCGAACTCAATCTGCCGCTCACTTAACGGAGTGACCTGGCTATCCAGTTCTTCATATTGTCGCGCCAGAAGGGTCGTCTGCTCCTCGAACCGGGCCCATCTTCCCTCCCATGCTTGTTGCGCTTGCCTGACTTCACTCATTTGTTCATCGAGTTGAAGGAGTTGCGGGGAAAGTTTTTCAATTCGAGAAACGAGCCTTTCTTCCATTTCGCTCTGACGATCATTTAACGGGGCAAATCGACCATCCAGGTCTTCGTATTGCCGCGCCATGAGGGTTGCCTGCTCCTCAAATCGGGCCCATTTCAACTCCCAAGCATATTGCGCTTGCCGAAGTTCATCCACCTGATCATCGAGTTGAAGGAGTCGCGGGGAAGGGTCGTCGGTCTGAGTAGCGAGCTTCTCCTCTAATAGAGACTGCCACTGCGCCTTGGCGGTTTCCAGTTGGGCCTTATTCTCGACGACTATAATATCCAGTCGTGCATGAGTTTCAGATGCTATGCCATCCAATTGGGACTGGGTCTCAGCTTTTATGGCGCCCAAGTGTGTCTGATTTTCAGTCGTTATAGCAGCCAATTGGGACTGAGTCTCGGCCTTTATGGCGTCCAACTGTGACTGATTTTCGGTCGTTATGGCGTCCAGGTGTTCCTGTAACCCGACTGCCAGAGAGCTTAAGTTCATTTGTGATTCGGCGGCCAGGGTATTAGTCCTTTCGCGCAATTGCGCGGAGAGGATGCCGACGCTCTCCTGCAACGCGGCATACTGCCGACTCATCTCGTCAATCGTGTGAACTTGCTCTTCCAGTCTTTCTTCTAATCTAATCGTCTGGCTCCGATATTCGTCGTTTTCGCGAACGGAAACGATCTCCGCGCGCAGGCGGTTTTCCAGCACCGAGCGATCGGACTGCACCTGCTCCAGGGAAGCGTTGACGGCGCGAGCGATCTCTTCCTGTAGTCGGGAGCGCTCCTCTTCCATATTGGGAATGCGCGTCAATTGGGCATTCATATTGGAAAGATGCCATTCCAAATCCTGAAGCCGCTGCTCAGTGCCGGCGACGTTGGTGTCCAAATCGGGCATACGCTCGAAGCGTTCCGAGAAGTTGGCGACATGCCACTCCAAATCTTTAATTTTTTGATCGCGGTCGGCCAGGTCGCGCCCCTGTTGGGCTAGGCGTTGTTCCAGCTCGGCCATTTTCCGGCTCGATTTACGGCGCTCCTCATCTAACCATTTCAGATGATCTCGCAACTCCGTCAGTTCGCGCGTCTGTGCAGTATTAGGACCGATAGACATCGGGGGAACTCCTTGGGCATCTAGGATGTCGCATTATCAAAAAGTATGATGGCCTATGCCAGAGGCACACTGCGTGGCGTATCAATAATATTTTGGCGGGTCTCGGCAAAGGCGAGACGCATCGTTAGCCGCCCAGGCCATGAGGCACGCGGCGGTCACTCACTCATCAAAATAGTGCCACAGGAGAGCGATTCAGAACATGAACAGGACGTGAAATGTTAGGAGGACAGGCGGTTAAGGCCTCGTGAAATTTGCGCTACCGAGGCGATGCATTGATCTTCAAAGCAGAAAGTCGTCCGCTCTTAAAATTTCAGCGGGGGAGCAGGCTGAATGGAACGCGGATGGGCTGGTTTTTGCCGTCCCTCAGTTCGACGTCCGTCCCCGGCGCCTCGAACTCCTCGGCCACGCCGAGGTCTTGATACATGATGAGATAGAGGGGGCCGCTCTCCGGAGCGCCGTCAAGCGCGACGACCACATCCCGATTGACCCCGGCCGGCAGCCACGTTTGGCCCAGCAGATCGCCCGGCCCGCCATCTTCCTCCCGGTAGACCGCCGCCCAGGCCGGCCGGGGGCTGATGACGACGTCGATGATGACGCCCCCATCCTCCGTCAACCGTTGATCTTCGACAAAAACGAGCGCGCCGTTATCCGTGCGGAATGCGGAGGCGTTCGGCAAGCGGTTATTAAAGAGAACAGGCGGGTCCTGACCGGGAAAGTTAAACGCATCGCCCGGCTCAGTGTCGTGATGGAGACGGGCAAAAAGCTGCGTCGTAATGGCCGGCTCCAGCAGCGTCACGGGAATGTGCTCGTTGAGGCCATCTTCGAGCGCGGCCGTGCCGATGATAAATCCGGGCTGGCCTTCCACCTCGTTATAAACCGCCACGTAGCCCGGCCCATCGCTGATGGCGCGCTCGATGGAGATCGTGCCGTCAATGATGGGCTGATCGTAGACCAGCACTTCCGGCGGAAAAGTCGCGTGGAAGGCGGCCACAATCGGCTGGCCGCCGTTGAGGAGGGGCATATCGCCGGCCGGATAATCCAGCACACCGGGGTCGTCGCCGTCCTCATGCAAGACGACGTGCAACACGGGCGTGGCTCGCCGCCAGTTGATGGTGATCGGCGCGTTTTCATACTCTCCGGCCGGAAATAACCGGCTGCCCACGACGGCGCCGATTTCGCCGTCATGATCCGCGTGAACCACCACCCAGGTCGGCTCCAGCAGCTCGGCCCGGGCCAGGAGCATCACTCCATCCTCGGCGATAGCCTGATCGCTAACTTCGATCTGCGGCTTAGGCAACAGCAACTCGACGCTGAACTCCGCTTCCGGTTCGCCGGGAAAGGGCTTATCGACTCCCGGATACTCGAACACGCCCGCCGTACCGGCATCCGCATGCACCCCGGCTACCAATTGTTCGGTCGCCATCGCCGCATCGACCGTGACCTCAACCTGATTATGGACGCCGGCAGCCAGCGGCAGGCGGCCGATCACGTCATCGACCTTGCCGTCCAAAACGCGAAAAATGACCAACCAACCGGACGCCGGCAGGGCAACTTGCTCGGCGCGCAGAACGCCGCTCTCGTCCAGGGATTGGTCGCTGATGGTGACCGAGGGCGAGATGGGCGTCGGCTCCGGGGTCAGCGTGGCGGTTGGCGAGGGCTGCGGGGAAGGTGTCGCGATGGCTGTCCCGCCCGGCACGATGGCCGTCGCCGCCTCCGTCGCGTCCGGCGTCGCATTGGCTCGCGAGCATCCGGCCGCGAGCAGCAGACTCGACAAAAGGAAAAGCGCCCAAAGGCGTTGCGGTTTCAAGTTCAAATAGTCACCTGAGGCATGATGGAGGCCGATTGTAGCCCCGAATCGCAGGTCCGCCACTCCTCTTTGCTGCCGCTCAGCGACCCCTGTTCACGGGGATGGGACGGCGTCAAGGATGGCGGCGTTCTCACGCTCGGCCGTCCACCAGACCTGGATGCCGTCGGATGTCATCTCCAGCGTGCCCATCTCATCCGTGCGTAATACCGTTGCGCCCACGGCCGCGGCCCGCGCCAGCATGGCCGGATGCGGATGCCCATAACTATTATCGCGGCCGGCCGAGATGATCACCACCCGCGGCGACACCGCCCGCAGGAAGGCCTCACTGCTCGACGTGTTGGCCCCATGATGGCCCGCTTTCAAGACGGTCGCCGCCAACGGCTCGGCGTCCAGCAACATCGCCGACTCGGCCGCCTCTCCCGCGTCGCCCGTCAGCAAGACGGTCAACTCGCCATAGCTCAGCCGGGCGACAACTGAGGCGTCATTGCGGCTCGCCATGCCGCCGTCTTGGCCCGCGTGCAGTATCTCCAGGCGAACCCCGTCATCCAGCAGCAGCACCTCCCCGCGCCGGGCCACGTGGACGGCCGAGCCGCGCGCCTCGGCCGCGGCCACCAGGGCCGCATAGTCCGGGTCGTCGGCCGGATCGGCGCCGTTGGTGATCAGCAGCGATACCTGATAGTGCTCAATCACGTCGACCAATCCGGCAATGTGATCGGCGTCGGGATGGGTCGCGATCACCACATCGATGGAGCGATCCCAAAACGGCATGTGACGGCCCAACTGGGTCAGGATCGCGCTGGGATAGCGGCCGCCGTCCACCAGCAGTTGCCGGCCATGAGGGGTTTGAATCCAGGTGGCATCCCCCTGACCCACGTCCAGGAAAGCAGCCTGCAAAAGGTCGTCGGAATGACCAGCGCGCCAGCCGACGAGCAAAATACCGCCCAGCATCACGACGGTCAAAAGGGTGACGGGGCGAACGGCGGAGCCGGAGGGCAACGATGGGGGCCGGTGAGCCTCCTTTTTGGACTTAGCGGCCACAGTGACGATGGCAATCATCAAATAAATACCGATCAGTCTCCTCGCGGAGAGGGGCAGAGGAACCGAGGCAAAGGGCAGCTGTGCCAAAAATTGGATAATGCCGATCGTATAATGCAGAAAGAGCCAGGCCGACAGGCCGGCCACTTGCCCGGCCGGC
>WBZU01001221.1_pt1 | contig 11343 bp, 9 predicted proteins | sample 5204311 | NCBI WGS metagenome assembly WBZU01 (sample SAMN12344359, study PRJNA552823) | activated sludge metagenome | biome: Activated sludge suspended growth; feature: Nitrification reactor; material: Wastewater; isolation source: activated sludge from nitrification reactor of wastewater treatment... | reverse complement strand
CACGGGTCTATGTGGACACTCAGTCGGTGCTGAAGCCGCTGATGCAAGGACTGACCGTTGAACCCAATGTGGATCAGCAGATCACCATGCTGAGCCGGACACTGATAAGTCGTCCGAACGTTGCAAAGCTGATCGACATGGCCGGTTTGGATCGCGGAAGTCGTCCCGAGGAAGTCATTGTTGATGACCTCATCGCCAGATTGAAGGTGGCCGGTGCCGGTCGTGACAATCGTGACAATCTCTATACGCTGACTTTCAGGGATACGGATCCACGGAGGGCCAAACGCGTAATTGAGTCGCTCTCCCGGATCTTCGTGGAGTCTAGTCGTGGGCAGTCTCAAAAGGATTCTTCGGAGGCAAAGGCGTTCATTGATGAACAGATCAAGTCTTACGAAGCCAGACTGGAGGAAGCGGAAAGCAAATTGAAGGAGTTCCGGTTGCGATATGTCGGTCTTCCCGACGCGGGTACTGACCTTACTGCGAGCATCAACGAAGCGACCAGCCGGCTGAGTGAAGCCCGCCTGCAACTGAGGGAGGCGGAGAATGCTCGGGACTCTCTGAAGCGCCAATTGACGGGCGAAAGTGCAGCGTTGTCATCGCCAGGTGGAGCGGTGCCGGAGATTGATTCTAGAATTGATGCCGTGAAGCGAAACTTGGACTCCTTGATGCAGAGGTACACGGAGCAGCACCCGGACGTCGTCGGTGCAAAACGGGTTCTGGCGCAGTTGGAGGAGCAACGTCGGCGGGACTTGGCAGCGATGGACGGGATCCCCAGTGGACGTCCAATCACGGTTGACAACGTTAACCCGGTTTATCAAGAACTCAGGGTCTCGCTTGCTCGCGCTGAAGCAAATGTGGCCACGATGCAAACTCGTGTAGCCGAATTCGAATCGAGATTCCGTCAATTGAAGGAGTCAGCGAGGGTGGTTCCTGAGGTTCAGGCTGAGTTGGCGCGGCTGAACCGGGACTACGAAGTCAACAAGAGGAACTATGAAGCACTGGTTGCTAGACGTGAATCGGCGAAGATTGCCGGAGATATGGACACGGCAGAGGGGATTGCAGAGTTTCGTGTTGTTGAACCGCCGCGCGTGTCGAGTGCTCCAGTGTTTCCGTCAAGGAGGCACCTGATTCCGCTCACCTTGGTAGTCTCATTCGGAGCCGGAGCACTCGCATGCTTCCTTCGCAACAAGTTTGCGCCGGTGTTCGTGACCGGGCGCCAGTTGCGAGAGTTCACTGGTCTTCCTGTTCTCGGTTCGGTTACATACCACTACGTTGGTGGCGGACTGCGCGCTCGTGCGGAGATTCTGGGGCTCGTGTTTGGTGCTGCGCTACTCGTTGCATCCTACGGAATGGCGCTGTTCCTTGTTGTTCAGGCCTCGCGGCCGCTCTCTTGAGGAGCGTTCATTGAGCCTTATTGAGAAAGCTGCAGGGAAACTGAACGAAGCCGTGCAAGGTTCCACGGCCAATGCTCGGCGGAGACAGTTCGTCAGCACCTCGGGGGAGCCAGTTGGCGCAAGGCCGGGATTGGAGGATCTACCCGGGGCATTGAAGATAGCTGAGGTGCGCGCGCCAGTTGCACACAGTGAAAGTCGGGTCGGCCCGATAGTCGAGATTGATTTTTCCCAGTTGACCCGCTTGGGTTTGGTCAGTCCCGTCGCACCCGGCGCATCTATTTCCGAACAGTTCCGAGCTATCAAACGCCCGATCATTCGTAACGCTGCTGGATTGGCGTCGGCACGCAATGGGAATGTGATCATGGTAACGAGTTCCCTTCCTGGTGAAGGGAAGACGTCGACCTCGATATGTCTTGCAATGAGCATCGCGATGGAGCGGGACAAATCGGTGCTGCTTGTAGATGCTGATGTCGCGAAGCCATCTCTCTTCAAGACGTTGCAGATCCCTGAGCGGCCGGGTCTTCTCGATGCGCTGACAAACGAAAAGATGGATCTTGCCGAAGTGCTGGTGCGTACGAATATTCCCAACGTCAGCCTTTTGGGAAGTGGGACGCCGGATGCACACGCAACGGAGTTGCTGGCGAGCGACAGAATGGCGAGCTTGGTCACTGAGTTGTCCGATCGGTACTCCGATCGGATCATCATATTCGACTCTCCACCACTTCTTGTTACGAGCGAGGCTGCAGTTTTGGCGACGCACATGGGGCAGATTGTCATGGTGGTCGAGGCAGAGCGAAGCGGACAGGAAGCTATCACGAGTGCTCTGTCATTGTTGGATGACAGGGCTTTGAAGCTTCTGGTGCTTAACAAATGCCGCCTCGCTGGCTCGGGGAACTATTACGGCTCATATGGCGAATCGAAGTATGGCCATTCAAACTGAATCGTCTGCCTTTGAGGGCATGTCTGAGAGTGTTGGGTGGGGCGAGTCACCCGACTCGGATGCTGCTTCGGTATGCCGGCGCAATCAGGCTTTTCACTTGGCAATGCGGTACCTCGTTCTTGGTGTGGGCTCGCTCGGATTAGCGGCGCCTTCGGTCGCTTTGGACTGGCGTGTCCGGCCGGAAATCCAGCTCCGTGAAACTTGGACTGACAACGTTCTTCTGGAGCGCTCCTCAGTCAAGAGAAGCGATTTCGTCACGGAGGTAACTCCGATGCTAGGAGTCACCGGGCGGGGTGCGAGGGTCCAAGTGACCTTCGACTACCATCCTAGTGTTTTGTTGTACGCGAAAGAGTCAAATGCAAACAACTTCTTGAACTACCTGAATGCTCAAGGGGTGGTTGAGGCAATTGAACGATTCCTTTACGTCGATGCGCGGGCGCAAATTTCGCAGCAAGCGATATCGGCGTTTGGGCCCCAACTGACAGCAAGTGCCAACGACAACAGCAACAGAACCGAAACCAGGGTTGTATCGCTCACCCCCTACATCAAGGGTTCCCTGGGCGGATTGGCAACATACGAGGCAAGGTATCAGGCTTCTTCCACGTCCACTGAAGACGCGAGTGCGTCCCAAGGCAAGAGTCGTGTGATTTCGGGGGAGCTCGCTAGCGCGACGGATTTTGCGAGCTTTGGCTGGCTGGCGGACTTCAAGGACGCGAAGTATGACTTCCGAGACGCTCGGGATGTGGAGGCGCAGCGGGTCCGGGCCACGCTCATCTATCATTTCGATCCGGAGCTTTGGTTCTTTGGGCGAGTAGGGCGAGAGCGAAATGATTTCGCGGTTGTTACGCGAAACCACACGATTCTCGGTTTCGGGATGGAATGGGCGCCAACGGCACGAACGCGGTTTTCGGGGGAGCATGAAAAGCGCTTCTTCGGCAGTGGATACAAGTTATCGCTTCGTCATCGGACCCCCGGTGTTTCGTTCAGCCTGTTGGCGGCGAGGCAAGATACAACAACGTCTGAGCAGTTGACCCGCAACACTATCGGAGCGCTTTTTGAGCGTTTCTCGGAGTTGTACAGCGGGCAGTTTCCCGATGCTCAAGAGCGCGAAGAAAGAGTCCGAAGCCTTTTGGCCCGAACCGGGATTCCTGCGGAACCGATACCGCAGGCCGGGTTTCTATCGTCCTCTGTCCAACTCGAACGGCGGCTGGAGGGAACGGTAGCGTTTCTGGGTCAGCGGAACACAGTCACGTTTTCCGGGTTTCAACGGACAAGCAAGGATCTCGACACTGGAGTCGGCCAGATTCCCGGCGGCGATTTGCAGCCCGAGGTACGGGAGATTGGGTTCAGCATGAATCTGAACCATCGAATTGCTTCCAATCTCTCGGTCTCCGGGGCTGGTGGTTGGCAGCGTAACCGCGGCGAGGGGGAAACGACTTCCGAGATCAGATCGAAGCGATTCGAGTTGGTATTGAATCGGCAGTTCAGTGCTTGGACCACGGGTTTGCTGGGGGTTAGGCGTGTTTGGTTTGATGCCCGTTCGGGTGGTACGACTGACTATCAAGAAAACGCAGTTTTCGCGGGCGTTTCCCACAGATTTTGATTCGTATCGCCAGTTGGTCGCGAATGCTATGAGCGGGCCTGATAGAGGTATGGTTGTGGTACGAATTCGGAACGGCCGCGCGGGGACGGTGTACGGTGCCAGTTCAATTTGAGGCCGAGGCGATGAGAGAGCACAGCGGTCGGATCCAGAACGCACTGACAATTGACGTCGAGGACTATTTTCAGGTTTCGGCGTTCAATGACTGGGTTACGTGCAGCGATTGGGATGCTTGGGAGTGTCGGGTCGAGCAGAACGTTGACCGAATTCTCCAGCTTCTTTCCGACTCGGGCAGCAAAGCAACCTTCTTTACTTTGGGCTGGGTGGCGAGCCGGTATCCCGAAATGGTCAGGCGGATTGTTGGCGCTGGTCACGAGCTGGCTAGTCACGGGTTCTGGCACAGGCGAGCCAGCGATCAAGGCTATAGCGAACTTCTCGATGACGTATCGTCATCAAAGCGGTTGATCGAGGATATTGGTGGTGTTGAGGTCCGCGGCTATCGCGCACCGAGTTTTTCGGTAGGAAAAAACAACTCTTGGGCGTTCGAGGTCCTCGGCGAGGCGGGGTACACGTACAGTTCTAGTGTATATCCTGTTCGGCATGATCATTACGGATGGGAGTCTGCGCCGCGAGGTCCGTTCTTGGTCAATGGCAAGTTCCTCGAGATCCCGGTTTCTACCGTCCGTATTCTCGGAAGAAACTGGCCGGCGGGTGGGGGAGGGTTCTTCCGACTCTTGCCATATCGCAGTTCGCGCTGGGCAATAGATCGAATAAATCGGATCGAGGGAAAGCCGGCGGTTTTCTATTTGCATCCTTGGGAACTGGATCCCTCGCAGCCGCGTCTGGAGCAACTACGGTGGAAGACGCGTTTTAGGCACTACGTAAATCTTCAGAAGACCGAGCAACGCTTGGCTAGGCTGGTTGAGGATTTCGAGTGGAGAACGATTGGTACTGTGTTTTTGTCGAACGGCCAGCCGTCAGTAGACCACTCGGTTGAAATCGATACACGTAACGCGGACCGTGTTGCGGTTCAGCACTGATTCGGTTTGACTGTGGTTAGATTTGTAGCCTTTATCCGCGCGAAAATTGCTACAGGTTAATCCGTTGCCGCAAGAATCCAAGCTAGGGTTCTAAGAATTAAAGAGTTATGGGAAAGGTCAGCTACTTGCTGTCGATTCCCCACCGAGAAACCAAATTGCTCAGATGTTCTCAGATCGCTTCACGGGCCCCTATCGGCAACGCCGCCGAGATTTCTCTGTATTCTTTCCCCTTTGGCCTGCTCGGATCCGAATGCGGGAGGCTGCCTACGCCGTTTGGCACGAGTGACCCAACTTTCGACGTAATGACTTCTTGAGTCGAGGAGGTGAGAATTGCGGTTGACGGCGTGTTTCGGGCGCCAGTTTGATCGAATCAAAGTGTGACGTAATGCCTGATCGGTCTGGGCCGATTTGGGTTAAATACGGAATACGAGATCGTTGGTCGAGAGTTTGACGGTTTGGGTAGCAAGTAGAATACAAACATTAAATAAGCGATTCAGCGTTCGGGTGCAGGTTAGAAACGCTGAGCGGAGGTCAGAATGGTCCAAGTGTTCAGTCACTGGTTTCCGGGTGGCGCGTTATTGCGTGCGTTGCTCGAAACCTTTCTGTTGTTCCTTATCGCGATTCTTGTTGTCATTGTCGCGAATCCCGAGGGATTTCGTGACGCCGCTGCAGGCGTTCCTTTGCTGCTGTTGTTCTCTGGCACTGTGCTGCTAATAAACTCGGCCTTGGGGTTGTACCAGCATGGAACCCGCATGCGGGGAGTTTCGGCGGTAGCGAGGGTGACGCTATCGCTTATCCTCGCGATACCTATTGCTTACCTTTTGTTTGAGTTTCTGCCTAAGGATGGTGTGCCCCACGAATTGCTGGAGATGATGGCTGTCTCAGCGATTGCGTCTCACGCGATCATTCGAGGAATTGCGACACGCGCCGGGCGGCGGAAAGCAGTCTTTTCTAGCCGAGTGCTCGTTGTTGGTACCGGTCCAGAGGCGGTTGCGGTGCGGGAATCGATCCGAAAATATGGTCGCGATTTCCAGATCGTAGGCTATGTTGCTGTCCCGGGTACTGAAGTGTTTTCAGTGCCTGAAGGTCAGGTGTTGAAGGGGGCGGGACCGCTGGTTGAAGCCGCGCGTGAGTATCGTGCAACCCAAGTGGTCGTTGCTGTTGCGGAAAGGCGTGGCGGTGGGCTTCCGCTGAATGAGTTGCTCGAATGCAAGCTCGCAGGAATTCAAGTGCTGGATCTGTCGAGCTATTTCGAGCGTGTGCTCGGACAACTTCGACTCGATTCACTTCGGGCGAGCTGGTTGATCTTTGGTGACGGTTTTCGGCAAGGGTTTTTGCGGACACTGGTCAAACGCGCATTTGACATCTTCGCTTCCGCATTGCTGCTGACACTTGCTTCGCCAGTTATGCTGATTGCGGCAATTGCAATTGTCATCGAAGATGGATTTCCCCTTCTTTATCGACAAGAGCGGGTAGGGCAAGCGGGGCAGATATTCAAGGTAATTAAGTTCCGAAGCATGCGGAGGGATGCTGAACGAGACGGCCGCCCAAAGTGGGCAAGTGCAAACGACTCACGCGTGACCCGGGTCGGTAAGCTGATTCGCAAATTGAGGATCGACGAGCTGCCGCAACTAATCAATGTCCTGAAGGGTGAGATGAGCTTGGTGGGACCGCGCCCGGAACGGCCGTTTTTTGTAGAGCAACTGAGTCGCGACATTCCGTTCTATGCAGCCCGCCACAGCGTGAAGCCGGGCGTAACGGGATGGGCTCAGGTACGCTATCCGTATGGGGCATCGGTGGAAGATGCCGTGCAGAAACTGCAGTATGACCTCTATTACGTAAAGAACCATACGTTGTTTCTCGACATTATCGTCTTCCTCGAAACGATCGAAGTTGTTTTGACTGGCCGCGGAGCTCAGTAGGGATTGCACCCCGATTATTAGGACTGATTTGGCCTGCTGGGGAGATGGACACGATCTGGCGGTTGCTTTTAGGATGGGAGTTGCCGCAGCAACCTTCCTAGTGCTGTTCGCGCCTCGTGAGCGTTGTGGCGCAAGTCGGGCTCTGCTGCGATGTACGATTGTTTTGAAGGCGTGCACCTGCCGCGTCGAAGCGCTCAGGTGAGCCTAGGCTGCAGTGGTGCGTTTACGATGTACGCCCAGCTGCTAGAAATAGTCAGATAGTGGCGCGCGCCAAACGCTAGGAAGCGTTGAGGTGGTTGGAAATTTTATTGCAATGGGTCGAGACCGACCGAAATTGCATAGACCGTTTGAAAGAGCTCTCGACCAGATTGCGAGCCTGGTAGCACTGCCGATTGATCGCGTTTGCTAACTCCTTGCCGACGCAACCTTTGTCGGCGACGCCCGCATCGGCATCAAAGGAAGTGAGGCGTGCTGGCCCTGCGCAAGTTCAACCACGTGCCCTCCGGTAAGGACGAGGCTGCGTGGGTGTCAAAAGGGCCCACGGAGGCGTTGATTTTGGTCCTCGAGCGTTGCTACAGACCGCCAAAACGCTAGCCTTATCAAACGACAGTTTAGTGACGAGATTACTGGTCAAGGGGCAGATTGTTCACCGCGCTCCTGATCGGGGTGGGGCGACTTAGAATCGCCAGGCGACGGCCCAGTGGGGACAATGAACTCGCGAAGCAGGCTCACCAGAATCTCTGAAGACCTTTCAATTCGTCCCAACCTTTCAAGGATAGCTTCAGCCTGGAAATTCTGCAGTGAGACATCTGGCGCGGCAGCCATAGGACGCGTCCGCAAACTCTGCAGCGGTAATCCGGCTCGCGCCGGCAAATAGTCCGACATTGATATTCCGGCTGGGGCAGAGGCGGGAAGAGCGCTAGAGGTCGGGTTGTTGGCCGAGAACGTTTCCTCCGTCAGCTCTTTCGCAACATTTTCCACGTCTTCCTCGGTTATCTGGTGTGACTCGTTAAGATAACCAGAGAGGAGCAAACGATCGCAAAGCGTGTTGATTCTTCGCGGGATGCCAGACGCATATCGAAAGATCGCCTCGAAGGCGCCATCGGCGAAGACCGGATCATTGTTCCATCCCGCGTGACGGAGTCGATGCTCGACGTAGCCTCTGGTGTCTTCACTGGACAATGGGCTAATATGACACGAAGCGATTACCCGCTGGCGCAGCTGCTGCATATGAGGGCTGCACATTGTTTCGCGAAACTCGGGTTGCCCCACGAGGAATGTCTGCACAAGCGCGCTGGTTCCAACCTGGAAGTTCGATAGCATTCTGAGTTCTTCGACGGCCCGGGGAGTCAGGTTCTGCGCTTCGTCGATGATCAGCAGCGCTCGTTTGCCGTCGCGTGCCAGCGAACGAAGCAACTTCTCGAGGGACAGCAGCGCATCAGATTTTTCGATGTCCTTGGCCGGCAATCCGAATGCCGCACAAACCAGCCGCAACGTATCCTCGGCGTCCAGTTGCGTGCTGACCAGTTGAGCTGCGACGACCCTCTTGGCGTCAAGCTTGGTAACCAGGCTCCGGATTAGTGTCGTTTTGCCAGTCCCGACGTCTCCCGTAACCACGATGAACCCTTCATTCTGGTGTAAGCCGTACTCTAGGTAGGCCATCGCGCGTCGGTGCTCGCGACTTCCGAAATAGAACGACGGGTCCGGGTTCAGCTGGAAAGGCTTGTCGGTCAAGCCGTAGAAGGACTGGTACATCGAGCACAAACGATCGAAAGGGAATGATCACTTATCTCATTGTCGTGGCAAAGGGTCAACCCGAAGCGTGTGTAGATCGCGGAGTCCAGCACGGGGTGACATTGGTTTGAGCCCCTCATTGGCAGCTCTACTGAATGCAGCCGACGCACTTTCCCGTTGGTCTTTGATACCGATTCGCTATGGCTCGAGCCCCAGCTATGTGAAGGACAGCTGGGAGCTGCTCTAAAGCCTTCCGCCCCATCTTGCCGAATACTTGGTGTGAAGCCCCTTCGTGCCATTTCGTTGCCGGACTGCATTCAAGTTTCGCACGCCAAGGAATTTGGTCACGATGGGTCCAAAAAATGTCAAACCTGATCGCGAGGTGGACTCAATAAAAACAGATAGTTAGGCGCGGAACTCGATTGCTTGTCGTTGTTCGACAACAGCCCGAAATTATTGCGGGCGAGTCGATCGTCCTTAAGTGCATGAATGGACGTAGGAAGTGGGTTTCGGTATGCTTTTTGCCTAGTGGGTGCAGTTTGGCTCAGATAGGCCGGCACAAAACTTTTCCATTGTCCGCTCAAATGCAACTCGATTCGGATAGACGTATCACGACTGGCAAAGGACTATATTCCGGCAGCTGGCTGCTTGGCTACGTTCGGGTGATATTGGCTGCAACAGAAGGGCGCGGGCCAGGAAGTTCGGTGCATCAACATCTTGCGATAGGCTTTAATCGCAGCCTGAAATACATCTGGATTCTTGTTGTTGTTGGTGGTGGTGGTTTGGTTGGCCTTTTTCACTCATCCGCGGCACTTGGCGGGCAAGCATCGCTTTCTTGGAATCCTAGTTCGGATCAGACGGTTACAGGTTACTACCTGTATTTCGGAACTGCCCCACGTGGTTACAGCAATCGGTTGAATGTCGGGCGGTCCACCAGTTATACGGCAACCAACCTCACGAACGGTGCCCGGTATTATTTCGCCGTTACGGCGTATAACGCGTCAGGGCAGGAAAGCAGCTTCTCGAATGAAGCAAGCGCGTTGATTCCGCTCCCGACTGGCACACCCACTGCCGGCTTCTTGGCGAGTGCCACCTCTGGCGTGGCACCGGTATCGGTGAGCTTCAGCAATTCCTCGACCGGCACGATCTCCTCGTACTCGTGGAGCTTCGGTGATGGCACGACCAGCGCCGACCGGGATCCGACGCACGTGTATTCCGTTCCGGGAACCTATGCGGTCAGCCTTACCGTGACTGGGCCGGGCGGGTCGAACACTATGGCACGCACCGGGTTCATCGTGGTTTCAGGATTGGCCTCTAGCATAGTGGCGAATTTGTCTGCTACGCGCCAAGCCGGCCCTGCGCCGCTGAGCGTGGGCTTCACGGACGGCTCGACTGGCACGATCAGCGGCTATCGCTGGGACTTTGGCGATGGCAGCAGCAGCACGCTCAAGAACCCCTCGCACACCTACGCCAGCCCGGGGGTCTACTCGGTCACGCTGACGGTAACCGGCAGCGGTGGCACCAAGAGCGTCACCAAGAGCGGCTACATCAAGGTCGGCATGGACAACGACCTGGTCATCGACTTCGGCGCCAGCTACGGTCTGTGGCAATGGCTCAACAACACCACCTGGTCGCAGATCCACAGCGTCAACGCCAAACGCATCGTGATCGCCGACATCGACCACAACGGGCAACCCGACGAAGTCATCGACTTCGGCAGCCAGTACGGCATCTGGATCCGGATGAACAACGCCAACTGGGTACCGCTGCACGGCGTCAGCGCCAACTGGATCGCCAAGGGCGACTTCGACAACAACGGGCAGGACGACCTGGTCGTCGACTTCGGCGCCAGCTACGGCATCTGGATCTACTACAACGGCAGCAGCTGGACGCAGATCCAGGGCGCGAGCGGCAAACAGGCGCTCTCGGCCGACGTCGACCACAACGGACGCGAAGACATCGTGATCGACTTCGGCGGCACGCTCGGCGTGTGGGCCTACCTCAACGGCGCGAGCTGGAAGCAGATCGACGCCCGCTCACCGGCATGGATGATCAAGGCCGATCTGGACAACAACGGTCAGGATGACCTGGTGATGAGCTTCGGTGCGGGCACGGGGGCAGCGCAAGCCTATCCGGGCAAGGGCATCTGGGCCTACCTGAACGGCAGCACCTGGCGCCAGATCGATGCGCGGGCGATTGCCTCGACGCGTGCCGTGGCGATCGACATCGACCACAACGGCGACGAAGACCTGGCGGTCGACTATGGCAGCAACGGCCTGTGGCTGTACAAGAACGGCACGACCTGGACGAAGCTGCACAGCGTGTCGGCCAAGCATCTGGCCAATGCCGATCTGGACAGCAACCAGCAGCACGACCTCGTCGCCGATTTCGGGGCGCAGTACGGCGTGTTCGTCCTGATGAATGGCCAGACTTGGAAGCAACTGCATTCGATCACATCATCGTCCATTGCGCCGGGACAAGTCGACGCTCAATAGCGCGCAAGCGGCGACGACTTCCGTGTGAAAAGCGCGGGGAACTCGGGTATACTCCGCTCCTCGTTTCGGGGCCGCTTCAGCCGGCTCCAAGAGTGGCGGCGGTAGCTCAGTTGGTAGAGTCCCGGGTTGTGATCCCGGTTGTCGTGGGTTCGAGTCCCATCCGTCGCCCCAGATTCCCTACCCTGTATCGATGTCCTAGCATGGGTGCCGGTCTGCCC
>WBZU01002986.1_pt1 | contig 11345 bp, 7 predicted proteins | sample 5204311 | NCBI WGS metagenome assembly WBZU01 (sample SAMN12344359, study PRJNA552823) | activated sludge metagenome | biome: Activated sludge suspended growth; feature: Nitrification reactor; material: Wastewater; isolation source: activated sludge from nitrification reactor of wastewater treatment... | reverse complement strand
CGTAGTCTCTTGGGCTGAAAGCCCAAGAGATTGTGAAGCCGCCGGCGGAGCCCCCCCATCGTAGACCGGCTCGTCGCGCAGCGCGCTTGTTAGCGCGCGGAGCGACCGTGGAAATCACCGCGTGCGTTTTCAATTCCCTTGCACCCAATTCAACGGACTTGCCCGCAATTCCTCCGGCCCCAATCCACCGGACTTGCCCGCAATTCCCTTGCCCGCAATTCCGCCGCCCCCAACCCCTGAGAAAACTCAGCCCACGAACGATGTTTGCTTGGAAAAACCTTCGTCGGAAACTCGCGTGACTTTGCCGCACGTGCTTATACTCGCGCCGCCATGTTCGTCCGAAGCCTTCGCGTTCTCCTCCTGTTCGTCGCCATGTTTTTCGTCGTGTCGTGTAATCGCGGCGGAAGCGGTAAAACTCGGATCGCCGTGATTCCCAAGGGAACCACGCACGAATTTTGGAAGGCCGTGCACGCGGGCGCTGTCAAAGCTTCGCGCGAGCTCAACGTCGAGATCGTTTGGAAAGGGCCGCTGCAAGAGGACGATCTCAAGGCGCAGATCGATGTCGTGCAGAGCTTCATGGCGCAAGGTGTGTCGGGCATCGTGCTCGCTCCGCTGAACGACAAAGCCCTGGAAAAACCCGTCGCCGATGCGGCAAACGCCAAGATCCCCGTTGTGATTTTCGATTCGGATGTCGCCGGGGACAAACACAAGAGTTTCGTCGCGACCGACAACGAAGCCGCCGGACGCATGGCCGCCGACAAAATGGCCTCGTTGCTCGGACGTAAGGGAAAAGTGGCGGTTTTGCGTTATCAAGAAGGTTCGGCAAGTACGAACAAGCGCGAACAAGGGTTCATCGAGGCCATACGCAAGATCGATACGATCACGATCGTCAGCGACAATCAGTACGGTGGAGCGACGACCGAAAGTGCCTTCCAAAAAGCCGAAAGTCTGCTCGCGGCGCAAAACGCGGCGACCGGCGGCATTCAAGGTGTTTTCTGTCCCAACGAATCGACGACCTTCGGCATGTTGCTCGCCCTGCGCAAAGCCAACGTCGCCGGCAAAATTCAGTTCGTCGGCTTCGATGCCTCGGAGAAGCTCGTTTCGGCGCTGAAAGAAGGCCACATCTCGGCGCTCGTGGTTCAAGACCCCTTCAAGATCGGCTACGAGTCTGTCCGGACAATGGCCGAGGTGCTCGCAGGCAAACCCGTCGAAGCGCGGATCGATACCGGCGCGACCGTGGTTGATCGCGGCAACGTCGGGTCGCCCGAAGTCAAGGCGCTCCTTGCGCCCGACTTGACGCAGTGGCTGAATCAGTGACGGCGAGTTCTCTGCGTCTTTCGGCGCGTAACATCAGCAAATCGTACGGCGCCACGCGAGCGCTGGGCGGCGTGGATTTCGACGTTCACGCGGGCGAAGTGCACGCGCTGCTCGGAGGAAATGGCGCAGGCAAAAGCACGCTCGTATCGATCCTGGCCGGCTCGGTGCTCCCCGACGCCGGATCCCTGACGCTCGAAGGAACCCCGTATCGCCCACGAAATCCAGCGCAAGCGCGCCAAGCAGGCGTTTGTCTCGTGCACCAAGAACGAGCGCTCTGTCCGCATCTGTCCGTGGAAGAGAACATCGTCTTGGGCAGCGAACCGGTTCGTCATGGCGTCGTCGCGCGAGCGCAAATGCGTGAACGGGCGATGCGCGCGATCGCTGCGATCGGTTCCTCCGGTTCCAAGACAAACCGCCTGCATCCCGAGGCCAAGGTCGCGGATCTGGCGCCGGGTGAACAGCAAATCGTGGAGATCGCTCGAGCCATCGCCGATGAACGTTGTCGCTTGTTGCTCCTGGACGAACCTACGTCGAGCCTCGGGGCGGACGATGTCGATGCCCTCTTCGCGGTGGTCGATCGTCTGCGCAAAGCGGGCATGGCGATCGTGTACATCTCGCATCACCTCGCCGAAATTCGCCGGATAGCGGACCGTTTTACCGTGATCCGTGATGGTCGAGCCGCGGGCACGGGCAACGTTGCCGATGCCCGCATGGAGGACATCGTCGAGATGATGGCGGGTCGCCGCGTCGAGGATCTGTATCCACGGTCGGAACGCCAAGCCAAAGACGTGGTGCTCGAAGTGCAGGACCTCAGCGGCGTGCGTCTTCCCGAGCGGGCGAGTTTGTCGTTGCGAAGGGGCGAGGTGTTGGGTATCGCGGGCCTGGTCGGGTCCGGACGAACGGAGTTGGTGCGCGCCATTTTCGGCTTGGATGCGGTTCGTCAAGGTCAAATTCGTGTGGCGAGTTTTTCCGGGGCGAGCTCTCCAGCCGAGCGTTTGCGGCAGGGCGTGGGGCTCCTCAGTGAAGATCGCGGCGGCGAGGGGTTGGCGCTGGGTTTGTCGGTCATGGATAACTTGACGCTCTCGCGTCTCGAGGGGCTCGGGCCACGTGGGTTTGTCCAGCCTTCACGAATGCGGGACGTGGCGCAGCGGTTCATCGAAAAGCTGGGGATCGTGGCTTCGGGGCCGGAGATGCGCGTCGGCGCGCTCTCCGGAGGAAACCAGCAAAAGGTGGCTTTGGCGCGTCTTCTGTACCACGACGTCGATGTGTTCTTGCTCGACGAACCGACGCGAGGTGTGGACGTGGGGAGTCGCGCGGCCATTTATCAAATCATCGATCGGTTGGCGTTGGGCGGCAAAGCCGTGCTCGTCGTATCGAGCTCGGTGGAAGAGCTTTTGGGGATATCGGATCGCATTGCGGTGATGCACAAAGGACGGCTTGGTGCCGCAAAACCCGTCGGATCGCTCGATGAGCAGGCGATTTTGCTCGAGCAATCGGGGGTGGGGCAGTGAGTATGAAGATCTTACGAAAGTATCCATTCCTCGGGCCGTTGATCGCGCTTGTATTGGTGTACGTGTTATTCGCGATTTTCGCGCCGCCTTCCTTTGTTCGGTTGGACAATCTGGCGACGATGGCGCGACAAACGGTGGTCGTCGGGATCGCGGCGGCCGGCATGACGCTCGTGATCTTGCTGGGCGGAATCGATTTGTCCGTGGGATCCACGGTGGCGTTGTCGACGGTCGTCGCGGCGCTATGTTTACGTTCAGGTTTTTCCGGGCCGGTGGCGGCGTTTTGCGCGATGTTGTCCGGGCTCGCCGTGGGATTCGTCAATGGCGTGTTTTCGACGGCTTTGCGCATCACGCCGTTCATCGTGACGCTCGGGTCGATGAGCGCGATTCGCGGATTGGCCAAAGGGCTCGCGGACAGTCAAAAAATCGATGCGCCCTCGCGGGGATTGGATGTGCTTCAGGCGCCGCTCCCCGAAGGGTTTGGCTGGGCGATTTTTCCCCCGGGCGTGTGGGTGATGCTCGGCGTGAGCGTGCTCGTGGCGCTCATGCTCGTGTACACGCGACTTGGGCGGCATATCGTCGCGATTGGATCCAATGAAGCGACGGCGCGGTTATGCGGTGTTTCCGTTTCCCGCGTGAAGTGGTTTGTCTATGCGTCCGCGGGATGTTTGGCGGGTTTGGCCGGGGTGATGGAGTTTTCGACGTTGACCGTCGGCGATCCGACCGATTCGATGGGCCTGGAGCTCGAAGTCATTGCCGCCGTCGTGATTGGTGGAGGTTCGTTGGCGGGCGGCGAAGCGTCCGTTGCGGGGGCTCTGTTCGGGGCGATGTTGATGACGGTCATTCGTACCGGATCGACGCATTTGGGCATCGACAATTGGGTGCAACAGATCGTCACCGGGCTGATCATCGTGGCCGCCGTCGCGATGGATCGGGCTCGTCGTGGAGCCGCCGACGCTGCTCGATGAAGCGTTTTTTCGCGCGATCGTGAGTGTCTCGTCGCGTCGCCGAAGCTCGGTTTGGTAGAGTGAAACGCTTGTCGACGTCGCGTGGCTCAAGGTATGTTGGGCACGTCCTTCGTTCGGGTTCACCGGCAATCGTCACGCTTGAAAATCGGCTGCGTCGAACGCCCAAGTCTTGGAGTGAGTCGTATGAAATCAATGCTTTTTTCTCGGCTGTCTTGGGTGCTCGCGCTGGGGGGCTTGCCCATGGCCTGCAATGCGATCACGGGAATCGATCGATTTTCCGTCGATCCGGATTGGCACGCATCAGGTGGCGGAGGCATGGGGGGAAGCGGCGGATCGGACGGAATGGCGGGAAACGGCGGGATGGGCGGCGCGGTGCCGGAATGCATGACGGAGCTGGATTGTCCGGGTGAAACCAATGGCTGTCAAACTCGACCGTGTGTGGACGGTCAATGTGGGCTGAAGTTCGAGAAAAACGGAGATCCCGCGCTCCAGCAAATCCCGGGCGACTGTCATCAGATTCTATGCGACGGGGCTGGAAAAGAGATCACGGTCGTGGATACAAAGGACCTGCCCGACGATGGTTTGGCATGTACCGTCGGCATCTGTGCGCCGGATGGAACGCCATCGCAGGTGAATTTGCCGGAGGGCGATAGTTGCACGCAAGGCCTGGGCAAAGTTTGCGACGGCATGGGGCAATGCGTGCAATGCAATTACACTCCGAATTGCAATGGCGGGACCTGCGTCGATCACATTTGTTATCCTCCTCAATGCAGTGATCAAATGCTGAATGGTAACGAAAGCGATATCGATTGTGGCGGCCCGACGTGTCCGCACTGCGATACCGGTCAAGGATGCGTGGCAAACTCGGATTGTACGAGCAAAGTTTGCAAGGCGAAAGTGTGCCAGGCGCCGACGTGTATGGATATGACGGCCAACGGCGACGAAACCGATGTCGATTGCGGCGGTCCGACGTGTATGAAATGCGCTGACACCAAGATATGCACGGTCGCCGGTGATTGCATCAGCGGCGTGTGCATGGATGGCATCTGTCAGGCGCCGAAATGCACCGATGGCGTCAAAAATGGCAATGAAACGGACCTCGATTGCGGCGCCGGATGCCCGGGATGTGCCGTGGGCAAATCGTGCAATGCCAACTTGGATTGCGCATCGGAAGTTTGTCGCAATGGGACGTGCACCGCGATCCTTCAAGTCGATGCGGGAACGGCGCATGCGTGCGCATTGCTCGGGGATGGAACGGTCTATTGCTGGGGAACCAATGGTGGAGGGCAACTTGGCGATGGTACGGTCAATCCGCGAACAACGGTGGGTATGGTGCCCGGTTTGTCGAACGTGACGCAAATATCGACCGGTGCGCACATTGCGAACGTCAACGTCACCGGACATACGTGCGCTCGGACAAACGACGGAAAACTGTATTGTTGGGGGCGTAATACGAATAGTCAGGTCGGGGATGGAACGGCCATGGACGTCTTGTCGCCGAAGGTCATCATCGCTGCGGATGTGGCGCAAGTTTCGGCGGGACGAGTTCACACATGCGCTCGACTCTCGACCGGCGGCGTGAATTGCTGGGGCAACAACGGTAGCGGGCAGCTTGGCAATGGGACCATGAATTCGACCACAGCCCCGGCGATGGCGCCGATTGCAGGACTTATCGCCAAGAGCGTTTCGGCGGGCGCGAATCATACGTGCGCGGTGCTGATGACCGGCGAATTGAGTTGTTGGGGAGCGAATGTGCAGGGACAACTCGGCAATGGAACGACCATGACTTCGACGGCCCCGACGACGGTTCCCGGTACGGCGAACATGGTTTCGGTCGACGCGGGATATGGTTTTACCTGTGCGATCGACATGGGCGGTGTTTTGCGATGTTTCGGCAACAATTCAATGGGCGAATTGGGGCTTGGAAATATGACGATGCAGCTCACGCCGCAAGTCGTGACCGCGATCTCGAACGCGGCCGCTGTATCATGCGGGACTCATACCGATCCCGGCGCGCATTCGTGCGTGCTTCGGAGCAATGGCGGGGCTTATTGTTCGGGGCGTAATGATTCGGGGCAGCTCGGATTGGGCGACATGATGACACGCACGACGCATACGTCGGTCAGTTTGCCGCCGGTCGCCGAAATCGCCGCAGGATTTCAATTCACGTGCGCGCGGCTCGTCGACGGGCCGATTCGGTGTTGGGGCCGAAATGACTATGCGCAGCTGGGAACGGGCAAGGCGTCGTCGCCCGCTGTGACGCCTCAGGCCGTGGTTTTTCCTTGATCCTGAAGGAATCGCATCTTTTTCTCGACATACGTGACCAAACCGGGGCATGATGGCGAACGTGCATCGATCGCTTGGTTGTGTCGCTTTGCTTCTTGGACTCACGTGGAGCTTCGTCGTTCGGGCCGACGAACCCGCGAATGTGACGCAAGCGCGCGAAATCGCTCTGAACGCAGGCGATGATGTCGACGCGGGACGCTTTCAAGACGCCCTTGACAAGATTGTCCAAGCCGAAGCTTTGTATCATGCACCCACGCATCTGCTGATTCGCGCCGAAGCTCTCGAAGGGCTGGGCCAATTGGTCGAAGCGCTCGACACGTACGAAAATCTCGCGGCCGAACCGTTGAGTCCCACGGCTCCTCCAGCGTTTCGCGAGGCTCGCGACATGGGTCGCAAGCGTCAGATCGCTCTGATCGCGCGAGTGCCGTCGGTGCTCGTACTGCTGTCCGGCGCCGACGCGGCGACCATTCCGACGGCGACGTTGGACGGTCGGCCGATGAGTTTGACCACGGATCAAGCGACGCGTTGCAACCCGGGAAAACACGTGTTGCGCGTGGAAGCGAAGGGGTATCGCACCGTCGAGCAAACGCTCGATTTGCCGGATCGGGGCGGGGTGATCAAGTTGAAATTGCAGCTGGAAAAGGAGGTCGAAACGACGAACGTCGCTCCTCCTCCACCTCCACGTCCCGTTCCCAAAGGCCCATCGTTGTTTCTTCCAGCGGTGATCTCGGTCGGCGTCGGAGGTTTGTCGTTGGCTGCCGGAGCAGCGACGGGGGGTTTGTCATTAACGCAGGTTCGGAGTTTGGAGCGAGAATGTCGCGCCGATGGGTCATGTCCGCCCACGTTGGAGGCGACGATGAATCGGGCCAGGCTCCTTGGGAACGTTTCGACGGCGACGTTCATCGTCGGGGGCGTCGCGGTAAGCGCGGGCGTCGTGATGCTCGTCATGGGCAAACGCAAGGCGCCGGCGGCCGGCTCATTGCAGGCGATTCCCTGGGTGGCTCCGGGAATGGCCGGATTACGAGGTGAATTTTGACGACCCACCCATTTGCTTCGACCCCGCGCCTCAAACCGGCTCCGGGATTGGTCATTGGGGGAAAGGTGCGTCTCGACAACCTCCTCGGCAAAGGAGGTATGGGGGCGGTTTGGCGAGGTACGCACCTCACGCTGAATACGCCGGTGGCGATCAAATTCATGGCGGAATCGACGCCGGAAGCGTTGACCCGATTTCAGCGGGAAGCTCAAGTCGCGGCGCATATTCGTTCCTCCAATGTCGTGGCGATTCATGATTTCGGCGTCGAGCATGGTTTGCCCTATATCGTCATGGAGCTGCTCGACGGCGAAGATCTCGGGGCGCGACTCAAGCGGATGTCGCGATTGTCGTTGCTCGAAACCGCGCATATTCTTTTGCCGGTGGCTCGAGGGCTCGAACGAGCGCATCAAGCCAGATTGGTGCATCGGGATCTGAAGCCGGAGAATATCTTTTTGGTTCGGGAAGGCGATGAAGACGTTCCGAAGATATTGGATTTCGGCATTGCGAAGAATCTCGTGGCGAGCCCCAATTCATTGAATGTCACCAGTGAAGGTGCCGTGATGGGCACGCCTTATTATATGAGCCCCGAGCAATCACGCGCGCGACCGGACGTGGATCACCGCGCGGATTTGTGGGCTTTGGGCGTGATTTTATTTCGTACCATTACGGGAAAACGTCCCTTCGACGGCCTGACGGCGGCTTCCTTGGCCGTACAGATTTGCACCGAGCCGGTCCCGAAAGTCGGGGCGGTGGCGCCTGATTTGCCCCCGCAGCTCGATATGTTCTTCGAACGCGCATTGGCGAAGGATCCCGCGCATCGTTTCCAGTCCGCACGCGAAATGGCGCAGGCTTTCGCCGAAATCGTCGGCTATTCGACGCCGCTTGGCCGAACACCGCTGCCCAGTTTGTCCGGGACTCCTTCCGGCGGTTTGGCGATGTCTCATTCGCTGGTGGCTACAGGGAACGCGACGCCGTTGCCCGTCGCGACGCAATCGTCAACGCCGCATCGACGGACGATCGCGGTGGTCGCGTTGACGACGCTTCTCCTTGGAGGCATTGGTTTGTTTCTGCTCTTGAGCCGAGCATCCACGCAATCGTCGCCCGCGGAATCGGGTTTGGCGAAAAGCGCCGTCGCCGCCGCAGTGTCTCCCGTTCCCAGTCCTGTGCCGACGCCCTCGGCTTCCGTTGCGCCTGAACCGACAGCGGAGGCAGCTCCGGATGAGTTCGAAGTCGTGCCGACGCAAACGTCGGAAAAACCGACCGTGAAGACGGTCAAGCCGGCGACATCGACGAAAAAGCATTCGCGCGATTTGGGATATTGACGAATGCGCCGGGGTTTGCCCGCGTGATTACCAGGGAATGACTTCGAATCCCGTCGTGATGGTCCACAAAGCATTCAGCGCCGCCTGGGGGCGATGATTGAAATCCGATCCGTCGAGACCGGGTAACAAGGCAATGACCGCGCCGCTATGGCCCATGCCGGCTGCTTTTTGAATGAGCGTCCGTGTTGCTCCAGCCCGTCGGGCGCGCGGGATCTTTTGCAATTCCGCAAAGTCGTGGGCCAGCATTTCGATGTCCGCCGCGGTCGGCGAGGGCAACACCATTCCCGATGTTTCGCGCGACTTCGACAAGGCGACTCGTTCATCGTCCACGGTGACGTGGAAACGAGCGCCGCTTTCTTCGAGGCGGGCGGTTTGACCATACGCGGCGAGCGTTTGTCCAAGCGTATTGCGCAAACTCCAATCGATGTTTCCATAACGATGCGTTTTCCACGCTTCGAGGAATTCGAAGAGCAGAGCGACATGACCTTCTCGGATCATGGCCGTGACGAACGGGACCGAATAAAAACACAATGGCTCACGCATCCATGGGGCGTTTTCCGTGAACAACGCGCGGGCCTCGTCGATTCGACCAGCCTGCACGAGCGTCCAGATCAAGGTCAAGCGGTATTGCCAAGGATTCGTCTCCGGTTCGAGTTTCGCTTTGGCTCGAGCGAGCCAGGAGGCGCTTTGTTCGGCGTCCTTTTTCGCGGCGTACGCGGAGAACATGGCCATGGCGTAGACGATTTCATTGTGAGGCTCGATTTCCGCTTCGACTTCTTCCTCGACGCACGCAAACGCTTCGTCCAGCAAGGCTCCTTGCCCATTTCGATAAGCAATGGCGGTCAGCTCGGCTTCCGCACACAAGATGTCCTCCGATCCGATGATCTGCGCGATCATCCCGAGCGCTCCCGGGATATCGCCCGACCGGGCGCGAAAGAGGCAGGCATGGCGCAGGTTCTCCGCCACGTGCCCGTTCCAGCCCCGCCCGAGATCCGCCATCGAGGCAACGACGGCATCATAAAGAGGCGTGTGATTCGCAGGGTTTGGCGGGGGAAACGTGACGGGCTTCTTCGGCGACTTGGCCGGTTTGAATTTTTTCCAATTGACCTTGGCCGGTTGTATCGACGCTCGGGCGACTTCCGCCGCCGATGAGACCACTTCCAAGCCTCCCCAACGTGTGGGGATCGCGTGCCGCCGATTGGCGGACCAGGTCAAATGCGCATCGAGGAGATTGACCTTTTCCGGTGGAGCAATCACGAGGCCCTCGGGAAATGCCGCGCCCCACGATTCTTTATCGAGAACGAAGGTGGGATCGGGTCGCAAACGATCGGCCAGGTCCATTTCGCCGGTATCGAGGGGGCGTGTGGTTTCGGGGGCGCGGCGGAACGTATGCTCCGCGGTGACTTCGCCCGTATCGGCATCCATGAACACGAGCGCTTCGCGATGCGCGACAATCACGAATTGCCGCGACGAACCTCGAGGTGCGGCCCAGAAAACGCCGCGCATGTTCTCCGCGACCGAGATGACTCGGTCCTCGACGACGGATTCGCCCAACGTGACGAGGTGCAGTTTGCCTTCTTCATCCAAAATGGCCGCACGATCTCCCGAAGGCGCCCACGCGAAAGCATTGAAGTCGCCGTCGTCCCAGCTGGGTTCGCGGGGTTTTACGTCAATCGAATAACGATATTTGTTGTCGTCGTAAATATGCACGCCCGGATCGGCCTTGTATTCGTTCTCCGCGGAGACCACGCCCGCCAAGCGCCATGTTTCGCCTCGTTTTCCCCAATGAAGTGCATTCATGCCCAAATGCATGGGCAAGTCCAGCGTCGGTAATCCTGTTTGTCCATCGTAAATGACGAGGCCCACGAGCGTATGCGCCAAGTATTTCCCGTCGGGACGATAAACCGCCGGCAATCCGACTTTGGCTACATAATCAAGCTCGCCGGTGTCGAGCGTAATCGCATAAGCGAACCCATGCGAATTGACGCAATGGACACGTTTTCCATCGGGCGAGGGCACGACGTGTTTTGCCGGTTCGAGGTGTCCATCTTCGAGTTTTTCGCGCATGGCTGCGGGGATCTCCGGCGCCATGATGCGTGTTGCGGGGGAATGGTTCGTTTTCGACGAACGCTTGCGCCCTTTCGTATCGAACGAGACCAGGACGCCGGGCACTTTGCTCAGGTCCCAGCAGGCGACGTAGGCTTGTTTTCCATCGGGTGAAACGCAGAACGCCGGAGGTCGACTCCAGCCGTCGGTGACACCGGCTTGGATGATGGGATCGGGTTTTTCGCCGAAGGGATCGAAGAGGCCGACGGAGTTGGTATTGAAGGCGACGGCGAGTTTTTCGTTGTCGTTTGTCCAGTAGATACAATGAGGATATTCGGGCCAGCCGACGCCGCCGTCGATGGGGTCGAGCACGTTGACACAGCGGCCCATTTCGATGTCCCAAATGAGGATGGCTCCGCCGCGTTCGTAATCGTCGCCGACCCAGCTTCCGGTGGCGAGATACCGACCATTGGGGCTGATGGCAAAGGCGACGACTTCGGAAAGATGACCTTGCGAATGGACGAGCCGCGCGCCCAGCTTTTGCAGGATACGGACGGCGTGCGTATGCAAATCGCTCACGCCGAGCGCTTTTTCAGCGGCGAGCAGTTGGCTGCGTACGTCGGTCAGACTTTCGGCGGAGCTGAGGAGTTTGTCGAGGTTGATGATGGCGGACGTCATCGCGTGCGGAGGGTAACGCAGGTGAGGGGAGAAATGCCACCGAAAACGGAAGGGTGGGCGGAGAAGATCTTGGTCATGCGTCGTGCAGTCGAACTTGGGAGGCGGTTTGCATCGCGAGCCGCGCGTCGGGAGGCGGGGCCGACCACGAGTCATATTTGGCAGGAACGATAACGACGGCCAATGGTAC
>WBZU01002985.1_pt1 | contig 11346 bp, 7 predicted proteins | sample 5204311 | NCBI WGS metagenome assembly WBZU01 (sample SAMN12344359, study PRJNA552823) | activated sludge metagenome | biome: Activated sludge suspended growth; feature: Nitrification reactor; material: Wastewater; isolation source: activated sludge from nitrification reactor of wastewater treatment... | reverse complement strand
GTTCAGTGCAGCCCTTGCTGGCCGAATACGGGTCGTGTCCGCCCATCGGATCCGTCTCACGATAGCCCCAGAGTTGCTCCCGGTTTTCGTAGCACTTGTCGCTGCTGACCACGACGACGGCTTTCAGGTCGGGCTGGTGCCGACAGGCCTCGAGCAGATTCACGGTGCCCATGGCGTTGGTCGAGAAGGTCTCGACAGGTTCGGCGTACGAGTAGGGCACGAGCGGTTGCGCGGCGAGATGAAGCACGATCTCCGGCCTTGCTGCCGCGAGTGCCTGTCTCAACCTTTCATAGTCCCGCACATCGCCGAGCACGGAGTGCATGCCGCGCTCGACATCTGCGACATGGAACAAGGCCGGCGCGGCGGCGGGCGGCAATGCGAAGCCGCAAACATCCGCCCCCATGCTCTGCAGCCACAGGCTGAGCCAACCGCCCTTGAAGCCGGTATGACCCGTGACGAAGACGCGGCGCCCCCGCCAGAAAGCAGGGCTCACCAGGTTTTCCATGGTGCCTCGCCGCGCTGCCAAAGATCCTCGAGCATGATCTTGTCGCGCAGGTTGTCCATCGGTCGCCAGAAACCGGTATGCCGGTAGGCTGCAAGTTGCTGATCGGCGATCAGCTTCTTGAGCACGGATCCTTCGAAAACCGTCTGGTCGCCCTCGGTGATGTAGTCGAGCACTTCGGGCGAGAGGACGAAGTACCCGCCATTGATAAAGCCGCCGTCGCCCAGAGGTTTTTCGACGAAAGCGTCGACGTCGTCGCCTTTCAACTCCAGTGCGCCGAAGCGGCCGGGTGGCTGTACGGCCGCGACCGTGGCCAGCTTGCCGTGGGCCTTGTGGAAGTCGATCTCCGCGCCGAGGTCGATGTCTGCCACGCCGTCGCCATACGTGAAGCAGAACGCCTCCTCGTTCCGCAGGTACTTGGCGACGCGGGCCAGCCGTCCGCCTGTCTGCGTGTTCTCGCCGGTGTCCACGAGCGTCACGCGCCAAGGCTCGGCATGGCGCTCGTGAATCTCCATGCTGTTGTCGGACATGTCGAAGGTCACATCCGACATGTGGAGGAAGTAATTGGCGAAGTATTCCTTGATGACATAGCCCATGTAGCCGCAGCAGATCACGAAGTCATGGATTCCGTGGCTGGAATAGGACTTCATGATGTGCCAGAGGATCGGACGGCCGCCGATATTCACCATCGGTTTGGGGCGATTGACGGTTTCTTCGCTGATTCGGGTGCCCAAGCCACCCGCGAGGATCACGGCTTTCATCAGAGGTTCTTCGTGTTGGATCCGGTCGCATGATACCGCCCGAGTCGAGACTGATCGCCCCGAATAGAGGGGGTCCGCGCGGTCTGTTCTGGTGAAGTGCATCGACCACAGTCGGTTCTCGACAAGCGATGACGGAGAAAGAGTGGTTGAGTGGTTGGGGGCAAGGCTTTCAGCACCCCACCCGATCCGTCCTTTCCGCGTTCCGTGATTCCAGCGCCCGCACCAGAACCTCCACCGCCCGATGCGTGGGCAGTTCTGTTCCCGTCCGCGCGGCCATGCGCAGCAGTGCGCCGGTGATCGCGTCGATCTCGGTGCGCCGGCCGGCGAGCAGGTCCTGCAGCATGCTCGCCCGGTTGGCCGCGGTGGCGCGGGCGACCGCGTGCACGCGGGCGATTGCGGCGGCCTCGTCGAGCTCGAGGCCGTGCGCGCGCAACACCGGCAGGGCTTCGCGCACCAGGGTGTCGAGCAGCACGCGGTGCGGCGGATCGAGCAGGGCGCCGTTGGGTACGCGGAAGAGCGCCGCGAGCGGGTTGATGGCGACATTGACCAGCAGCTTGGCGAGGCGGGCATGCGCGATGTCGGGCTCGACGCGCGCACGCAGGCCCGCGCGACCCAGCAGTTCGGCGACCGCCTCGAAGCCGGGCGGCACCAGGGTTTCGCCCGCACCCGCGGGGTGCACCCGCTCGCCGTGGTCGCCCTGCTCGCGGTAGGCGCCCTCGGTGGTGATGCCCTGGTCGACGTGGCGCGCCGCGCAGTGCGCGCGCAGCAGCTCGCCGGTGAGGCCGTTCTGCAGCGAGAGCACACCCAGCGGACGCATGCGCGCGGCGGTGGACGCGGCGGCGGCGGTGTCGCCCGCCTTCACCAGCACGATCACCCAGTCCGCCTCCGGGGCCCGCTCGGCGGCGAAGGCGTTCGGATGGAAGAGGTGTCCGCCCACCTCGACGCCGGCGTTCAGGCGCGCGGCTCCGGCGGCGTCGCGCGCGATCAGCGCGACCGGCGCAATGCCGTCGAGGCGCGCAGCGAAGTGCAGGCCGAGCGCGCCGGGGCCGATGATCGCGAGCGGCAAGCGGCCGCTTGCCGGGCGCGCGACCGCGCCGGATCGCGCCTCGGCGTGCGCCTGGGAGGGGGAGGGGGCGACCAGCGGAGAGGGGGCGACCGGCGGGGAGGGGGGCTCTTTCATCGCAGCGGAGATCCTGGCAGGGAGTCTTGCAGGCCGCAGGGGCGTCGCTCGCCTGCGGCCGGCGCCTGCTCCGGAGGTGCCATTCCGAAGCAGGGCGGGCAGGGATTGTGGAGCATCCGGAGCGGACTGTGCGCCTGCGTTGCGCACAAATGCCCGGAACAGGCCGCGTTTTGGGGGGGTGGCACAGCGTTTGCGCAGCCCGCCTTCGATCCGGCCGCCGGGCGGGCGGATCGAAGGCATCCACACCATCCGAGGGGACATCCATGCAGAACAAGCTTTCCAGCCACCGCCGCACCCGATCCGCCACCACCGCCCTGCTGCCGTCGGCGCTCGGCGCCGCGCTGCTCGCGCTCGCCGCCACGCCGGCCCAGGCGATCGGGTTTTCGCAGGGCGACGCCACGCTCGACATCAACGGCACGGTCAACGGCTTCTATTCTCATCGGACCGAGGAGCGCGCGGGCGTCAAGACCACCGACTCCGCGCTCACCAACGGCTTGCTGCCGGGCTGGATCAACTTCGTGTTCACCACCAAGGTGGAGGGCCTGGACATCAAGGCTCACGTCGGCTTCGCGCCCGGCATCAACGACAAGTCGGACGTGGTGGGCCTGCCCAGCGACCCCAGCTGTGGCGGTTCCACCGGCTGCGACAGCCCCTTCACCCAGATCGACACCCGCAACCTGTATTTCCAGTTCGGCAACACCGAGTGGGGCACGGTCAAGTTCGGCCGCGACATCGGCCTCTTCGGGCAGAAGATCATCCTGTCCGACATGACGCTCCTCGGCCTCGGCGGCAACAGCTACGCGTCGACGCCCTTCAACACCACCTTCGGCATGATCGGCCACGGCTACATGTACACCGGCTTCCAGCCCCAGATCACCTACACCACGCCGGCCTTCGGCGGCTTCTCGGCGTCGGCGGGGATCTTCGATCCCAACAAGTTCGCCGGTGACGAGACCAAGGACCCCGGCTTCCAGGCCATGGCGAACTACGACTGGAAGGCGGGTACCGCCAAGGGCTCGGTGTGGGCGGGGGCGGTCCACCAGCGCACCAGCGGGGCGGGCAGCTTCGACGCCAACGGCTTCGAGCTCGGCGCCAAGGTCGGCATCGGCGCCTTCGAGGCGGTCGCCTACGGCTTCGACGCCAGCGGGCTGGGACTGTCGACCGTCGGCGCGCTGTACCTGTCGCCCTTCGGCAAGACCGACGGCAAGGGCTATTTCGTGCAGGGCACCTACACCGTGGGCAAGACCAAGTTCGGAATCAACTTCGGCGAGAACCGCGACAGCGGCGGCGCGCTGGCCGACACCAACAAGTTCCGCTCCGCCACTGTCGGCGTGTATCACAGCCTCAACAAGTACATCACCCTGGTCGGCGAATACAACCAGGAGAAGGGCGATGGCGGCGACCTCTTCGCCGGCGACCTGGAGACGCGGACCATCTCGGTGGGCGGCGTCCTGATGTTCTGAGGCTAGGACGCAGGGTTCGGGAATTGCGGGGCGGCACGACGCGGGCGCGCCGCCCTTCGATGGTTCCGCGCGTGACATCAAACGTCGCGAATCTGCAGCAACTTTCGTGCTGCCGTGGAGATCCGCTCCGCGCTGTCGGGCCTGTCGGCATCTATCCACTGCAGTGGTAGCAGCAACATCGCGAGACCGTCCGTCAGCGAGGTCTCGCCCAGGCGGATGCACAGCAGGGGTTTCTCGAGGGCATCGGCGAAGCGGAGTTCTCGCCGCACGATCCTGGAGGCCGCCGCGGCAGGGCTGAGCACCAGGACAAAGAGCGAGCAGTTGCGGATCTGCCCTTCGAGCACGGCGTTCCAGTCCTCGCCACCGTCGATACTCGTGTCATGCCAGGTTTCAATCCCGCTGCTGTCGAGGATCCCGCGCACGGCGAGCATTCTGGCCGTGTCGACATGCGCGTAGCTGATGAATGCGTAGTGGCGCCCGGTCACCATCGGGCGGGCGGGTTGGAGCGATGGCAGATCGTCGTCGAGCGCGAGCAGTTCGAGGCAGGTTTCCTTGTCGACTGCGTGCGAGGCGACGTAGCTCGCGTCGGCGGCGCAAGTATCGTCGAACGAGCACGCCAGGGTCAGGTTGTCGGCGCAGCGGCCCATGGAAAAGATCACTTCGGGGCCCTCGTCGAACCCGGGATAGCATCTTCGGAATAGGGTCTCCGCGCCTTTGCGAAGCGCGGCGGCGGCGGTTTCGCTGTCGGCCAAAAGGAACTCCTCGCTCAGCCAGCGGCCGTATCGTGCGCGCTCGACGAGTCCATGCTGTTGTTGCAGGACTTGGGAAGATAGCGCCGGGAGGCGGTCTTGGCGGTCCCTGTTGAGCAGGATCTCGCGCATTTGCGCCGGCGCTGGATGGAAGCCGTAGAGATTGACCTGATAGCCATGTGCTGCATCGTCCAGATCAGCCGTCCACGGGCCTGCTGCGGCGACATGCGCCCAGGTTGCGGCGGCGCGGAACGGACAGGTGATCCAGGTGTCTCCGAAGCGGTAGCGCGGGCTGCCGACGAGCGCGTGCAGCGACGGGGTGCTCCCCACGATCGGATCGAAGTCCGCCGCGCTGGTCGGAACGCGTACGTTTCCCTTCCGCCGGCCGACAGTCTCTAGGGTGGCCCAGCCGGCTTCGAGCCTGGAGGCGGCAGCCACGGGCACGATGCACTGATAGGTTAGGACCACGCCCGTGGCGGGAGCGAACACCACCCGCTTGGACAGAGTGACCCGATCGACGAGGGTCAGCGTCTCGAGGACCCGATTCATGGTGTTCCGGGTTTCGGGATCCCATTCCGACGCAGGACCAGGTGCGAGGGTCAGCGCGCCTTGGACCCACTCTTCGTCATCCGCCTGAAGACGTTCGAGCCACATGATTCAGGATTTGCGGAAGAAGCGACGGCGCGAGCCGTTCCCGGCCGAGGGGGGCGCCTCCATCAACTTCTGGCGCGATTCGCGGACGATGCTGAAATCGACTTCCTGGTCTATTTCCCGTTCCCGCAGCAGGTCCTTGACGAGGCTGCTCAGGTGCGCGTGGGTGGCTTCGAGCAGGAAGTTCGCGTCGGTGATGTCGTACTCGTTGATCTGGTGGTACTGCGTCTCGATGCCCACGAGTTCCACCTTCAGCCCGTCACCGTCCCGGTAACCCTTGTGGAGCGCACGGTCCTTCCAGGACAGTAGATTGACGTGCGCGTCCCAGCCGACGAACAGGTCCCGGCCATAGCGATCGATGCGCACGAAAACGATGGCGCGCCGCAAGGTCAGTGCCAGTTGCTGGCGTTCGACCTTGTCTTCCGCGCCGCTGTACCAGATGTTCTCCCGTCTGATCGAAATCGGCTCGCTCGCGTCGGACAACCTGTCCGCGAGCATCGTCTCGAACCGTTCCAGCACGACATCCCGTTGCCCGCCCAGATCGCGGACGACCGTCTGCCACGAATCCAGTCCCCGCAGGTCGCGTGGTGGACGTGGCGGGCAGGCCGCCACGATGCGGTAGGTCGGTGGCGGGACATGGAATCGCCGGTATGCCACGTAGCCACCCAGTCCGACCAGTATCGTCATGGCCGGCGCGGCGCCGAACGCCATCGAGGTGATCACCAAGCCCGCAAGCAGCCCGGTCAGCTTTAGCGTCCCTCGCAACGAGGTCATGAACGGAGCTTCCAAAAGGGCGATCCGCTGCTTCTCGCGTGTCAATTGCCAAGGCATCTCGCGCGCCCGTGCCCCGGTCCAGCGGAACGGCGATGACGCTCCGCCCAGGCAGGCTGCCATGAGCGCGATCTGGTCCGGTCCGAACTCGTATGCGGAGGTGATGCGCCGGCGCCGTCCCAACTGGTCGATCTCGAAGTCGACGAGAACCGGGATCGTTCCGAACGGTTGGGGCTTGAAATCCATCACGAGGTTGCTCAGGAAGCTTCCACGTTCGTCGCGTATCACGCAGTCCACCCGCAACCATGGAACGCTGACTGCGTCTGCGTCGACGTAGATGCGGAACTTCGTGTTCCTTTCGCCCAGTTCTCTCTCGAGCGCTTCTGCGATGTGCCTGCATTGGCGTCTCGCCTCGCCGATCTCGCTGCCATCGCCCGGCCGCACATCCGGGCTCATCGCCCTCCAGACCAGGTCCCTGATCGTATCGGTCGTGGCGGGCCCTTTCTTGCCCCGAAGATAAAGGGCGAGGAGCACACCGCCGATCACGAGCCAGAGGAGTATCGTGTCCGGATCTAGGCCGAAACGGTCGGGCAGGAAATAAAGCGACCACGCTGCCGACTCAAGGGCTTGCCAGAGTCCTGCCGGCGACGAATCGTCGACGGGAAGGGGATCGTTGTCCTCGGCGGTGTCGCTGGTGACGCCCGCCCGGACTTCTGCCGGCACGCCGGCGCAATCCGTTCCGTCGGTGTCGGTGGCGCACAGCAGCGGCTCATCGCAGGCGCCATCGCGCGCATAGCCGCAACTGTCGTCCGCGTATCCTTGGGAGAGGCCGAGAAGTACCCCCCCGACCAGGAGCAGAGCTTTCGTCAGACGAGTCATTCTCGATCCCTCCGGAGAGGATTCATGTCTTCGGTATAGCAGAGCACGATGCGTTGGCCAGTTCATCGTCGATGTGCCCTGCGGGGCAGTCCGCATCGACGGCGGTGCGCGCCACCGTTCGTGGAGCACCTGGAGCAAATGGAGCAGTCCGGATTTGCTCCGAATGCCCCACGGAGCGTCCGGGGCGTCCGTTTGAAAAACGCTAAGTCGTTGTTGAGAAAGGAGGAGGCTGTCTGGCACGGGGGCTGCAGGGGGGGGGTGTGGCGAAACCGCCCGCAACCGAAACCACACGAGGAGACGACACCATGCTGTACGCACTGCCCGGCCAGGCCGAAGCCAAGGTTCAGTTCAAGACCCGCTACGACAACTTCATCGGTGGCAAGTGGGTGGCCCCGGTCAAGGGCCAGTATTTCGATGTGGTGACCCCGATCACCGGCCAGAAGTACACCCAGGCCGCGCGTTCCACCGCCGAGGACATCGAGCTCGCCCTCGACGCCGCGCACGCCGCCTTCCCCAAGTGGGGCAAGGCCGACGCCACCACCCGTTCGAACATCCTGCTCAAGATCGCCGACCGCCTCGAGGCCAACCTCGAGCTGCTCGCCTACGCCGAGACCGTCGATAACGGCAAGCCGATCCGCGAGACGCTCAACGCCGACATCCCGCTCGCCGTCGACCACTTCCGCTACTTCGCCGGCTGCCTGCGCTCGCAGGAAGGCGGCATCTCGGAGATCGACGAGAACACCATGGCCTATCACATCCACGAGCCGCTGGGCGTGGTCGGCCAGATCATCCCGTGGAACTTTCCGATCCTGATGGCGGCGTGGAAGCTGGCGCCGGCGCTGGGCGCGGGCAACTGCGTGGTGCTCAAGCCCGCCGAGTCCACCCCGATCTCGATCCTGGTGCTGATGGAGCTGATCGCCGACCTGCTGCCGCCGGGCGTGCTCAACATCGTCAACGGCTACGGCCGCGAGGCCGGCATGCCGCTCGCCACCAGCAAGCGCATCGCCAAGATCGCCTTCACCGGCTCCACCTCCACCGGCCGCGTGATCGCCCAGGCCGCCGCCAACAACCTGATCCCGGCCACGCTCGAGCTGGGCGGCAAGTCGCCCAACATCTTCTTCGCCGACGTCATGGACAAGGACGACGCCTTCCTCGACAAGGCGATCGAGGGCCTGGTGCTGTTCGCCTTCAACCAGGGCGAGGTGTGCACCTGCCCGAGCCGCGCGCTGATCCAGGAATCGATCTACGACCGCTTCATGGAGCGTGCTCTGAAGCGCGTCGCCGCGATCAAGCAGGGCAGCCCGCTCGACACCGACACCATGATGGGCGCGCAGGCCTCCGCCGAGCAGATGAGCAAGATCCAGTCGTATCTGCAGCTCGGCAAGGAAGAGGGCGCCCAAGTGCTGATCGGCGGCGCGCGCGCCCAGCTCGGCGGCGACCTGGCCGACGGCTTCTATATCCAGCCGACGCTGTTCAAGGGCCACAACAAGATGCGCATCTTCCAGGAGGAGATCTTCGGGCCGGTGCTCGCGGTGACCACCTTCAAGGACGAGGCCGAGGCCCTGGCGATCGCCAACGACACCCTGTACGGCCTGGGCGCCGGCGTGTGGAGCCGCAACGGCAACGTCGCCTACCGCATGGGCCGCGCCATCCAGGCCGGGCGCGTGTGGACCAACTGCTACCACGCCTACCCGGCGCACGCGGCCTTCGGCGGCTACAAGGAGTCGGGCATCGGCCGCGAGACGCACAAGGTCATGCTCGACCACTACCAGCAGACGAAGAACCTGCTCGTGAGCTACAGCGAGAACAAGCTCGGCTTCTTCTGATCACGGCGTTCTCCCTCCCTCGCCCGCACCGCGGGCGACCTTCGCGGGGGCGGGCGACCGCCCCCGCTTTTTCGTTCCGGAGGCACGCGACATGGTCGAACGCGTCATCGCCACCCCTGCGACACTCGCATTGATCGAGCAGCTCAAGGCCGAGCACGGTCCCGACCTGATGTTCCATCAGTCCGGCGGCTGTTGCGACAACAGTGCCGCCAACTGCTACCTGCCCACCGACCTGACGATCGGCCCCCACGACGTGCACCTGGGCGAGATCGGCGGCGTGCCCTTCTACATCAGCGCGTCGCAATACGAATACTGGAAGCACACCCAGCTCATCATCGACGTCGTCGATGGCAACGGCGGCACCTTCTCGCTCGAGGGGGGCACCGGCAAGGCCTTCCACACCCGCTCGCGCCTGTACGACGATGCCGAGATGGCGGCGGTGGAGGCGGAGGATCGCGCCCTCGGGCGATAGGATTCCGCGATCCTCGTACTTTTCTCCATGGCCGGCCGCCTCGGGTGCCGTGCTTGCGGCATGATGCTTGCTTCAGTCGTTTGACGGCCGCTGTCCGACCCCCGGAGCGGCCTCGACGACGATGGAAGAGCCCGGGCGAGGCGTGCCGAACGCCGCCGCACCGCGGCCGCAGGTGGAGAGGAGACGATGGTCGATAACACGATGCGTGCCGCGCAGGCGGCGGTGGTCGAGTCGCTGCGCAGGCAGTTTTCCGCCTCCGGCCAGGTGCCCGACGCGGGCCTGCCGGTGCCGGTGCTGCGCTCCTGGGCGCGCTGCCAGCGCCTGGGATTGGACATGGGCGAGCGCGTGCGCCCGCCCAGCACCACGCGGGGCGACCTGATGGTGGCGCGCGAGCGCAGCGCGGCCCTGCTCGCGCACGCCAGCGGCGTCATGGAGCACCTTCACGAACAGATCCGTTCCTCGGGCAGCATGGTGCTGCTCGCCGACGCCAGCGGGATGATCCTGCACGGCATCGGCGACCCCGCCTTCGTCGACCGCGCCAACCGCGTCGCGCTGCAGGCGGGCGCGAACTGGAGCGAATGCGAGCGCGGCACCAACGCGATCGGCGCCACCCTGATCGAGCGTGCGCCGGTCGAGGTGCTCGGCGCCGAGCACTACCTCGACTGCAACGGCGTGCTCACCTGCAGCGCGGCGCCGATCTTCGACTGGCGCGGCGAGCTGCTCGGCGCGCTCGACATCTCGGGCGACCACCGCAGCCACCAGCCCCACACGCTCGGACTCGCGCGCATGGGGGTGCGCCTGGTCGAACGCCGCTTGTTCGAGAGCGAACACGCGCGCCATGCGCTGCTCTCCTTCCATCCGCGTCCCGAGGGCGTCGGCGGCCTGCAGGAGGGTCTGCTGGCGATCGATGCGGATGGCGAGATCGTCGCCGCCGACCGCCAGGCGCGCGCGCTGCTCGGCGTCGAAGAGCGCCGGGTGGCGGGCCTGGGGAATTTCTCCAACCTGTTCCGTGGCGGCTTCGGCACGCTGATCGGGCGCGCGGCGCGCGATCCGGCGGCGCTGGTCGAGCTCGAGCTGCGCTCGGGGGCGCGTGTTCACTTGCGCGTGCGGGTGAGCCCGGCCTGGCAGGTCGGCGTGCAGGCTGCATCGGCGGGTCCGGCCCGGGTGGTCGCGGCCCCCGACCCCTCGCGCTCGGCGCGCGGGGGCGTCACGCTCGAGGCCCTGTCCACCGGCGATCCCGCGCTGCAGTTCGCGCTCGACCGCTGCGCGCGCATCGTCGGGCGCAACATCCCGATCCTGATCCAGGGCGAATCCGGCTCCGGCAAGGAACTCCTCGCGCGCGCCTGCCACAACAGCGGCCCGCGCGCGGACGGCCCCTTCGTCGCGGTCAACTGCGCGGCCATCCCCGAGAACCTGATCGAGTCCGAGCTCTTCGGCTACGTCGGCGGCGCCTTCACCGGCGCGCGCAAGGAGGGGGCGATCGGCCGCATCCAGCAGGCCCATGGCGGCACGCTCTTCCTCGACGAGATCGGCGACATGCCGCTGGCGATGCAGGCGCGGCTGCTGCGCGTGCTGCAGGAGCGCTGCGTGCAGCCGGTGGGCGCGGGCTCCGCGGTACCGGTCGATATCGCGCTGCTGTGCGCGACCCACCGCCAACTCGGCGAGCAGGTCAAGGCCGGGCGCTTCCGCGAGGATCTCTACTACCGGGTCAACGGCCTCGGCGTGCAGTTGCCGCCACTGCGCGCGCGCAGCGACCTGCAGCGCATCGTGCGCCGCCTGCTCGACGGCAGCAGCCACCACCCCGAGCCCGCGCGCGTCGACGTCGCGCCGGAGACGATGGCGATCCTCGCGGCCTACCCCTGGCCGGGCAACATCCGCCAGCTGCAGAACGTGCTCGAGGTCGCGCTCGCGTTGCTCGACGAGGGCGAGACGCGCATCCTGCCGGTGCATCTGCCCGAGGAAGTGCTGCAGGCGGTCGGCGATGCGCCGGCGCTCGCCCCGTCGCCATGGACCGAACGCGGCGAGCCGCGTTCCGCGCGGCCCGCCGACGATCCCGACCCGCTGCCGCTACCGCTGCGGCGCGCGCGCGCGC
>WBZU01002984.1_pt1 | contig 11352 bp, 12 predicted proteins | sample 5204311 | NCBI WGS metagenome assembly WBZU01 (sample SAMN12344359, study PRJNA552823) | activated sludge metagenome | biome: Activated sludge suspended growth; feature: Nitrification reactor; material: Wastewater; isolation source: activated sludge from nitrification reactor of wastewater... | reverse complement strand
GATGTCGCCGAGGAACGGACCGAAGGGAGGTGCGATGGCCAAGAAGAAGGGCAAGAAGAAGGACAAGGGCAAGAAGAAGGACAAGAAGGGCAAGAAGAAGGGCAAGAAGGGCAAGAAGGGCAAGAAGAAGTAGCGCCGGATCGGAGGCGGGGCGCACGCTCCGTCGACGGCCCTGACCGGACGGCCGACGGCCCCGAGGGATGCACCCTCGGGGCCGTCGTCGCCCGTGCGTCGATCGGGGGTTCAGCGCACGGTGAGCTCGGCGAACATGCCGGAGGTGAAGTGCGGCGGTCCGCCGTCGACGTCAGGCTTCTGGCCGTTGGCCGCCGCTGCAGCCCGGAGGTACTCGGCCGGCTCGACGCCGGTGGGGATCGAGCACATCACGAGGTACCGACCGGGCTCGGTCAGGGTGCCGTCCCCGACCGCCGCGACCTGGTCCTCGCCCGGGGCGGCGAGCAGGACTGTGCTCGGCGCGCCCAGCATCGGCATGAGCTCGGACTCGGGCAGCTTCAGCAGCTCGGCCACCGGTCGCTTCTCGTCGTCGGGGAGACGGAACGCGACCAGCTCGTGCAGCTCGCGGTCGGCGTCGTTGCGCAGCGTGAGCCGCGTGCCGGCGTCGATGCTCGACGGCAGGTCCTCGAAGGAGAAGTCGACCGCGCCGACCTCCACGTGCTCGTGGCCGCTGTCGCCCGGGTCGGCCGTGGCCGTGGTCGTCGTGCTCGACGGCGACGAGGCGTCGCTGTCATCGCTGCACGCGGCGGCCGCCAACGGAAGGGCCGCCGCGAGCACGGCCAGCAGGCACGAGGCGGTCCGGCGTCGCGGTGAGAGGTGGGTGGATCGGGACATGGGGGTTCCTTTCGGGTTGGGTGTCTGTTCAGGGGATGGGTCGGATCGGTTGAGGGACCGGGCGGTAGTGCCCGGTGATCACGCCGCACCGGGGCGGAGGGCGGCCAACATCGCGTCGAGGTCGGCTTGGCCGGGCTGCGGCGGGGCGACCAGGTCCGGAGCGGACCGGATGATCTCGTGGGCCCTCGCCAGGTCGCTGGCCCCGATGGTCGGACCGTGCGTGTTGGCGATGGCCCGCAGCGGCAGCTCCTCGACCCGCCGGCACTCCGCCGCGTAGCGGTCGCGGTCGACGAGGTCGACCCAGGGGCTGTTCCAGCGGGCGAACACGCCGGTGCCGCCCGCCCACTCGTCGGGGTCGAGGTCGTCGACGAACTCGGTGCCGGTCGTGACCGGACACGCGTAGCAGTCCGAGCCCCAGTAGACGCCGGTGACGGGATCGAACAGGCCCCGGGTGGTGGGAGAGTCGTACAGGGGAGGACGGATCGCGCTCAGGGTGCGGTCGCCGACGTCCAGCCACCGCCAACGTGTCGGAGCGACGTCGAGCTCGGAGCCGAGCCGCTCGCACAGGAACCAGCTCGTGACGAGCGTCGCGTCCGGGCAGAGCCGCATCAGCTCGCCGACGTTGCCGTAGTGGTCGATGTCGTCGTGGCTGACGAACACCCAGCGGACGTCCGCCGGGTCGACGAGGCCGAACAGGTCCTCGAAGTAGCGGTCGGCGTTGTCGGGAACCCCGGTGTCGACCACGACGGGCTGGGCGCCTCGGATCAGCATCGAGTTCATGTGGACCGCCGGTCCGGGCTGGTCCTCGCCGGCGGTGTCCTGGATGACCCAGGTCTCCGGGGCGATCTCGACGGGCCGGTAGCGGGGTCGCTCCGTCGGAGCGGGGGGATGGGTGGTGGGTGTGGTGTCCATGTCGGCCACGTTGAGGCACGGGCCTCGGGCTCGAACATCCCGTAGCGGCGGGGACTTCCCTCCCGCCGGGTGCGGACAACCCACCCCCAGAGGTGTGGGATGGCACGACGGGCGCGTCCGTCCGATACTGCTCACATGGCCGGAAGCCTGACCATGGACAGGGTGCGAAGCGACGTCGAGGTCCTCGCGCGGGCCGGACTGGACGTGACGACCTTCGTCGCCGAGGTGGAGGAGTCGGTCGGTCGGGCCGTTCCCCACGTCGCCGCGTGCATGTGCACCGTCGATCCGGCCACCCGACTCCTCACCAGCACCTACAAGTTCGGCGACCTGTACGGGAACGACTCCCGCGACCTCGAGTGGGGGCTCATCGAGTACAGCGGGACCGACCCGACGGCGTTCTCGGCGATGTTCGCGGCGCGCCGGGACTCGCTCGGGATGGTGATCGAGACCGCCGACGCGGTCGAGTCTAGCCCGAGGATGGAGCAGCTGATCGTCCCGCACTATGACTACGCGGACGAGGTCCGGCTGATCGCCCGACAGGGCGACCTGGCCTGGGGTGGCATGGCGCTGTTCCGGGGGGAGGGCGACACGCCGTTCTCCGACGCCGAGATCACGTTCCTCGCCTCGCTGTCGGAGGCCTACGCCGTCGGACTGCGGGTCGGGCTGCTCACCCGTTGCAGCGGTTCCCTCGAGGAGTGCCCGCCCGCGCCGCACGCGGATGCCGGGCCGGCGGTGGCGATCTTCGACGCCGAGGATCGGGTGGTTCAGGTGTCGGTCGGAGCCACGCAGCTACTGGCCGAGATGACCAGCAGGGAGAACTCGGCCGACGCGTCAGGGACCCTGGCGGCACTGGTCGCCGGCGCACGTCGGTTCCAGGACGGCACCTCCGACGTTCTGCCCCGCGGTCGCGTGCGACTGCCGTCGGGGCGGTGGCTGGTCCTGCACGCGTCGCCGCTGAGCTCGGTCGACGGTCGTCGCGGCGACGTGGTCATCACCATGGAGGAAGCCCGCCCGCCCGAGATCGTGCCGCTGGTCGTCGCGGCGTTCGGGTTGACCGAACGCGAACGTGACGTGACCCGGCTCGTCCTGCAGGGATCGGACACCAAGGAGATCGCCGCGGTTCTGCACCTGTCTCGCTACACGGTGCAGGACCACCTCAAGGCCGTGTTCGACAAGGCCGACGTGCGCAGCCGGCGTGAGCTGGTCTCGCGGGTCTACTTCGACCAGTACGCACCCCGGCTGGGGTCGGAGGTCGCTCCGAGCGGTTGGTTCGCCGCCACCGGCGACTGACACCCCGTCGATCGTCGGAGCGACCCCGATTCCGGGACCGGCGCTCGACCGCGGCGATACCCTGACAGCGTGCACGTGACGGTCTCTCCCGTGCCATCCGCCAGCGCCCTCGCCTGGATCGCCTTCGCCCACGACGCGGTGGACGCCGCCGCGGCGGACTCCGACGATCCGGCCCTCATCGACCCTGAGGTGGCGGCCCGACTGCACCGACTGCTGGAGGGCTGGGCGCAGCAGGCCCGGCAGACAGAGGTCCTGGCGCTGTCGTTCGAGGTCCCACCCGATGAGACCGAGTTCCTCGCCCACGCCTTCCTGCGCATCTCGGACCGGTGGACCTCCGCCGCGGACGAGCGCGGCTTCGACATCTCACCGAGCGAGGGCGACGAGTTCTACAACGCCCTGGTCGAGGCCGTGATCGTCGCCCTCGAGCACGCCGAGGACGACTCGGGTGTCGAGTTCGGCGAGGCGCTCCGGTCGAGTTGGCCTCGCTTCGATCGCCTGGACCCGCCCCCGGACGAGCCCGATTAGGCGACCGGTCCCCGACGGTCCGAAGGGCTCACCGGCGCCCCCGCCCCACGCTGCCGGTGCGTCGGTTCCCCGTCCGTTGGCGCAGGGTGCCAGGATGCGCCATGCGAAGGCAGACCTTCTCGATGGGGATCGACCCGATCGCCCGCTCGATTCCCGAACAGGTCGACCTCGCGGACGGGAGCGCCGCCTGGGTCGTCGACACGGGACCCGACGAGGGCATCCCCGTGCTGTTCATCGGAGGATCGGCGACGAGCGCGACGGTCGTCGACCTGGTCAGCTTCCTGTCCTCGGCGCGCGAGGAGCTCGGGATCCGGCTGATCTCGGTGGAGCGCAACGGCTTCGGCGACACCCCGTTCGACCCCGACGGCGACTACGACGACTTCGCCCGCACCGCGATCGGGGTCCTCGACGCCAAGAGGGTCGACCGCTTCTCGATCGTCGCGATCTCCGGCGGCGGTCCCTACGCCCAGAAGGTCGCGGCGGCGGTGCCCCACCGGCTGCGGTCCGTGCACTTCGCCGCGGCGCACTCCGGGACGCCGGACGCCGGTCCGCCGAAGGACCTGTGCAGGCTCGAGCCGCAGTCCCGCGCCGCGCTCGCCCAGGGCTACAGCGACGACCCCGCGTCCTGGTGGGCGTTCGGTGACGACGCCTTCGCCCACCGCATCCCCGGCTTCCTCGACGCCGCCGTGGCCGACGCGGAGCGTGCCCTCCGCGACCCCAGGGCGATGGCCCACGAGTTCGAGCTGTTCTGCCACCCGACCGACGTCGACCTCTCCGTGGTCGACGCGCCAGCGTTCCTCTACTACAGCCCGCAGGACACCTCGACGCCGCTGCCGTTCGCCGACTGGTATGCGCAGCGGCTCCCGCACGTGGTCGCCGACCGTCGGGACCTGACCGGCGACCACGACGAGCAGTACCGGCACTGGGACCAGATCCTGGTCGACCTGGCATGGCCGGACGATCCCCCGACCCTCGTCTGTGGGGAGGTCCCCGCCGGGTCGACGTCGCTGCCGGGCCTCTGCATGGACTGATCGTCGCGAGCCGATGCTCTCCCGGCTTTGGAGCAGGGGGTGGGCCGCCCGTTAGGTTGCCCCGATGGCTGACGCACACGACCTCATCGTCATCGGCGGCAACGCCGGCGGCCTCTCGGCCGCGGTGTTCGCCCGTCGGAGCGGACTCGACCGCGTCACCGTGCTCGAACCCGGAACCACCCTCGCCCTGCCCGGCGTGGCCGGCGAGTTCGGACTCGACGTCTCCTACGGTGAGACGGTCGTGTCGGTCGAGCTCCAGGACGACGACCTGGTCGTCACCACCCACCGCCAGTGCTACCGGAGCCGGGCCGTCCTGGTGGCCCTGCGCTCACCCATCGAGGACTGGGCGCCCGACATCCCGACCGTCACCGGCGAACGGGTCCACATCGACGAGATCCCCTCGCCCGCCAACGACGTCGACGTCCTGGTCGTCGGGCACACCGACCAGGCGGTCGAGCTGACCGTGCGGCTGGCCGACCTCGGCGCCGGCGTCGTGCTGGCCGCAGGCGGGATGAACCCCCGACGCCTGTCGCCGGTCGGAGCCCAGCTCCTCAACGACCTGGAACGGGAGCGGCGAGCGACACTGCTGTACTCGTCGCGGCCCCAGCAGATCGCGGACGTCGACGGGTTCCCGATGGCGTACTTCAACGACCGCCGGACCCCCGACCTCCAGTTCGACCACGTCGTGTTCTCCTCGGGGCGGCGAGCGGTCGGACCTGCCGACGTGGGCGCGAGCGACGCGGCACTGGGCACCGGCCGCCTCTGGTTCCTCGGCCAGGACGACGAAACCCCCGAGGGCGCGCCGAGCGCTCCTGGTGCCTCGATCGGCCGGGACCTGGTCACCGCCGTGTTCCCCGACGCCGCAATCCCCGCCCCCGAGCCGTCCGCGTGGAGCCGCCACGAGGTGCCCGGGGTGACCGAGGAGCTGCGCCAGGAGCACTACAACGCCACCATCACCCACTTCGAGCCGACCCACTCGGACCTGTGGGTGCTGCGGGTCCGCCCGGACCACGGATCGGTGTCGCACCTGCCCGGCCAGTACGCGTCGCTCGGGCTCGGCTACTGGGAGGAGCGCGTCGACGACGCGATCGAGGCCAACATCGACGAGCGGTGGGACAAGCTCGTCCGTCGCTCGTACTCGATCAGCCACCGGATCTTCGACGAGCACGGCTACCTGGCCGACGAGGTCGGTTCCGACGAGCTCGAGTTCTACATCGTGCTGGTCCCGCCGACGCCGGACAACGTGCCCGGCCTGACCCCGCGACTGGCGCTCAAGAAGCCCGGCGACCGCATCTACCTGGGTCCCAAGGTGGCCGGCCGTTACACGTTGGCGCCGGTCACCGACCCTGCCGACACCGTGGTGTTCCTGTCCACCGGGACCGGCGAGGCGCCGCAGAACGCGATGGTCACCGAACTGCTGCGCAAGGGCCACCACGGCCCGATCGTGTCGGCGGTGTCGGTGCGTCAGTGGGCCGACCTCGGCTACCTCGACCAGCACCGCCGGCTCGAGCAGCGCTTCGCCAACTACCACTACGTCCCGCTGCCCACCCGTGAGCCCGACGTCCCCAAGCGCTACATCCAGGACCTGATCGCCGGCGACGTGTTCGCCGCCGATCTCGGCATCACCCTCGACCCGCAGAACACCCACGTGTTCCTGTGCGGCAACCCGGCGATGATCGGGCTGCCCGAGGGCGGCGACGACGGGGACCAGACCTTCCCCGAGACGGTCGGCGTCGTGCAGCTGCTGGTCGAACGGGGCTTCACCCTCGATCACCGCAAGAAGCGGGGCAACATCCACTACGAGGAGTACTGGTAGACCGACGCCGTCGCCGTCGCCGTCGCCGGGACCGGAACCGGCGACGCCGAACCCAGGGGGCAGAAGATGAAGGTCTCGGTGTCGGTGGGCAGCGCCTACTACGACGGGTCGCGCTGGGAGGACCTGGTCGCCTACGTGGCGGCCGCCGAACGGCTGGGAGCCGACACGGTCTGGTCGGCCGAGGCGTGGGGGATGGACGCGGTCGCGTCGCTCGGGTACCTGGCCGCGGTCACCGACCGGATCCGCCTCGGCTCGGGGATCATGCAGATCAGCGCCCGCACCCCGGCAGCGACGGCCATGACCGCCCTGTCTCTCGCGCAGCTGTCGGGTGACCGCTTCTCGCTCGGGCTCGGGGTCAGCGGACCTCAGGTGGTCGAGGGCCTGCACGGCGCCGAGTTCGCCGATCCGGTCGGGCGTCTCCGCGAGTACATCGAGATCGTGCGCATGGGCCTGCGCGGCGACCGGTTGGCCTACGAGGGTCGGCACTACGTCCTGCCGCGACCGGGCGGCGAGGGCAAGGCTCTGCGATCCTCGGTTCCGCCCCGCCCCGATCTGCCGATCCACCTCGCCACGCTCGGACCGAGGTCGCTCGAGCTCACCGGCGAGCTGGCCGACGGCTGGCTCGGCACCTCGTTCATCCCCGAGCAGGCGTCGGTGATGCTGGACCCCATCCGCCGCGGGGCCGAGCGGACCGGGCGGGCGTTCTCCGACATCGAGATCGAGGTCAACGCCCACCTCGCCGTCTCCGACGACGTCGAGTCGTTGATCGGGATCGCCAAGTTCGGCATGGCCTTCTCGCTCGGAGCGATGGGTTCCGCGACGACGAACTTCTACAACAACGCGTACTCCCGGGCCGGCTTCGCGGACGTGGCGGACCGGGTCCGACGCCTGTGGGTCGACGGCGACAAGGACGCCGCGATCGCGGCGGTCCCCGACGAGATGGTGCTGTCGGCGTACCTGATCGGAACCGAGTCGATGGTCCGTGACCGCATCCGGGCCTACCGCGACGCCGGGGTCACCACCCTCCGGCTCGGGCCCAGCGGATCGACCGCGGCCGAGCAGATCGAACACCTCGAGATGGCCGTCGACCTCATCGGTTCGGCGGCGGCGGACTGAACGTGGCCCACCCCGGACACCACGCTGCGGACCGGCCCGACGACACCGCCGTCGTGGTCCTGGGAGACGGGGCCGAACCGGTCGAGTCCGCCACCTGGGCCGAGCTGCGCGCCCGTGCCGTCGCCGTGGCCGACGATCTGTGGGGTCTCGGCCTGCGAGCGGGCGACCCGGTCGCGTTCTGCCTGGAGAACCGGGTCGACTTCTTCGCCCTGGTGTGGGCGTGCCAGGACGCCGGGTTCCGCTACGCGCCGGTGCCGACACGGCTGACCGCCGAGGAGGTGCGCCACATCCTCTCGGACTGCGGCGCCCGCGTGGTGCTGCACTCGGCCCGGACCCGATCCGTGGTCGTCCCGGCGTGCTCCGAGCTCGACGGGGTCATCCGGATCGACCTCGATCCCGGCGACGTCTTCGGTGCCGGGTCGGGCGAGGTCCCGCGCTACGAACGGGTCGAGGGCGTTGCGCTCCTCTACTCGTCGGGGACGACCGGGCGACCCAAGGGCGTGTGGCGCGCCGCCCCGCCGGAGCCGATCGAGGAGCTGCCGCCGGGCGACCAGCTCCTGGCCGCGGCCTACGGAGTCGGGCCCGGCTCCGTGTACCTGTCGACCGCGCCGCTGTACCACTCGGCACCCCTCACGTTCCTGGTGCAGATGGGCCGGATCGGTGCGACGACGGTCGTCATGGACCGCTTCGATCCCGGCGCCGCGTTGGCCGCCATCGAGCGATACCGGGTCACCCACAGCCAGTGGGTGCCGACGATGTTCGTGCGTCTGCTGCGGCTCGACGAGGCCGAGCGCCGGGCCCACGACCTGTCGTCGCACACCTTCGCCATCCACGGAGCCGGACCCTGCCCGGTCCCGGTCAAGGAGGCGATGCTCGACTGGTGGGGCCCGATCATCCACGAGTACTACGCCGGGACCGAGGGCGCCGGCACCTGCGTGATCGGTCCGCAGGAGTGGCTGGCCCGCAAGGGGTCGGTCGGCCGCCCGATCCGGGGCCGTGTGATGATCCTCGACGACGACGGCACCGAGCTCCCGGTCGGACAGGACGGGCAGGTGTGGTTCAGCGAGAGCACCGACTTCCGCTACCTGCACGACGACGCCAAGACCGCCGGGGTCCGCCGGGCCGACGCCGCCACCTTCGGCGACCTCGGCCATCTCGATGACGACGGCTACCTGTACCTCACCGGTCGGCAGGCGTTCACGATCAACGTCGGCGGCGTGAACGTCTACCCGCGGGAGATCGAGCTGGTCCTGCTCGAGCACCCCGCGGTGGCCGACGTCGCGGTCTTCGGCCGGCCCGACGACGAGTACGGTGAGCAGGTGGTGGCCGTGGTCGAGGTCGCTGCAGGGATCGAGCCGGACACGGTGCTGGAGGCGGACACGGTGCTGGAGGCGGAGCTGCTCTCCCACTGCCGGGACCGACTCGCCACCTTCAAGCTCCCCCGGACGGTGCACCTGGTCGACGAGCTGCCCCGGGAACCGACCGGGAAGCTGCGGGTCGCGGACCTGCAGGCCCGCTACCGCTGAGCGGGGGAGCGGTCAGCCGGCCGGTTCGAGCACGAACACGGGGATCGTGCGGTCCGTCGACGCCTGGTAGGTGTCGTAGTCGGGCCAGATCGCCTGGCCGCGCGCCCACCACTGGGCCTTCTCGTCGCCGTCGACCTCCCGTGCGGTCAGATCGTGGAGGTCGGCGCCGTCCTGGATGCGGGCGACGGGGTTGGCCCGCAGGTTGTGCACCCAGTTGGGGTTGGTCGGTGCCCCGCCCTGGGAGCCGATCACCGCGTAGCGGCCGGCTCCGTCGGCGATGCGCACCAGCGGCGTCTTGCGCACCGACCCGGAACGGGCGCCGATCGTCCACAGGATCATCCACGACTCGCCGACCAGGGCGCTCGGCTCGGTGCCGGCGGAGCTCTCGTAGCGGGCGACCTCCTCGGAGATCGGTTCCCACGGGCTCGGCTCGTACGGGGCGTCGAAGGCGGACATCGGTTCTCCTGGTGTCGGGCGGGACGGACGGCTCCGAGGTTCAAGGTCTCCGGCGTCCGCGTCGACCAACGGTAGATCGGACCCGCACCGGCGCGTGTCCACGAGCCACGGACGACCACATGGGACCTGACCAAGCACCGGGCAGCTCGGACTGGATGGTCCCCATCGGAATCCTGGCCGGGCTGCTCGGAACGGCGGCCGCCGGGGTCGGTGCGCTCATCGCCCTGCTCTCCACCAACTCGTGCGGCGCCTTCGCCGACAGCTGCGACACCTACGGGCAGCCGGCCGAGGAGTTCCTCCCCGCCGTCGGGGTGATGGCCCTGGGCGCGGCGGCAGCGGTGGTCGGATTCGTTCTCCTCGTCGTGGGGATGTCCCGGGCGGCCCGAGCTCGACAGTCGTCGGATCCTCGCTCTGAACCCGGCCCGCCCCTGCTCCGCTGAGGGATCAGTCCGCCGGAAGGGTCGGCGGTGGCCAGTCCCGCTGGTCGATCGGGGCGAACACCGGTTGGGTGGCGACGCATCGGGGGGTGGTCGCGGTCGCCGGATCCAGGAAGTTGTCGATCACGTCGTAGGCGACGGGGTCGAACACGATCGACAGGTGGTCGGCCTGGTCGATGGCGCAGACGTCCTGGACGGTCGTGTTGGTGACGGCCGGGTGGTCGATGAACCCGTACTGGTACGGCACCAGGAAGTTGTCGAGCTGGGTGGCCAGCATCATGTAGCGCACGCCGGGCTGGGTCGGGCCGGTGAACCGTTCGCCGGGCTGGGGTTCCGACGAGTTCAGCTGCTTCAGGAACGACGACCCCGACAGGACCTGCTCGCAGGCCCCGCAGCCGTTCTGCACCATCGTGTCGATCACCCCGGCGAAGAACGGGATCGACCGCAGGGTGGCGGCGTTCCCGCCGAGGTCGGCGCCGTGGGTGGCCGGTCCGACCCCGACGAACGTCGCGACCTTGGGCGTGCCGTCGGAATGCACCGACGGACCGAATCGCATCCACCAGCGGGGCATGATCGACCCCTCGGAGTGGCCGACCACGTCGACCTGCCGGGCGCCGGTGCGGTCGAGCACGTCGTCGACGAACGGGCCGAACTCCTCCAGCGAGGATCGGCGGATGTCGTGCAGCCCGCCGAACAGCGAACCGTCCGGGTCGCCGTAGGTGAGGGCGAACACGCAGTAGCCCTGGTTGGCGAGGAACGGGGAGAGGCCGCCCATGTTGTCGGCCATGTTGCCGGCGAAGCCGTGCAGGAGGATCACCGGTCGGGGGTGGGCGGCGGACGGGACACAGCCGTCGACGTTGGCGCCCGGGGGCGGGCCGTGGATGTCGCCCAGGGCGGTCAACAGGCCTTCGGCGAAGTCAGCGGGGACCCGGTAGCGCTGGCCCGGCTCCGGCGCCGGGGTGCACGCCGACACGAGCAGCGCCGCCGCGGCGAGGGCGAACGCCGCCGCTGTCAGGCCTCGTGGACGCCGCCGGGCCGCCGCGCCGCTCCGCTTCGTGAACTGTCCCGCCATCATCGTCCCCCCACGATTCCGCCCACCAGAGGCCGGAGACACGGTACCACCGACCTCCGGCGGCGGTCCGGGCGACCTCGCCCGCGGCGTCAGAGCACGACGACGTGTCCGGGCACGTCCACCCCGAGGGCGGCGTACCCGGCGCGCAGATAGGCCTCTCCGGTCGGCGAGCCGACGATGCCGGCGGCCATCTTGTTCATCGTGTAGGAGAACGTCGTCCGACGGTCGAGATCCATGATGATGAACGACCCACCCCAGCCGCCCCAGTGCAGCATCCGGCCGCCGGGGATGTCGGGGTAGTTGCCGGGGTCGGTCAGTCCGAAGC